>Ga0180219_1000347_pt1 | contig 41223 bp, 65 predicted proteins | sample eDN3rd30CBELigMG_FD_151338 | JGI IMG/M metagenome (GOLD analysis project Ga0180219, IMG submission 151338) | Enriched Miracle-Growth compost microbial communities from Emeryville, California, USA - eDNA 3rd pass 30_C BE-Lig MG (version 2)... ... | reverse complement strand
TGGCTGGTCCATGCGGCAATTGAGAAGCCGATCGGGCGCCATGTTGCTAAGCCATTGGTGAAAGCACTCGACACGCTAGTTAGTCGGGAACGGGCATCTGCCGCTGCTGCATAGCAATTTCCAACCGATCGAGCCGGCGCCGCTGATACGCTGCCTCCATGGCCTCGGCTTCTGAATAGCGCACGCCATAGGACGAACCGGCCGAGACGATCTCGTTGCCGTCTTCGTCAAACTCATCACCCCACTCATCGAAGCACAGAAGCCCCAGCTCAAAGGCGTCCAGCCCATGAGCCTCGAACGCCTCCATAACCTGCTGGGCGACAAGGCCGACATGCCAACGGGCACCCTCCCCCTTGTCGGTCACGGCTTCCTTGAACTTGAAGCGGACCCATTCAACATCGGCCCAAGCGTCAAGCCATTCGTCTGGAATTACGCCGATGTCCCGCTTGCTGTCGCGGTCAGATGTGTTGATGGTCCCGTTTACTGCAAAAATTTCCCGCACTCGACGGGACGCGTTGCCGATATCGGACGCATTATTGGTACCGGGCAGCAGGTGGTTCGAGCCAGCGACCTCCCACGCCGTGGAGCCGGCATTCTGAATGCGTAGCAGGTTTGTACTACCGCCATAGATATCGAGGCGCAGGCCTGAGGCGCCGTTCGTAGAGGTTATCGTCTGAAGTGCTGCCAGATCGAAAATCTGGTTGCCGCGTCGAATAAGCGATGTCGCATCTGTGTTAGTATTGGTGACATCGGTTGCGGGAGTGAAAAGGTTGACTAGTTCCCGATATTTGTTGGTGCCCAACAGCACCACAGGCGCGGTGACGCCACCAGTTCCACCAAAATGAGGGTTCATGACACGACAGCGATCAGACGATGCTCCGAGTTGGATGCCGATGGCAAATGGTTGCGCCCCAGCGGTAATCTCAACATGTTCAAGGGTGTTATCACGATTGTTACTGCGGTAGGCGCAATCGGTGGCGAGACCGTTTCGGTTTTCAAGCCATGTATTGACATTGTAGTTGTTCGACCCGTTGTCGGTCCAACCCCAAATTGCATCACCAGCGGTCGCCCCGCCAAGGTTCCAATCCTCCGCACCGCAGGTGGTAAAGACGTTGTGCCGCGAGTTGGCATCAAGAAACCAGCCTGCCCCCTGACAGTTTGACGCAAACACCGTGGTATAGGTGATATTGTTCGAACCTTGCGAATAGATCGCGGCATGGGATGCTGCGCCATCGAGAACGCGCACCTCATGAATGAAGCCATAATAGCTGTTCCGAATAAGGAGGGTGCTTGCCCCCGTGTTGTTGACGCCGTTGCCCTCGATGCCAAAGTTCGACAGGCCAATGGAGGAAACCCCATTGGTGTCCAGAACCGGAGCATTCAGTCCATTGGCTGCCACCAGCCGGGTATCGTAGTTGTTGCGGCCAAAAAAGTGCGTGCCGGACGGTAGCGGGTCGACGCCAGAAACGAAGGTCTTGACCCGCACCGTCTCATCGACCAACAGGAACCCAATGCCTAGATCGACGGACGGAAAAAGCTCGGCACACGCGTTGATCTGATTGCCGGAGCCGACACCGGCTAGTGCCGCGGCCTTTGACGGATATGATACGGCTCCGAACCACGACACCTTGCCGGCACCCGTGCCGATCTCAGGACGAACCCAGGCGCCGGATGCGCCAGTGATGTCCACACTCTTCGGGACATAGGCGCCTTCATAGGGGTCCCGATGCTGCCGCACCGTGAAGTTCGCAGTCCCCGTCAGGGTGACAGCCGTTCCAGCCCGCGCATTCGCCAGCGAGGTAGCCAGCTTGAAATTGTCGGCATCGACCCGGATGACCCAATAGAGCGTGTTCGTGCTCAGACCATTGACCGTGCTGGTGACGATCACGGCCTCGCCCAGTGTCAGGTTATGGGCGACTTTGGTGATCGTACCGGTACCGCTGTTGACCGCAGTGCTGGTGACGACAGGCCCAAGCATCTCGCCCGAAACATCAGAACCCTGCCAAGTGAACATGCCTTCAAGACCAGCGGCCGCCAGAAACGCGGTGGTGTACCGAGAGGTGTTCAGTGCCTTCAGCGCCGTTTTGCTGGTGACGGCCGGGGCCATACTTAGGGTGAGCGACGTATTAAGCTTGGGCTCAGTCACACCATCGTCTGGGACAACGGCAGAGACCGTCACCCATTGCGCGTCATAGTCGGCAGCAGACACCTTAGAGAGCACCTGATCCGAATCACCACCAGGCGGCAGCGCCTGATCAATGGGCGTCCATGCAGTGGTATCTTCGAAAGCCATAGTCCCTAGCGCAGGCTTTCCAGTGAGATCGGCATAGTCTCCGGTCGTGGCCACAGGGGCGAGATCGCCCAATTGAATCGCAGTATCCGCCTTGGCGCCTTGGCTTGCTGAGGCAATCGTACGGCCGATTTCGTAAGCGATGGACTGCTTAACGGTCTTGGTATTCATCGCCTTTGTCGTGTTGCTCCCGGCTTCTGCCTCGGCCTGATTTGCAAACGGGCGCGCCTGGTTCACCGCCTCAATCAGAGTCGGGCCGTACACCTTTGCGCCGTCATCGGCAGGAATGCGCGCGTTCGGGTTGATGGTCGAGTTGGGAGGCAGGTCTTTGGGGCGAACGAGATCACCAGCCATGCGGGTTCTCCAAATAGAAAAGCCGCCTCGAAGGGCGGCGAAAACGGACAGAAATGCAGAAGAGAGGGTTAGGTCTTGATCAGAACCGGGTAGGCGATGTTCTTTGGGCGCGTTTCCGCCCCGCCAGTGGCATTGATGGTCGCCGCATGACTGTGATCTGGCGCTTCGCTGGTTTGAAAGCTGAAAAGAGCGAGCCTGTTTTCCACACTCGGAACAACTCCTCCGCCGGAGCCGCCGCCATAGGCCGAATAAGTATGTGAATGCTTGCCAGCCGGGCTAATGACGGCGGTATGTGCGTGAGATGCCACCTCATCAGCCTGAGAAGTGCCGATCCCTCTCCCAGACGTGATGGGTCGGATGAAATAGCCGCCATCAGCATAGAGATTGGGAAGCGTAAAAGTAGTTGACCCATCGCCGGGACCAAACTGACCGGCTGTCTTCGCGCCCTCCGACGATGCCAGGTTTTCGCTGGCCTGCGCATAGGCCCACAAATCCGCATCGTCGGTTCGAGAGCGGGATTGTCCGTTTAAAATCGCATAGCCGCCCGCTGGTATCTGCGTACCAGTCATGATGACAAGGGCGCCAGTGGGAACGCCGGAAATGCTTGCAATAGCTTCCTGCAATTGGGCGACAGTTACATAGTCAGCGGGATCGGTACCGACAGCAGCACCGGTCACCTTAAAGCCATTGGCATTCTGGTTGCCAATCCACGGTTTTCTACCGTCCGCGAACAGGCGCCGAGATAGAGCCGCAGCAGCATCATTGACGAAAAGATTGTGCTGCGAGGCCATCGCAACTTGGCCGTCAACCGCAGTCGTGCCATCAGGTTTGGTGTAATTGCCGTTTGTATCGTCGGGCACTTAGGCCTCCATAGAAAAAGCCCCGGCTTGAGACCGAGGCTACGGACGTTTTTTGGATGGGCATGTGTAAACTAGTCATTGACAGACGTAAGCGGTCAGCTTACATAGAGCCATGATCAGAAGCTTCAAAAACAAGGGGTTGGCCGAGTTGTTCGAAAAAGGGACGACAGCCAAGATCGATAAGAAGCTTCATAGCCGCATCATTGTGCGCCTTGACGCTCTCGATGCGGCATCTGCCCCTGAACAGATGAAGCTCCCAGGGTTCGACTTTCACCCTCTGAATGGCTTCGATCCCACACGCTACACAGTTCACGTCAATGGGCCGTGGTGTGTAACATTCGAATTCGACGACCAGGATGCAACCAACGTCGACTTCGAGCAGTACCATTGACTAAGGGCAACACCCGCCCCTGATTGATCGATTGGAACGAACGATGCCTGTTTATGCTGCCACGCGAGGTGACCGCTGCCCGACCCACCCAGGGGCGCTGTTGGCGACCACCATCATTCCCGCCACTGGCCGGAGCAAGACGGCCATCGCCCATATGCTCGGCATTTCTCGCCAGCAGCTTTACGATATCCTCAACGAGGCCAAGCCAGTCTCCCCTGCGGTCGCTGTTCGCCTCGGGAAACTCTTCGGCAATGGCGCAGGATTCTGGGTGAGGATGCAGGCTGCTTACGATGTTTGGCATGCAGAGCATGATGTCGATGTGAGCGACGTGCCAGTCTTGGACCAAGTCGCATAGAAACCCGTCACCACGCTGACCACTCCACTGGCATTGACAGCGTGGTGAAATTGGCACTCTCCGCTAGACTTCTCTCCCGCCGATCTGCTTGATTTAACGGAGAACATGAGGGGCGAATGGAAAGCACTTTGGAACGAACCCTTCGGTTAAAAACCGGGGGTGAAATAGCATCTCCAAATTTGTACTCTCACGCTATCGTTGAAGTCGACCACGCAGGCCAGCAGGTGGGGTCTGAGCGCATTCCTTGGCCTCACACGCTCTTCTTTTTCTCCAGTGAGCTTACGATTTCCGATCTCACTCACTATGAGATATCAAATGGGCTCGGGCGGCCGCACCCAAAGGAGTTTGCGGAGACGCGCGTAATCCAGGCGATACTGCAACCGACAGTCGCGTTGCGCAGCCGCCCGTGGACGGGCCATCCCACTTACAGAATGTTCGGCACTGATCGTCGGATAGAAAATTTTACGCTGGACATAGCCCCCAGCGACAACTTCGATGAGCAGGAGTGCAGCGCCTGGGGGTGTCCTTCATACATAGTCGAGATGGACTTCACCCAAGAATTGGTTGATGACGCCGTCCACTTCTATTGGACGGTGCCAAGAGCCACCTACGATCGATACCTGTGGACTTTCGCCAACGGCTTAGCCGATCAGGTTCGGTTCTCTGCACGCGGTGTTTCAGGCTTCTATTCGGACTGGTCGCCATCCATCGACGCCGACGAGATCAAAGTGCTGACCACTCAGAACCAGCCGATTTTTGGAGAAGCAGAGGGTAGCATGCCACGCCTTGGGCCAATAGGACGCGGCGAACTCGCACTAATCAGCACTCGGTCAGTGACGTTGGCGCAAGATACCGAGGCGTGATATGCGTCTCCTATGAAGCAATCTGGCCCTGACGAGCTCAAAAACAATCGAAGCCGCGCGACCTACATCTATAATGCTGTTTGGGTCGCCTGCTTTTGCTGGGCGTGTTGGTGGTGTTTTCGCACGGCCACCACGACGCCGCCTGGAGGGTCTGGCGTTGGCGCGCTCGTGCTGACCTTCGCCATCGCGTTGGCGCCAATGGCGGTTCTTGCGCTATGGAAGCGCTGGTATACTGGAAAGTGGATTAGTTAAGCGCCGTAGCGCGCAACTGCGCCTGGGTCTGCCCACCCATCAACAGATCGATGATTTCCTGCGTCACCTTGTCGTTCTGGTTTGATGCTTGCCCAATACCAGCTGCCGCTGCCGCTTGCGCGGTATTCGGCGCAATCCTTGGAATGGGGCCAGTTCCTCCCCTAAGCATCGCGCTGATCTCTTCGGCCGTCTTCATCGCCATGGCATTGCCAGCGGCACGAGCTGCAATACCTCCGCCAGCGAGGCCACCGACTGCCGCAGCACCCAAAGTCGGACTGCCTGCGAGGAAGCCTAGGCCAGCTCCGCTCCCTATTGTTGATCCGAAGGACAGCGTTCCGGTCGGCGCGTGGCGGCCTGCCCACCTAAGCACGTTCTCGACTGGACCGCCGCGCACAAACGCCCGAATGGCGTCTGTTTCAGCCTGGGATAGGCCTCGTGCCATTTGTGGGTTGTCGATCATCCGCTTAAATTCTCGCCGCAGAGCGGTTACCATCCCAGCGTTGTTGTAGTTCACGCCTAGGGTGTCCCGAGCCCGAGTAAATGCGTCCTCGACCATCTGCCCTTTCTTGGCCTGCGCATACAACGCATTAGCCGGGGCAAGCTCTGGGATCGCGCTCGTAATTTCGTCATCGAACATGCGCTTCATGATACCCGCAATGCGCGACTGATCGGGATTGGTTGGGTTCCCAGCCGCCCCTCCGATCACTCTACGGATGGTCTGCGCATCTTGCGCTGTCATCCCCGTACCCGAGGCGACTTGAAGGCGCTTGAGCGCCGAAACCGCGCCAGGATGCAGAGTTTCATCAAGCCCCTCGCTTAGTGCGCGAGCAGTTATGTCATCAACCGCAGACTTAACAGCCGTCTGCGGAAACGTAACCCCGCTGGCCTTCGCGGCATCGTATAGACCGCCAGCCTGCGTCCGAAGCTCTTCAATGCTCGGCGCTGCCTTGCGCATGGCAGCACGCTCACGGCTGTTGGCGATGAACAGCGGACTACCTCCGCCAATCAGTTGAGCGATCGTCTCCGCAGTATCGTTGCCAGGTGCCACTTGCTGCGCGGTTGCGGCAAAAACCCCACTGCCGGCCGCAGAGGCTAGCGCCGCTCCCTTTGCGGGCACTCCCAACGCAGGAATTAGCGTTGCACCAACCTCCTGACCTACACGCCGAACAAACCTATCGGTTGGGTCCGAGCTTTCAGGCTTGATTGCCCCGATTTCTGTTCCTAGACGGCGAAAGCTGGCGCCAGCATCTGGGAACCAGCTCTCTTGCGGCATGGCGACATCGCCGCCAAGAGCGTTCACGGTAGCGGGGCCAATCGACCGTAGCCCCAGCTCCACTGTGTTAGGCAGGCTCAGGAGGCTGGCCACACCTTCATTCACGCCAGAAAGCCCTTGCAGCACGTTCCCCAACGGCCCTGTGCCACCCTTCATTTCTGGCGGTGCCTCCATAGGGGATGCGGTTCCCGGTACAGGAAGATCGGTGAAGTAAGGGTCATTAGCCTGCGCGGCAGCTGAGCCGCCGGCAGATGCCTCGGCTTGCATCGCCCTATAGGCGGCCCCGAGCTTCTGCACGTTCTCGGTATCGCCGGCAGCATGAGCCCGCCGGATACCTTCCGCTAGCTGTTCAAGCGTGGCCATTCTGGACTCCGATAGGAAAAGCTCCAATTATGCGGAGCATGGAGGGCTCATGGATAACGACACACTTTTAGAATTGCAGGGCGAATTGCACGGGGTCCGCCTGATGCTGAGCATGTTGCTCAACTCGCTACCCGACATCCCCGGACTTCCTGAGCGCATCATTGAGATTGAAAAGGCGATGCGGCTTCAGGGCGGACATTCGGCAACGATTGAGACGCTTCGGGCTTACCGAGAGATGCTCGAAGCAAAAGCTGCCGACGCATAACCTCCTCCATTGCCTCTTGATCCAGTCGTCTTTGCTTGGCGTCGATCACAGCCCATACCCCTTCAAAATGTCTTCGATATCTCCTGGGGCTGATTGCTTTGCTCCGGGATCGGTGGCCGATTGAGATGGCTGTCGAACCTCGCCTCTCGACTTCGAGAAGATTTCATCCCCGGCTTTCGGCCCATGGATGATGCGCAACAGCGTGTGCTCGTAGTCGTCCAGCATTTCAGGGAACCGGGGGGAAGCCGGATCGAGAGCGCCGGCCTTATCCTGAAGCAACTTGATATCGGCATCAGAGGCATTGCCAAGTGCGCCGCCTGTTGGGCTGGATTGACGCATCTGATTGATGTTCTCAGCTGCGGCTGTCGATTTTAGAGAGGAAACGTAGCGGTACATGTCGGCGGCATCGCTGAAAGGCAGATTGCCAAAAATCCAGCCGCCAGCACCGGTTGTCATGGGGCCAATCAGTTCCCGCGCCTTGGCCGCCTGGGCGATGACGGTGTCTGACGATACAGTCGACATGTCGTCGCGCATTCCGGCCTTATCAGCTGCCGCCGCAGCTTCTGCCGCTACCGGGCCTCCCGGGATGGGTTCAAGACGGAAACCAGATGGATTCGTTGGGTCTTCTACGGCGGCCATCCCGGCAGGAATAGTCCCCATCCGCTGGCCGTCACCACCTACATTCACGTTCACACCGCCACCACCTATCTCGTAAACCTTATTATCGGGGCCAACTTGATAGGCGCCATCGGGGAGATTGAGGGTTGCGGCTTCCTCTTTGGTCAGGACGCGGTAACCGGGGTCGGCCTTCGGGTTGCGCAAGGCATTAATCTCAAGCTGCCCCTTCTCAAGTCCCTGTTGCGCCTGCTGCATCTGCAACTGACGCATAGGGTCTTGCTGCCGCATCTGCTGCTCGATCAGGGTGCCAATAACGGAGCGCTGGCCGTCCGTGAGCCACGGGTTGCCTGCGACAGAAAGCAGGTACTGCAAATCGGCGTTCCCGCCAGCCTGAGCGACCGGCTGAGGCGCCGTCCGCGTCTGGGCTACCTGAGGCGTAACGGCCTGCGTTTGCGGCTGGGCAGTCATCTGCGGGGCAGAAGTTGGCATGCCAATGCTCGGGTCAAGGCTGGCGACCTGCGTAGGAGCGGAATTGCCGCCGCCCATATACTTTGCCACGCGCGCGTCGAGATGCTGTTGAGCCGGGCGAAGGAAGTTTCGGGCAATCGCCGCCGCAGCAGAACCAGTATCCGGCGCAGCCTGAATGGCTTGATAGGCCGACGCTTCTGGACCGCCCAACTCGCTCATGAGGAAGTCGAGCTGCGTATTCACATCACCTACGGGCGCGCCACGTTGAGCGGCGAAGGCTTCGAGAGCCTGTCGACGCGGGCCGGTCCACTGCGCGAGACCAAAGCCGCCGCGCGAGCCGGGAACGAGCGGCGAAGCTTCATTGGCGCTCGGGTTGAGCGAACTTTCATCCGCAAAATTCATCATGAACGCGTCCGCCACCTGCGGTGACAGCCCACGGTCAAGAAGGCCCTGCCGGATCATGTCGGCATTGGCCGACTGCGGGACGGCTACGCCGCCTCCACCGAAGCTGGCCAGAGAAGACGTATCGCCTCCCAAGGCCCGGCGAACAGCATCCTGCCAACCCGCCATTGCCGAAGCCATGCCGGCCTTTTCGCCTTCGTCGGCGGCCTCACGATTCCATCGGGAAGCTAGACCGCTTGCAATCGCGCCAAAGCCCTCGCCCCAGTTCTTCGCGCCCTGAGTGCGCCCAAGAAGCATATCAGCCAGTTGGCGCTTCTGCCGGACGCTCTCTGGCGTCTCACCGGTGTTCCCGCCGAAAATGTAGCTCGCCATTATGCCACCCTTTTCTTGAGGGCCTTGCCGTAGTCCACGTACATCAGGCCGTTCCGCTTGATCACCGCGTCAGGCTTCACCTTCTCGACATCCTGCGCCATCAGCCCGGTATGCTTGGGAACTCCATCCGGTTCGCTGCGGTAGTTGAAGTCGTAGATCGGCATGCCATCGATCTCGCCGCGCTTTTCGATGTCTTTCTTCGTCCGCTTGTCGGAAAGGCCGATCAGCTTGCCTCCGATGCTGGAAGCGGGGGCGCCCAACAGGGTGCCGACGCCGCCCATGAGGCCACCAAGGATGCCCTGGTTCTGCTGCCATGCCGCAAGTTGCTGCTGATAGTTCGAGTTGATGATGCCCGCCGTATCAGTCGTCGGGATTTGCGGCATATTGGTATTGACGTAGTTGGGCTGGCTAACCTGCGAACCTGAGAGCAGCCCCGTCACCATGTTGGCGGGTAACGTGTACTTGTCGCGGGCCTCGCTGTAGGCCTGCGACCGACCGGAAAGCGCGAGCTGGTTCAGTTGATCGGAGTTCGCATTGGTCAGCCGCTCCATCTCTGCATTCCAAGCTGGCGTGCCCTCGCGAATGCCCGAATTCAGGAGTTTGGTGCGGAGTGTTTCGTCGTTCGCCGCCTGCTGCTTGAGAATGCGCGGCGAGGCCAGGTCATAGGCCCACTGTTCAGCATCCGAATTGTTGAACTGGAAGGGCTGCGAAAGGCTCTCGGACGCATTGGAACTGAGCGTGTTGGCCAAACCTGCGAGATTGCCCTTGGCAGCGTTCACCTGGTCGGCAATGGCCTGCTGCTCGGGCGAAAGCGTCTGGGTGGCCGTGAAAGTCGGAATGTCGTAGCTCTGCCCCGTGTAGGGGTCGGTGAACTTGTAGCTGCCGCTCTGGCTGTAGCTGAGTGAGCCGTCCGGTGTGACCTGATTGACATTGCCCATCATAGTGTTGGCAATGGCGGTCGCAACGTTGGTGCCGGTAGAGGCGGAAGCCGTCTCTTTCGGATCAGGTGCGGAGGGGGCTTTACCCATTCCTATGCTCCTTGTGAAACCCGTTGGCGCGCCAGGCGTCATCCGTCAGGGTAAAGATGATTTCTGCTTCGTCGCGGCCGCGCAGGCGAGGAATGCGATGCTCTTCGAAGCCATAGGCACGGGACATGCGCAGCAGCCCCCTGCCCTCTGCCGTGTGGTTGTGTTCGGAAACCCGCATTGCGACGAGCTGACAGCCGCGTCGATCAAATGGGAACGAGAACATTTCATGCAGGACCGGCCGCGTCATCCAACGGGGGCTGGTGCTCGCGCAGCTCAATTCCATGACGCCATTTTCGGGATACCAGTTGTGATAGACGACAACAGCGCTTAGCTCGTTTCCCTCGAAGACCCCGAGCGCCGCGAAGTTCTCGAACGGACGCGGCAGCCCCAATCTTGAGGCGCACCAAAGCCCGAGGGCGTCGGTCGCGCTCCCGTCAGCAATCTCCGGTGAAAGCCACCTCACGTTATCGGGTCCGCCACCGTAAACGCCACGTCGACGCGGATAAGCTCAACATCCAGTGGCGTGACCGAGCCAGAGGTAATCATCACAGCCGGGGCGTGCACTTCCCCCGTCCCGAACTGCGAACGCCACTTCTGCACGATGCGCTTTTCCGGCGCACCGCCCCAGCGATCCTGGCCCCAGATCATGGAGCCCCAGAACGAGCCGAATGCAGGTCGTGAAGCGCCGGGTGCGGCCGGTAGCCTGACAGTGAAGTCAGTCTGGTTGGCGATACGCTCAACGATATCATGGGCCGTCTTGAGCACGGCGCGAGCCATGGTCATCGTCTTGTGCCCGGGTGCTTCCATCTGGTCGAACATGGGAACATAGGCGGCGGTATAGGGCACGCCGTCATCGGTGCCTGTTACGTTGGCCTCATAGACCGCGCCATCATCTGAGCCGAAGAACAGCCGCCCATCGAACACCGCCAGGCAGTTGGCCTGCCAGTTCGTAAAATATCCCCACTTCCCGGTACGCGAGTTCATCACCAGCATACCATCAGGCACATTCTCAAAGCGCGGAAGCGCGGCGACGAGCATTTGCTTGTCGGTCCACAGAACGGCTTCCCAGCGCTCGCCGGGGCGGCTCTGTACCTGCTCCGGCCACGCCGCCTCGATGGGCGAGGAAAAGCTTGAGGCTGCCAGTTCGCTATAATCTCGACGCAAGGCTTGCGTCAGCGGCACCAAGGCGGCATCTGTCGCCATGGCAAGGTCGCCACCGATCTGAACATGAGCGCGATCACCAAGAGGTTTTCCTACGCGATACACTCCGACCTTGCCCCATGACTCGGCGCTGTCAGGATTGTCGCCCTGATAGACCGCAACTTCGCCTTCAGAACTGGCCACGATCCACATTTCGTTGAGGCCGTCGCCTACATCTTGCGACCAACTCGCACCGTAAACCAGGGTGCCACCGCGCGGTAGCTCGCCGCCCATGGGCAGCTTTTTCAATTCTCCTGCCAACTGCCCGACCGGCAGATACCAGACATTGGTCGTACCCTTTTCCAGGAAGAAGAGCCGGTTCTTGTAGACCCACACGTAGGAGAGAACATCAGGGGTCAAGGTGACAGGAGTGGGAAAGGTGATGGCGGGTGTCGTGCTAAAGTCCGTGCCGTCGAACACGAACGGCGTATCGGCTCCGTTGACCCCGCGCAAATAAGTGCCGCCGGCCGTTTCGAACTGAACAACGATCCAGCGTCCTTCGGTATTCGGCCAGACATCGAGACCGTCCGTCGAGCCCCACCCGATCGTGTCGTCATCCTCAGTCTCCAGCATGTCATCGTCTTCCGTAGCGATGATTGCGTTGTTGGGCTGGTTGACGGAGGTGATATCGAAAATGTTAGCGTCGGTTGACCCGAACAACTTGCGATTGTTGCCCTCGATATAGGCAAAGAGCGATCGCACAGGCAGATTGCCCGCCCCTAGGGTCGCATATTTCTGTTTTCCGCGGCGCATAATGGCGCCAGTGGGCGTCGGAAACCAGTTCTCCAGCACGTAGGCACCGCCCGGCATGGACATAGCCAGGTTGTTGTTGGAGAGCCATCCAAGGGTGGGCGCCGGGAAAGAGTATGCCTGGTAAACCTTCGGCTTTTTGGCAGAAGGGCGGCCTTCGGCTCGCGCTGGGCGAATAAAAGTCATGGAAGCCGCTCCGCACTGTCTGCGGCGGCCCTATCGGCAAGAACAGCTTCGAACTCGGCAAGTTGGTCCTGATAGTCGGCGCCAATATGGCGGCGAAACCGCCAGATCGCGCCTTTTGCAATCATGTTCTCATCGATACGCGCTCTATCTCCGTTCGCGCTCATCTCAGCTTTGTCGCCAAACACCCACCAACTGGAAATATATTGAAGCCGAACCGTCATGGCCTCTGCCGGATAGGGATAAAACGAGATGGTTTTGCCCGACATCCGATAATATCGCGGCGTCCCCATCTGCTGTTCGATGGAAAACCATTCATCGGCACTCAGGCCGCCTCGAACCGCTATCATCCCGACCGCTACAGACATGCCACGCACAAGACGCATATAGTCGGACGGGAGGTCATAGGGTGCATCAAACCCGGTTCCGGGCACGTTGATGCCCTTGCGCAGATTCGACCAATCCACCCGGCGCGTGCATTCCTGCCCGGCTTCGTTGATGAACTGCACCAGCTTGGCGGTGTCATCATCAGCGGTCTGCACAGAGTCAGGCGGCTCGATGCTGGCATTAATGGCTACGGTCTGCGCGATCGTGAGCAGCGTCATGGCACACACCCCGCGACCTTGACCGAGTGATTGCTGTAGCGCGCCCGCTCGTCGTCCACTTTCACGGCCATCAGTTCGCCGGTGAGGGCATGATCCATGCCGGTGGCCAATTCTGGATTGTTGAGGTGCTTGGCGGCCTGATAGGCGACGGCGAACAGATAGGCATTAGGCGCCTGCTCCAGCAGCCAGTTTGAAGCCGAGGATGCAGAGGTCAGCGTGGGAAGCGCTGCATAGTACGCGATGCCATCGGGCCAGGCCCGGTGGGGCTTGCGGTAAAGCATCCCGTTGAGGACATAGAGCCGATCATCGGGATACGCGAGCTGGAGGAAGTCAGCAGGCAAAGGCGCTTCATTGCCCACCCATGCCGGAGTGACGGTTTTGACCTGCCACTGCGTGCGCAGCCGGCGATTGAGGACGATTTCAGCCTGCAAGACGAGGCTGGGCATGATGTCGGACAGTTCACGGGAGCCGACGAGGTCGGAAACAGCGAAACGCAGGTCGAGGTAGTCGTTGAGAGCGGGCATTAGACCCTCCCCTCTTTCGTGCGCCAGGCGGCATTGTCGCTGTCGTTCAGCCAGCGGCTGAGATAGCGGTCATCGCCCTGCTGGATCGCCGTATTCAGCCCCACGTTCTTGTCATAGAGAAGTTGCATGGGGACGCTGGCGATACGGTGATAGTCGCCTTTCCAGCCATCAGGCGTGGCATTGCGAACCTGGGCGTTGTGCTCGATCGTAGCTGTAACGGGCGTATCCACGCGGAATACCGGGTTGCCATCATCGTCATGGCATTGCCAGACCGTGCGACCGGTCACTGGGTCCCAATCGAAGAGAACCCAGCCACCATCTCGCACTTCTCTGGAAACCGACGACGCCAGCATTATTTCACCCGCGTCAGTGCGCCGGCCTCGACGCCATCGAGCGCCGCTTCATAGGTCACTTCGACAATCGTTCCCTTGCGGTGACGTTCGCCAGAAGCGTCCCAGAAGTCTCGTTTGACCATGACCGGGATCAGTGCTGGGGCAGCGCCGCCAACCTTGCCGTCACCGTCATGGTCACCCTTGCCGCCGAAGGGCTGCGGGGCTGCTTCGCCTTCGCCGGCAAGAACCTTGTCGATTTCCTGCTGAAGGCGCTCATCGCTCCAGCGGCCATCGACTTTGATGCCAAGCTCTTCGGCCTCGGCTTTGAGATCAGACATTGCTTTCTCCATGAGAAAAGGCGGCTCCGAAGAACCGCCTTGGTTTGAATTTTATGGGTACTAGACGCTAAGCAGAGCGCCCGTGATTGGGATGGAAGCCGTATTTCCGCTCTGCCGCTTTGCGAGCCTCAATTGCCGCTTCCTTCGTTTCGTGCGACCCCAGCGAAATTCGCCGGCCTCTCGTATTGATCTCTGCTCGCCACCTTCCTTGCGCATCTTTCCAGATACCATGGAAGCCAGTGGTGTTGTTTTTCGGGAGCTTCCGATTTTTCTGATTATCGGAAGATGTTCCATTGCGGAGATTGCTCAGGCGATTGTTCGAGGCGTCACCGTCAGAGTGGTCGATCACCTTCGGCTCGTCACCGAACTCCATTTTCCATATAACTCGGTGGGCAAGATATTGGACATTCCATATATATCCGCACCTATGCCCATGCTTGCCGAGCAGGCTGGTGAATGCTTCAACGCCACTGTTCTGGGCATTCCAAATTCTAGAGCGAGAAACGGCTGACATTTTGCCGTCTGCGAACCACTCAGGGCCGCGCTCCTTCCAGAACAGCTTACCCGTCTCGGGGTCATATGAAAGCAGTTGAAGTAGCACGTCTTGTGCTGGTAGGGCTTTAGCAGCCATTCGCGAACCTCGTACGTTTGCGGCTATGGTGAGAACCGGGCAGAGATTGGCGTCTCCGTCCGGTTCGCTATTTCTAGCACACTGAAAACTCAGTGTGAATCGTCAGGTACTGGCGGTCATGCCGAAGAGGTCGGCGGCAACGCCGATGCCCGCTTCGTTGAGAACCTTCAGTGTGCCCTCGCCGATCAGAACGAACTTCTTGGCGTCACCAGTGCGAGCGACGTCCTTGTCTTCGTGGATCTTGCGGAGCCACGCGAAGGAAAGCATTGAGGTGTCGACAAAGAAGGCGTTGCGGGCCGTCGCGGCGGTGCTCATCACGCGGTTGGGCTTGATGTAGACCTTGCCGTAAGGGCCTTCGTAGATGTCGGCGTTCGCGACGATAGAGTTGCGCTCACCGTCCGAAACCGCATAGCGGAACGGAGCGACGTTGGCATCCGACATGAACTTGACGAACACCGATTTCACGTAGGGCGACACGTAGACGTTGCGGAAGTTGGCGCCACTCTCGTAGCCCTGCTTCATCACATCATCCATGATGTCCTTGGTGAAGGCACGCTGGGTGCCGTTCCCGGCGGCCACAGTCAGGCCGGTATTGATGTCGAATCCGCCGTTGGTGCCCGAACCGCCGCGAGACACGTTGGTCTCGATCCAGGTCGGCAGGCCGCCGAATTCGCGGGTAGCGCCGGCCACGGACGCGTTGTTGGTCACGATGGCCAATTCCACGTCCTTGCGCAGCTCGACACCGCGCTTCAGCTTCTGGCGCTTCACCTTGTTGGCGTTGCCGGCCTGGCTTACCGTCTCCTGCGTTTCGGAGATGATGCCGGTCTTGCGCATGATCTGGGTGTAGTTGCCCACCCGATCAGGCGTATCGCCCGCATCGTAGGTATATTCATCACCTTCAGTGCGGATGTTTTCGCCCGGCGGCTCAAGCTCATCGATTTCCCATTCCGGATGAACCGAGGAGCAGGTGTCGGTGCCGATGTCGGTGTAGATCGGCGTGTCTTCCGGGGTGATCATGTTGATCACATCCGAAAGCTCTTCGCGGTTGCCTACCGAGGTCGTGGTAAGCTGGGTATTAGCGAGTGCGGCCACATTGGCCTCCTATTGCACTCCGGCTAGTCCCAATCGATGTTTATTGCGTCATCGAGGGAGCCGGATCGTTTGAGACGATCCACCGCTTTTCGATTTGCCTGACGTTTGGTCGCATCCTGTGCAGCCGGGCGCTTGTTGGGCGCTACCGGTGGCACGTTCACGACCTTCAGCTTTGCCTTGGCGCGGGCGGCCTCTGCCTGAAGCCCAAGCCGCGCGTAGTGCGCCAGCTTGAACAGCCGGTGGTCGGTTGCCGAGCCAATTTCTGCATCCGAATAGCCAAGTTCTCGTGCCGTCGCCGCAGCGGCGTCGAAGAACTTCTTGTGACCGTCAGCCGTAGCGACCTGCGGGAAGGCTTCGGCAAGCTTGGCAGTTTCGGCCTGGAGAAGGTCCATATGCTGCTGCTGCGTGAGCTGGTTCGTCGCGGTCTTGGGGGCTTGGGCGGCCTTGAGCACTTCCGAGATATTGGCCATGGCCTGCTGGTGAAGTGCCTGCTGACGGACATAGGCTGCCGCGTCGGTGACCGCCAAATTGGGATCAGGCGCGGGCGGGAGCATTTTGGTCAGGTAATCAGCGATGGCGTTGACCGAGTTGGTCACGCTGGTTGCGAGCGCCCCAAGTTCACGTTCTTTCTGGGAAACGGCTTGCTTTTGGCGCGTATAGTCTGCCTCGCGGAAATAGCTCTTCTTGAGTTCTCCCAAGGTGAGCTTTTCGCCGCCAACGGAGATTGCAACGTCATCACCAGGCTCAGGGGTCGAGGTATCATCCTCTCCCGGAACCTCGTCACCGGTCGCGTCATCTTCGTCTTCGGTCGCATTGGCTTCGATTTCATCGGACTCTTGGCCGACATCGGCCTCATCCGGCTCGCTCTCAGACTGCGGCGTCTGCTCGATATCGTTGGTGTCCTCGGAGGGATCGTGGATATCGAGTTCGGAGGCGTCGTCTAGGGTAAGCGAGGGGCGAACGCTATCATTCCCGGCCGGAGCCGGGGTCATGGCTGCTTCTATAGGCATTGGTCCTCTAGGAGGGTTGTGCGCCGGCCCTATGCGGGCGCTTTGCGGCTCACGGGCTCGGCTTGTCCTTCTCGGGAGATGGTTTCGAGCCGTGAGCGAAGCTGTTGAACGGCGCGGGCCTCAAGGGCGCTCGCCTGCCGCTTCTCGTGGTCGTTGTACGGGGCGTTGATGCACGCCTGAACTGCGGTCTTTTCCATGTCGGCCAGCAGTTCCATGAACAGAGGGATTTCGAGCGCAGCCTGAGCGGCGCGAGCACGATCGCTGATCACTTCCCGCTCCTGCCCTGCCGATTGCCTTCTGGTGCCGACTGCCGATCAAGCGCCTTCCCGATAGCCGCCGCTTGCGTCTTCTGGATATCCGCCACGGTTTTGGCCGCAGTGATGGACTGCTGCGTCTGCATCCACTCCCGCTCGGTCTGCTGGTGGATCAATGCCTTGTCGATTTCCGTCTGATTGCGCTCAGCTTCCTGCTGCGCATCGACAACCATCTGCTGGCGGCGCCCTTCGCTTTCACGCGCCAACTCAGCCATGTTGACTTGCAGATCGGCGTCCCGCTGTTCGCGTTCCTTGTTGGCCTCTGCCACCATCTTGGCGGTAAACTCTTGCTGCCTGTTCTCGGAGCGCATCTGCTCGATCTGGGCGGCGTTCTGGCCGCGCAGTTGTTCGACCTGAAGCGATGTCTGCGCCTTGATCTGCTCGGGGCTGGGCTGCTGACTTTGCGCCTGCATGGCCTGCTGGATCGCCTGCGGGTCAGGCTTGGTGAAGTAGAGGCCAACGGTCTTGAGGCCAGCCGCCTGCACCAGCTTGGCAATGGCGTTGTAGACGTTGTCAGGGGTGACGTACTGCATCCCAACCGCCGGCCCCATCGAGGACAGGATTTCCTTCTGGAGTCCGATAACCTGCTGCATCATCATCATGTCGCGTTCCCGCGTGCCGGCGCCGAGGCCGACATTCACGATCGCGTCCATGTTCGCATTCCAAGAGCGCGGGTCAAACTCCACCCACTCATCGCGAAGACGCACCGTGCGGGGAATATCCTGGTTGTCGATGATGAGCTTCAGGAGGCCGCGAAACACCGGCTTCAGGCTCTCCGCAATGCAGCGAACCATCATCTCGGTTTGGCCAATGCCGGCCTGCTCGACAAGCGCCGTCGCCTTGGCGGTCATGTTCTGGAGCGCGTCAGGAGCCATGCCACTCGATGCTTCCGAGATGCCCGTGCGATCGGTTGCTTCCCGGTCCATGTATTCGAGCATGGCATAGGACTTGTCCGCTACCATTGGCACGATATTGGCGCCGATAGCGGCTCGCACGTCCACTCCCTGGGCAACCCGGATCGGCTCGCCAAACTTGGGGCGAATGACGGCCTCTGGGTTCATAACCTGCCCTTCCTGAACGATGGGCTGAAGGTTATTCTGCCAATAGAGGTTGTCCAGCGTCTGCCGCAGCAGCACGGTCTTGACCTTCTGCACCTCCATCACCTCGTCGGAGACTGAGTTGCCCTCCCACTGATGCGGGCGGCGCTCCGAGATGATGTTGGCGTAGTTGATTTCGTCCTGCTCGACGTTCTCCAGCAGGTTTTCCTCACCGAGACCGCCGGCAAAAACGATACGGCGCAGCTCGGCAATGCCGTCCTGGTCGTAGTCCAGCTTCACCAGCAGGTCGTAATAGTCGATTTCCTGCGTAGCCTTGGCCAGTTCGGCGCTGCTGTCGTCGCGGACATTGCGGCGGCGGGTATCTTCCTCCACTTCCTGCGAGGTTTCGCCACTGCCCGCCAGCGGCAGCGCCTCAATCACATCACGGTCATAACCCATGCGGATGAGATCGGAGCGGCGCAGGCGCAGGTGCTCGCCAATCAGGATCGCATCATCGAACGAGGTCGCCTCCGAGTGGATCAGAAAGTTTTCCGGCGCAATCGTGCGAATGGTCGGCAGGCGCTTGGTGAACGTGCGCTTGATCTTGAGATCATGGACAGTGAGCGGCAGATTTTGCCCTTCCACTTCCACGAACACCTGGCGCTCTGTGTGCTCCAGCACCTCAACTTCATCGTCCTCGACAAGCTGCGAGAATGCCATGTCATCGAGGCCGCTGTGGCGGGAGAACGAAACGCAGGTCTCTTCCTGTAGCCACCACTTGATGACGCCATTGCGGAGGCGGATGGCATCGTTGATGCCATCCTCAATCGCTTGGCGCCCGTTGCATTCAGGCAATGCGACATAGTTCACGTAGTCGGTCGCCTGCTGCGCGCTGTCTTCGTCGCCTTCGCCTACCGGCTGGTACTCAACGATCTCGTCATTGCCAAGGATGGTGCGCAGAACGGACGGCAACACCTTACGGACGGCGGCGCGGACATCGCGGGAGACGACATGCGAGCGCCCCTCCTCAGCCGGCACATACTGCTGCAGTTTCTTCTCGTCTCCGTCGAAGAAGACCATCATGCGGTCGCGATCGGCGGACCTGTCGTTGCGGTAATCTTCGGCGTCGGCCACGAGGCCAGAAACGATGCCAACGAGGCGCGTATCGTCCATATCCTTAGATCGCGCCATCAAACCACCTTCCGGGCAGAGAATACCCAGTCATTGTTCGCCGCTTTGGGCTCTTCATAGGCCACGCACATCAAGCCGAAAGCGTCGGCGCTGTGCGAAGACCAATCATGTTCGGGACCGAGGCCGATACCGCGCTCGTCGTCTTTTTTCTCGTGATACCAGCCGAGGGCATCGCGCCCGCCTTCCGTGGTATCGGCATTGAACCAGATGGCCGGGAACAACCGGCGAGCGGCTTCGACACGCATCTTCGCAGCGCCCTTCCCCTGATTGGGGATCACGGTGACCTTGTAGCCAGTCTGCCGAAAGAATCCCTCGTATGAGGCATCGAACACGCTGTCCTGCTTCTCGCCATCATGAGGCAACCAGATTTGGCAGCGCTTGGTGTCGTAGCCCTTTTCCCGAAGCCACGCGACGTGCGTTGCCGCGTCCTGTCCCTGCGCCTCGTAGTGATCGAGGACGCGAATTTCCTTGCCAATGAACTGGGCAATCCAGATGACGAAATTGTCGGCGCGCGCACCGGTGCCGCCGATATCGACAAACGCTCGAAGGGTCATCAGCGGGTCGGGCGGCACGCGCCCTATTCTGCCGCCGGCCTTCGCCTCGTTCAGCGACTGCGCGAAGTACGCCCCTTCGACCGCAGTAACGAAGTCACCTTCCCAGATGTGCCCGTACTGATCGGGCCGCTGCTGCATATCGCGCTGGCGCTGACGCTCGAGGATGGCGGGGAAGCGCGGGTTGTCGCGCCAGTTCAACTCCACCACCTTGTAGCGGCTGTCATTTGCCGCCCGGAACCGCTTATGGGTGGCACTGTTCTTGCGCTCAGGGTTCCAGGTCACCCACAGTTCCGAATCCTCTTCACGAAGCGTCGGGATGAGCTTTGTCCAAGCCTCTTCCGTTACAGGCTCAGCCTCATCGACCCACGCCAGGAGAATGCGGGCCTGCGACTTGACGCTATCGATATTCCGGTCGAGGCCGATGAACGTATAGTAGACTTCGCCGGGCAGGCCCTTGGTACGCACATAGGTCTCACCAATATCGAAGTGGCCGGCAAGCCAGAGCTCTTCTTTGATTGCCTGCTTGATTTCCTCAAGAGAGGAATCGGCCAGCGTCTTCATGAACTGGCGACCGCAAAGCACCTGCCCGCTACGGCCGGCCGCCGCCCACATATAGGCTTTGACGGCGCTCATCTTGGCGAAAGATCGAGTTTTCCCCGAGCCGCGCCCGCCATACGCCCCCCTCACATCCGCCTCACCCGAAAACACCGGGATCAGCTTTGGAGGAAGGCTAACCTTCGCTGTCGCCATTCTCGGTCAACGCGACGAGCTGCACTTGGGTGACCTTGATCGGGCCGCCGTCTTCACCCGTAAGCTGCATGGGCAGCACCTTGCCGAGGAGTTGGGCAAAGGCCTTAGGTTCGTTGACCGCGAGGAAGCTGCAATAGCCCATCAAGCCATCCTTACCCTTCCCGTCTCCGCCTGTTCGTTCAGCGGCCGCGAGAATGGCTTCCTTGAGTAAGGCCGTAGTGCGGTTGGGCGTGCCCTTGGCCCTGCCCCCGGTCTTCTTACCCGTCGCCATCTACAACCGCCTACTTCAGACGACCCTAGGCCGCTGCAACCGTCAGCGTGAACGCGGGGATCTGCGCGACCTTGCTATCGGCGTCCGTTACCTTGACCGAGAGGTTATTGAATGTACCGTCCTCGGTCGGAGTACCAGTGACGGCACCGGTCGAGGAGTTGACCGAGATGCCAGCCGGCCAAGTCCCGACGAGCGCATAGACCAGAGGAGCACGCCCACCATTGCCTTTGACCGTGAAACCGGCATAGGCGGAATTCTCCGTAGCCGTGGTAACCGGCGTGCCCGTGATGGCAGGGCCAATGACGCCGCCACCCATGCGGGCCAGGTCAGCCGGGAAGCTGGGGCCGGAGCCCTTGAGCGTATCGTTGGTCATGTTGGCCGCAACATCTCCACCCATGCGGGCAAGGTCGCCAATGAAGGAAGGGCCAGAGTCCTTGAGGGCCTGGTTGTTCATGTTCAGTCTCCTGTGATGGATAGATGCGGCTCGCGATCCATTCGCCCTCTTCCGGGCTTTCACCCGCAGGGCCGGGCACCGCATGGATTGCTGAGATTTCGCCTACGTCCGCTTCGGCTCGAAAGGAGGGCCCTGCTTTAGTCTTCGCCCGCAAGCATGCGGTGCTTAACGCGCTCTAGGCCGCCGATAATGGCAGACTGCGCATTGTTCTTGGTGAAGCCGGTTGCGATCATGTTGTCAGTGGTTGCAGCCGCGTACGCGATGCCTTGCAGCTCGCCGGCCTCTGCCATAGCCAGCAGTTCGCGAAGGCGCGTCACAACATCTACCTGGACTTCCTGCTTCCAGCTTTCGGTCTGAGTGATGAGGCGCAAAGGATGGCTCATTCTCTCCACCCTTTATCTGGTGGGGTTAGGAGGGGCGGCTAGAGGATGCCAAAGACGGCCCATATGGCGGCCGCCGCAGCGAGTGCTATGCACCCAATGATGATCCATGCGGCTATCATGCCTCTCTCCACTGGTTAGGCTGCGTGGGGTGACGACGCTCCTGTATGGTCAGCAGGGCATCGCCAGAGAACAGGGGCGACCGGCGGGGATTGCAGCACATGGCACACGAGCACCCCTTGAGATGGTTGGCCCATTTCGCCGTGAGCATGTGAGGGAAGACGCGGAGCGCCTTCTTCTTCATGCGCGCCAGATCGTGACGCCTGCGTGCTGAATGCCCCATTGGCCCCCTGCCTTGAACGCGATCGAAGCGGGCCGGTTTCGACACCGGCTGCTGGCGGCTTCAAGCACCTAGCATAAGCGCATCGCTATCTAGCAAGCCAGCGGTGATCGCCTGCACGTCCTTCCGTACTGCCGCTTCGATAGGGATTGAGGCGTTGTCTGGATCGTTTGCCGTTGGCGCCTCTTCCAAGGCGGCGCCCGCTCCGTAGCCTCAAACTGAATTAGGTGCGCCACCGGCCGATGACGACTTCGAGGAATGGGAGCTACCCGCGCCTCGCTCGCTGCCATCGAGCATTCCCGATAGCGACCTGAATCAAAAGAGGCCGCACCTGGCGAGCCCTGTTCTGAACGCTTTACGCGTCAGCGTAAAAACTAAGACACTGATTTGCCGGAAAGGTCAAGCGGCATCAGCCGCCCTCGCCTCTAATTTGTAATGCCGCGCCAAGGCGTTCAGTGCCTCCCGAAGCCAGCCAACCATGTGGTGGAACTCGCGATCGCTGACGACGCAATGATCTAGAGCAGTGTAGAGCGCCACTGCCCCGCGCAATTCGTTCTGTCGCTGTTGCACCGCTGCCCTGGCCGATCGATACCGCTCCATGGCCCGACGCGTGGCTGCCACGTCCTCGTCAGCGCCGGAAGCCCCTCGAACGGCGTTGGGATTTGTTGCGGCCGGCTGACGGGGCGCCAGCACTGCGGCCGCATTCGCATGCCAGTCTTCGAGATATGCTACAGCCGCATCGTATTGTGCCAGCGTGAGTTCCTTGCCGAGGCAGAGGCGCCCAACAAATGAGCCAAGCATCTGGTCGCGGCTGTGGCGGGGGTCGATACCGAAGAGCCGCACCCGCGCCTCCACCCCCGTACGGAGCGCGGCCTTTTCCTCGCGGCCCAGCCTCTGGTTGATGCGGTCCATCACGTCTGGCGCCTTGCGGGAAAGCCTGCCGCTCGCCTCGCGCGCTCCGTCCTGTCGTTTCGGTCCTCTACGACCCATGCCAAAAATCCCCGTTGTTGCTCACAACGCGGACCTTGCCGACACATGGCCGGGGCAGAGATAGGTAGAACGGGTAAGGTGGATTCTGCCTGCTTCGCGGAGGGAAGGCAAGGAAGGCGGGGAGTTATTCACCGCTGCACCCTTCCTTTCTTCTCCAACTGCGCCAGCCATTGCCTCTGCCTGCGCTTCTTCGGTTTCGATTGGTCCTTGAGGTAGGACAAAAGGGATTGGGATTGATCGGGTGGCAAGTCTCCGATCTGGGGGAGCTTGGGGCGGGAGAACTTCATGCTGCCGCCTCACCGTCACGGTCGCCAACGGAGTAGCCGAGGCGTTCGCGCATGGCGTCTTCGTCGCGTTCATCGAGAAACCTGGCGTTGGCCCCGACCATACGGTCATATTTGCGCTTGGCTGCGGCGGCATCTTCCGTCCGGTGGGCATCTGCGAAGCTCGCCTGCATCTGGTCGATCATCGCTTTGACGCGGGCGCGGCTTTCTGGCGTCTTCTCGACATCAGGGGGCGGCAGGCGCGGACGCAGGGCCTTTTCTCGCGCAAGCCTTTCTGTGCGGCGCTCCATGGCCCGGCGCGTGGCGCTGCCAACCTGCGGCGCCGTGGGAACGAATGCTGGGTTGTGGCCTGGCACCGAACCGCTCAGGAAGTCGGCAACAGCCGCCTCGACATCCTGCGCTTCGTAGATTGCCACCGCCTCGAAATAGACCTTCGCCTTGGCCAGCCGTTCACGGGCAAGGTCGCCGGGGTCGGCGGAATGGTCACCCTGCTGATAGGTCCGAAAGAGCAGGTCGAACGCTTCCGCGATCCTCGTGTTCCTGTCCTGGGTCATTGCTGGATTTCCTTGCGATGAAGGCGAATACGTCTGCTTGGGAGGGCGCGCGCTGAGGAGGCGGTGAACCGCGGGCGAAGCGCGATCGGTCGGCCAGAGCCTTGCGGCACCAGGTCATCCAAGTGAGCCCCCAATCGAGCTTCACGCCCTTCTGGCCGGGCTGCGCCGGCCACCACTCGCGGAACTTCTGGGCTTCGAGATCGACATCGACTTGCGAAAGGCCGAGCGAGAGAGCGAACGCAACGTCAGGAACCCAATCGGCCGGAAGCCTTGAGCCGCGTTTTTTGGAAGAACCGTTAGGTTCTTCTTTTTTCTCTGTATCTGTTTCTGTCTCTTGCGGCGTCACATCGCCGTCACGTGACGTTTTCGTTACGTCACTCGCTTGATGCTGACCGTCACCGAGACTGTTTTCTGCCCGTCTGCGCTCTCGATATCGAGCCTGGCGCTCTTTGGAGCTATCAGACTGATACTGGCGATCGCTCCACTTGACCACACGACTGGAAGCCACACGGTTGGCATCGGCAAGCGCGCCAAAAATAGCGCATATGTCAGCCTCATCCGCTCGCAGAAAGTAAGCGACCTCGGCTGCATCGACTTCAAACCGCCCATCATCATCAATCTCCGCAGCGCTTTCGAGGATCGCGCCCCACACCCAGACGACGCGCTCCACTGGCTGCTTGGCGCGGATGGCCACCGCAACTAGCTTCTCGTCTCGCATCATCCCGGCGTAGTGTCGGAACCAACGGCTCATGACCGGCTCGTCAGTGCTTGTGCGGCGCCGTCTTTGGCCTTGCGCCAGATCGCCATGCGGCGTTCATCCTCTGGCCGTGCCCAGATGCTTTGCGTGTGAATGTCCTGGAGGATTTCGTCTGCCGATCGCGCCGAATTGTTCTTCTTCGGCGGCTGATAGACCCAGTTCATCCACTCCACGAGTTCCATGGCAGGACAGCCGATTTCTGCGCCGATGCTCTCGAAGGAATAGCCCTGCCCTAGCCGGCGTTGGACCAGCTTCCAAAGCTCATGATCATCGGAAGCGAACCGAATCGGCCCGGTATAGTGATAGGCTGGCTCGGTCATTCAGCAGCCTCCACCATCGAAAGCTGCTCACCATCCATGTGATCGCTGTAAAGGTCAGGGCGGTCGTACGCGTCTTGAATGCGCCGGCACGCGATGTCGAAATAGTCTCGATCGATCTCAATGCCGACGAACCGGCGCCCGCACTGCATTGCAGCAACGCCGGTTGTCCCGGACCCCATAAAAGGGTCAAGAACGGTATCGCCGCGATTGGAGGAATTGGCGATGTATTCCGCCATAAGGTGCACCGGCTTTTCAGTCGGATGCCCGGACTCTTTCTCGATGCCGCCGCGAATGAGCTGCTTGGAACCAGGATTGTTTATGGTCCGCGCCCTGCCCTTCCAAAGGTATAGCGTGAACTCCAGGTTCTTCATGTACCAACGGTTAGCGGTCGGCGTGATCTTGTCCCAGGCAAGTAGGTTGTGAAACTGGAACCCAGCAGCAAGCGCAGAATCGGTGAGAGGGTGCACGTTCTTGTCGTTGGCCATGACGTAGCAATCGCCATCGGCTTTCAGCGCGGCGAATAGCGCGGGCATCATTTCATCGAAGGGCACCGTTGCCATGATGAGCTGGCCATCGTTGGCATAATTGTGCGCCGCGAAGATCCCAGACATCGTTTTTGAAGACTTCGACACCCCGCCAGTCGTAAGCGCGTAAGGTACGTCACTGACTATCAGGTCCACCGGCAGCAGCGATGGCATGATCTCCATGGCGTCACCCAGGAGGAGGCGGCATGCGCCTATGTAGCGTTCGGCAAGAATGGTCACTTCCCTGCCCTCCTCTCGTTCTCAAGGTTGGCGTGAAGCGCGATAGACCGCTTAATGCGAAGCCGCTCCTGCGGCCCGTGCTTGTCGCGGACCGCCTTCGGTAACCGGATATTTTCGGGACGGAATCCTTTATGCCCCGCAGATGCGTTGCCCATGGTCTATCCTTCTGTGGTTGCCTGACCGGGGAAGGTGTTGGCCCGTTCTGCCTATCCCTGCCCGGTGCTATGTGCGGCTAGGCCGCGTTAGAATTAATCAGTCTCGATTTCCCGTGCCGCCGCGCGAAGCGCTTCCGTGCGATCGATTTCCTGCTTCGCCCTGGCCCCATGCCGCTCCGCCGCTTGCCGCCATCTGGTCGCCAGCCAGCGACGACATGACAAAGGCAAGCTGGGCTTCAAGCTCAGCAACGCGCTCCGCCAAGGCCCGATCTGCTTCCACACGGGCTTTCTCCTCTTCTGCGCCGATCAGCGACTTGATCGCGTCCACCTCCTGCTGACGAGGCGAAAGCGTCTCTTCGGCGTCCCAATAGGATCGGACGCGCCGTACCTTCATGTTCAGAAGCGAGGCGAGCTTTGCCTTGCGCCATTCGTGGTTCATCGTTGGCCAGCGCTTCACGGCATAGGCGCGAATATCGTCAGCAAGAGCAGCGGTCACGTCGCGCTCCTTTTTGGCAAACTTTGACAACTGGTTGGCATCCCTTCGGTGCATGGTTGCTTCCGAAGAGAGCGACCAGCTTGGAAAGGAACGACAGATGGCTGAACTGCTCGGGAAGGCTCTTGCAGGAGTGTTTGAGCAGTTGGCCGAAGAATGCCGCGCCAGGGCAAAGGAAGCCGAGGCAGCGATGGAAAGAGGTGCGGACGCAAGGAGGGATGAGGATCACTTGCGCCCGCTTGCGGCCAGCGCTGGGGGGGAATGCCAGCCGCAATGGAAATGAGAAAAGCGCCGGAGCCGAAGCCCCGGCCAGTGTTCAGAGCGTCAACTGCGCCAACACGGTTGGGAGAAACCGTGTCGACCCCGGATCGCCGGGACGCCTGCGCCAACACGGCAGCAAGTCCATGCGCACCCGAAAGGTGCGCATGCATTTGGTGCTGGTGGTGAACAACGGATAAGGCTGTCAACATGGCAGCAGCCCCACGGCGCTGAGGGCAACCATTGCCGCCGCAGTGAGGAACGATGCCAGGGACAGGATGCCGAGGAAGAATGCGGAATTGCTCATTCCACGGCCTCGACGGTTACGAGTCCGGCTTTCACCTTGCAACGGCCGCAAAGGGCAAATCGCGAGGTGCCGCCGCAGCCTATCGGGTTGAGGCAGCGCGGGTCAGGCTCGTCGGCATAGGTCCATTGGCGATTGGAATTGTCGAGGGGAGCAGCGGTCGTGCCATCGCCGCTCCCCTCTCCTGCCAGCATGGTTTGGGGGCTCGTGCTGGCGGGAATGGAATGGGATGCGGCACTCTCTCCGCCCGTCACCAGTTGACCGTAGGTTGCGGGCCGGTCAGCTTCCCTTGCTGCAATGCACGGACTCGAACCGTGGGTTTCCGGCTGCTCGTTCGCCGTTTCCGGCTGGGGTTGGTGAATTCGATATGGCTCGGCTTCGCCACGGGCGACTGCGACCGCTTCGGTCATGCCCTCGGCAATCTGGGCTCCAGCGGAGGTGGTGACCTCTTCGCCCGTTTCCGGGTCGAAACCCGCAGGAACGCTGGAGTTATGGGTGGTGCTCTCGCCGCTCTCTCGCGCGGGACGCGCGCGAGGCCCGGAAAGCGCCGACCAGTAGAGATCATAAACGGCCTCGAACTCAGCACGTTCGGTACTATCGGCCAGTTTGTCGCGGAACACTTTGCGAGCGACCTTCGTATCGAAGCCATTGCCCTTCATTTCGGCAAACAGCTCGCGCAGGTCTGCGCTGATAGCATCCTTCTCGCCCTCAAGGCGCTCCCAGCGCTCGAAGAACGAATGCAGCATGTCTTCGGCCATGCTGTCGGTCATGCTGCGGCCTCGGTCTTGGCGAAGATCGCCGCAAGGTCGGGCCGCAGCTCATATCGGGAGATGCCAGTGACGCGCTCGACCTCAAGCACACGCTCAGCCGGGATAAGAACCTTGCCCTGCTCCCAGCGCAGCACCGTTTTTCGATCCACGCCTAGCGCGGCAGCGGCTCCATCAAGCGTCAAGCCATGTGACGAACGGAAATTTGCGAGTGCCATTTTGGTTGTCATGGCCGAGTAGTGGCATTTTCTGCCACTCTTGTCTAGCCCATCGGTGGCATTTTCTGCAGGCGAACGTCACAACCCGGATTGGTAAAATATGCCACCATGACTGACGTACCATCTATCCATCAGGGCAAAACGCCTATCCGCCGTCACTTCATCAAAGAATGGATGGAGAACCAGGGGGTATCGGTTTCTGACCTGCTGGCGCTTCTAAACGATGATGAACGGTCCATGGATTTACCTCGCGTGGACAAGAGCCAAGTCTATCGCTGGCAAAAGGGGCAAATGCCTCAACCAGCAATGCAGAAGCGCGTAGCTGACGCCCTGGGCTTGGAGGACGAGGCAGACTTGCTTCGCCCCCCTGAGGATGACTGGTTCGTCAAATTCTTTTCGGAACGCAGCAAGGAAGAACTTGAGCGAGCACGCGCTATGCTCGAAGCCGCATTCCCCGACAAAAAGAAGAAGGCTGGATAGACGGCTCGATGACCACTCCCACCAAGCTCATCGTCCTCCTTGCTTTCCTCCGCGACGACGAGGGCGAGCTACAGCCTGCCTTTGAGCCTCGCGAAATGCAGAGCGAAGACCGCGCCAGGCATGAAGCCCGCATGATGGCCGCAACCGGGAAGTATGCCGGCGTCATAGCCTGGTCGCGAGAAGCTCACCCAGATGTGGGCGAATACGGGCCGCCCGAGGTATTGTTTCAGGATGGTGAAACACCGGAGATGGAATGATGGCAGATCACCCTGACATTGTGTTGCGGCTCCGCGACCTTGCCCATCAGGTAGATGACGTTCCTGTCAGAGACATCGTTACTGCCTTACGCGAGGCAGCGGAAACGATAGAGACGCTGCGGGTTCTGGTAGGCATCCGCGAGGAGATCGAGCTGGAGGATATGCCGCCAGAAGGGAATGCTTAACCCCAACGGTCGACCACGGCGTCTGCCCCTGGGCTTCGCTCCCCGTTTTGTGACGCAACTTTCCTCCACTATCTTCATTGACTGGTCACACAAACCTATCATATTGATAGGTGCATGGCTGAGATAATCCCGCTTGTGATGACGGCGCCTGTTGCACTGGCGCACATCCAAGAGCTCGCGAAAGATAGCAATCGGATTGTGCTTACGCGGCACGCAATCGAGCGCGGGAAGGAACGGAACATCACCCGAAAGCAGTTCGAGACCTGCCTTCGGACTGGCTACATTGACGAAGGTCCATTCCTGAACGATTTCAGAAATTGGCAAGTGACAATGGTAGGCTATTACGCAGGAGAAGAAATTACGGTTGTTGTGGCGATCGAATGGGCATCCCAGCTCGTTGTCGTCACTCTAATCTGAGAGGCACATCATCATGACTTACCACTACACCGACAGCGGCCTCGATAACGTGTACCTCAAGAACGGCTACACGATCCACACCACGCCCTACGGCGAAGGCGTCACCATCGAAGATACGGATGAGCTTCACAAGGCCATTGGCCATTGGCTCGTGTCGTCCCCGAAGCCACTCAACGGAGCCGAACTACGGTTTCTCCGGCTTGAGTTGGGCATGACTCAGAAAGACCTGGCAGCAGCGCTTGGGCTTGAGGAGCAAGCAGTTCGTCGTTGGGAGAAAAAGCGCGACGGCATCTTCAATCCAACTGCCGATAGACTAGTCCGAGTCCTGTACACGGCATACTTCCAAGGAGACACGCTGGTGAAGGCGCTCGTTGATAGGTTGTCAGAACTCGACCAAATCGAGCACTCCGAAGCATGTTTCCAAGATACCAATGAGGGTTGGAAGCTGGCTGCCTAGCGCCGTAGCCAGCGTTTGGCCAGTGCACTTAGTATCGACACAGAACCCCGCTTCGGCGGAGTTTTGTTTTGCGGCCCACATTCTGCCACAGACTCCTCACAGCCTCGTGATGTTGCAAGGCGCCTCCCACCGAGCCCCCAAATCTCATCAAGGGAGGTGCTTTGCAGCGGCCTCCAACCAACCCCGCCACCGAGCGGGGTTTTGTTTTGCCAGCTATCTCGACTCCTGCCGGCATGGCGGTAATGTGACGATATTCGTGACGGGCGCCATGCTCGTGGAACTCACCCGATGGGCGAACAATCCAGTTCATGGCGCCCCGTCACGATAGGCCACTGACATGGCCTGTGTCCCCTTTGTCAGAGGGGGCTAATGGCGGTTGTCTTCGTACGCCTGACGCACAGGTGACGCCGCCGAAACTCCCGGCCCGGTCTAGAACGACGCCGGGATAGCGCCAGCAAGGGCGCGATACAAATACTCAGCCCCCATAACCTGGGCGGCCGGCTGCCCGTATGGAGTCAGGCGCAATGCGCAAGTTCCTTACGGTTCGCATCGAAGTGAAGATCAACGTGGCAGCATGTCTCTATGTAGCCTTGCTGATCGCGCTTCTCTTCATCTGATGCTGGGGCGTCGGTTTAGGCCGGCGCCCTTTTCTCATCCCCACATCGCTGCGGTGACAGCCTGTTGTAGCAGGATGATTCTGGCCGCGCTTTAAAAAAGTTGCATCTTTTGCCACTTCTCTATTGCGCATTGGTGGCAGATTATGCCACTATCACTCCATCAACCCGATGGAGCCGCCAATGTCCGCCCTCGAAGACGCAATCGCCCGGATGCAGGCCGAAGACCGCGAATATCGCGAACGTGCCGCTGCCGATGCCGCCCGCGAAGTGACGCTCACCGCCGACATCTTTTTCCGGGGCGATGTCCTCAAGGTGGAAGTTACCGGCATCGCGCCTTTCGCTGCCGTCCCCACCCTTGGCCCGCTGACCGGAACCCCCTGCTGGACCGTTACTGGCCAGCCCTACAGCAAGGACGGAGGCCGCCACACCGTTTCCAAGTCTTGGGATCGGTACGGCCAGCGCTTTGGCGCCCTCACCCTCAAAGCATCGGAAGCTCACACCCTCGCTCAGAAGCTGAACGAGCAGGTGGCAGCCTCCGCCCTCCCCCTCAATCACAAGGCAGCTTAGCCATGACCGAGACCAAGAAGTACGAATTCACCGGGGAAACCAAAGTCGTCTATGGCGTCACCCTGCGCCGCATTCGCGCCCTGGTCACCATTGCCGGCGTCGTTGCTGCTGGCGATCTCGGCGGCTGGCTTGAGAGGGAAGACAATCTCTCGCAGGTCTTCGACAAGGCGTGGGTCTCCGGCAAGGCGCGGGTCTTCGGCAAGGCGCGGGTCTCCGGCGAGGCGCAGGTCTCCGGCGAGGCGCAGGTCTTCGGCAAGGCGCGGGTCTCCGGCGAGGCGCAGGTCTCCGGCGAGGCGCAGGTCTTCGACAAGGCGCGGGTCTTCGGCAAGGCGCGGGTCTCCGGCGAGGCGCAGGTCTTCGGCGAGGCGTGGGTCTTCGGCAAGGCGCAGGTCTTCGGCGAGGCGCAGGTCTTCGGCAAGGCGCAGGTCTTCGGCAAGGCGCAGGTCTCTCCGATTGTGATCACCGGCCTAACTTGGACGGTCACGATTGCCGACGCCATCATGACAATCGGCTGTCAGCACCACACGATTTCCGAATGGGATGCGTTCGATGACCGCGCCATTGCGGCCATGGATGGTGTTGCCGCCGCCAAGTTCTGGCGGGACCATAAGGCGTCCATCTTCGCGATCATCAACAGCACCAGGCGCCCGTTCGCCAGCCAGGCTCAGGATGAGCCGGCTCCGGCAGAGGCGGCAGAGTGATGGACCGCATCATCACCCTCCCAGGCGGCACCGGCGTTCTTCTCAAGGACGCTCAGCCCATCGTGGCCAAGACCAACTGGCGTGAGATTGCCGCATTGGTTCTCATCGCCTTCCTGTTCGGCTTCTTCTTTTACGTCCTGCTGATGCTCAGAACAGAGGGAATGTGAATGGCCGCTCCTGTCCGCATCAACATCCGTGAAGACGGCGAGTTTGGCGAAGGCGCCGACATCACGGTTGAGCGCGTCCTTGCCGATTGGGACCGCGAGCGTTCCGCCGGTCTTCCTCCCAATGAACGCAAAGAGGCGCTTGAACGCGCCAGTAAGAACGAAAGGGCATCGAGATGAATGCTGTTGCTCAAACTATTGCGGCTCTTCCAGCGGACCGACTTCCGATCGAACCAGCACCGGGGCAGTCCCCCATCATGGCCATGATCGCTCAGGCCGTTGCCGCCGGTCAGCCCCTCGACGTGATCCGGGAGCTGAAGAATATGGCCAAGGAAATCGCAGCCGATGAAGCTCAGCGCGCGTTCAATGTCGCCTTCGCAGCCTTCAAGAGCGAAGCAATTGTGGTGCTGCGGAATCGTGACGTTACGGACGGCCCGCTCAAGGGTCGGAAGTACGCCGAGTTGCATTCCTTCGTTGATGCCGCCGCCCCTGCCCTCGCCCGGCACGGCCTTAGTCATTCGTGGTCGGTCACCAAGGATGAGAAGGACTGGATCGAAGTTACCTGCACCATCGAACACGTCATGGGCGGCAAGAAGCAGGTTGCTCAAGGCGGACCGCCCGATACCGGCGGCGCAAAGAATGCCTTGCAGGCTCGCATCAGCACCGTCACCTATCTCGAACGCGTGACCTTCAAGGCTGCTTGCGGTCTAGCCGAAAAGGGCGATGACGATGACGGCCAGTCTGCTGGTCCTGGCGTGGAGACGATCACCGAGCAGCAGGTGATGGACCTCAACGACCTGCTTGAGGAGACCGCCGACGGCCGACCCAACCATCAGAGCGCGTTCCTCAAGTTCATGAAGGTCGGGAGCCTGACCGACATCAAGGCCAAGGACTACCGGCGCGCCGTCGATGCGATCAATTCCACGAGGCAGAAATGATCGAAATCATCGACTGCGAACAGAATTCTCCCGAATGGCTGGCCGCCCGCTGCGGCGTGGTCACCGCCTCCCGCTTCAAGGATGTGCTCGCGAAGGGCGAAGGCAAGACACGCTCGAAATACCTCTACGAGCTGACGGCCGAAATCCTGCGCGGCTATCCAGAGGAAGACGGCTACACCAATGCGCACATGGAGCGCGGGCATATTCAGGAGGACGACGCCCGCCAGCTCTACGCATTCATCAATGATGTCGAGCCACGTCGCGTCGGCTTCGTCAAGGATGGCCGCAAGGGGTGCTCCCCTGATAGCCTGATCGGCGATGAGGGCGGCTTGGAGATCAAGACCGCTCTCGGTCACATCCAAGCTGAACGCTTGATCCGCCGCGTCCTGCCTTCCGAACACAAGGCGCAGGTGCAGGGCTCTCTCTGGGTCACCGGCCGGCAGTGGTGGGATTTCTGCTCCTACAGCCCCGGCCTTGCTCCCCTCATTCTCCGGGTCGAGCGCGACGAGGAATTTATCGCGCAGCTCGCCAAGGCCGTGGATGCCTTCACCGAAGAGTTGGACGCCATCGTCGCGTCCATCCGCACACACCAGGATTTCAAGCGGCAGGCAGCCGCATAGCAGTTCCACCGAAAGGGGCCGGCTGGCCCAACGCTGTTCCGCCAGCAGAAAGCCAGCCGGATAAATCGTGACCGACACCGAAGTCTACATCGAGAAGGTCAACAGGGCGAACAGCCTTGAGGCGCTGAGCGATATCGCCCGCGATGTTGAGGCGATGATGGCCGCAGAGCATGCACCGGATACCGAGCGGCGCATTTTGCTGGATCACGTCGAGCGCCGAACGGTCGAACTGGCCCGGAGGCTGATGGCATGAGCGCGCCAATATCCTTCATCTGGGATGGCGAAGCCATGATGCCGTCGACCCAGTTTCACGCCCGCAACGCGGATCGCGAGTTCGTCGTTGGCGAACGCTATGTGCTGGTTGAGGAAAAGCAGCGCTCCACCAAAACCCACAATCACGAATTCGCCGTGCTGCATGAGGCATGGGCGAACCTGCCAGAGCGATATGCCGATGAAGCTTGGGCGCAGAGCCCAGAGCATCTTCGCAAGTACGCGCTGATCCGTTCTGGCTTCTGCGACAGCCAGACCTATGCCTGCGGCTCCCATGCAGAGGCAATGCGCTGGGCGGCGAACCTGCGCCCGCTGGACGAATTCTCGCTCGTCGTCGTGCGTGGTCCCGTAGTCATCCGCTACACGGCCAAGAGCCAGTCTCGGAAGGCTATGGATGCTGTGGAGTTCCAGGCCAGCAAGACGGCGGTTCTGGAGTTCATCAGCAGCCTTCTCGATGTCGCGCCGGCAGAGCTGGCGAAGGCTACGGGGATGGCAGCATGACCCTCCAGTTCATCGCCCCCACGAAGCGCCGGAGCATGACCAAAGCCCGCGCCGCACGCATCTTCCTCGAAGCCAACGGCGTCTGCTGCCTGTGCGGCAACAAGATCTTCAACGGGCAATCCTACTTCATCGAACATATCGAGGCCCTGAGCCTTGGCGGTGCTGACGATGATGCGAACTGCCGCCCTGCCCATACCAAGTGCAAGGCCAAGAAGGATGCTGCCGACGCCGCGGCGAAGGCCAAGCGCGACCGGCTTGTCACCAAGGGATGGGATGGCCGCCGGAAGCCGAAATGGCCTTCCCGCCCCTTCGGCAATGGCAACCACCAACACACCGCAACACGCGCGCCAGCTAAGGGCGTTCGCATCGGATTTGGAGAGGAATGAGATGACCAAGGCAATTAAGCTCACGGCGGCTGTCGCAATGCTCGCCTCTTTGGCGGCATGTAGCGACGCAGACGTTGCCTCACGCAACCTGTCGAAAGCGGCCGACCAGTTTGAAATCAGCCGCAGGGTAGTGTTCTACAACGGCATCACCGGCGACTACATGTTGTCGATCGAAGGACTGTGCTCCCTCGGCAATGCGGATAAGGCGCGCGAGGTGTCAATCACCTGCAAGACCGGACCGGGCGCGTACAAGAAGCACTTCCTAGGGCTGTCCGACAACGTGACCTACTTTGTCGAGCAGTTGGAAGCCGCGAGCGTCAGCGCCTATCACTACCGGGTCATCTTCAAGCCCTCGGTGATCATCCCTGATCTGGATATCCGCTGATGACCTCCCCCGATCTCCATTCCCTGCTGGATAGGGTCAGGGAGGCGACTGGGCCGAGCCGGGAGTTGGACGCGGCAATAGCTATAGCTATCGATGGCGCAGAAGCCTTGCGTTACCCACAGGGCCATCCGCCTGGCGTGATAGTCCGCAATGGGAAGATAGCTTTTGCGTCGCCAGTTTCCTCCTACCTCGACGCCGTAGTTGCGCTGATCGAGGAGAAGCTGCCGGGGTGGCAACGCGCAAGCGGCACCTGCGGCGAGCAGGATATGCCATGGGCCTGCCTCACCGAGCCTGACGAGCCGTGCCGGGACTTCACCGCAGATGCGCCGGACGAAGTGCTCGCCCTTCTCGCCGCCCTCCTCCAAGCCCTTATCGAGGTGCAGAACCATGACGAAGCCTGACGACATCCCTGCCGACGTGTGGGGAAGCACCGAGGCGTTGGTTCCCGACTGGGTGCCAGCGTCCCACATCGACGACTATAGGGCAGAACAGGCCCGCGCCATCCTTTCCGAGCGCGAGCGTTGCGCGAAGGTGGCCGAGCGTGATGCCGACTGGTCAAAGTTCGGGAAAGGGGGCGTCTACCAATGGGAGGATGGACCCGATGGCCACCGAGACTACCGCCTTGGCATCGCTGCCGGCCGTTCTATCGCCGCTGCCATCAGGAGCCACTCATGAGCACCAACCCCATAACGCCCGAGGCCATCGACGCGGCAGCCCATTACCTGCGCGAGACGATGCAAGCTGGCAAACGGCTGACCCCGTGGGAGACGACGCCCAAGTCCACGAAGAAGAAATGGCTGATCCTCGCGGAAGGCGCCCTGCACGCGGCCGCCATTGCGACGGAGGTGGGGAAATGACCAACCCCATTGGCGAGGAACTGCTCGCGAAAATCCAAGCAGCTATCGAAGTCAATTCCATCGGAGGCACCGAGACCCACCCGGTGGTGACTGCTGACGGACTGGTCGGGGATATGCTGAACATCACCGAACTCCGCGACCGTCGCGCTGCCGACAGCCGCGACAACCAGGCCGTGGTGACGGAGGAGATGGTGGAACGAGCATACGAGGCTTTTGTCGCCGCCTGCGAATGGGCGGATTGGGACGAGCCAGAAGTTCGCGGATACGTACGCGCGGCCCTCACCGCCGCCCTCTCCCGCGCAGAGGAGCAAGAGCCGGTGGCCTATCTGCACAAGCCCACGGGCAATGTCATCAAGGCCACAGAGTTCCGCCCCCTCTTGTCTGGTTGGCAGCAGCAATTCGCCGACACTCATGCCCCCGAGGAAATAGAGGCAGATTTCCTCCCTCTCTACCGCTCGGCACTGGTCAAGGCTCCCGCGCCGGCCGTGCCTGATGGGTGGAAGCTGGTGCCGGAGCAGATGAAGCTCGACGCCACGGCGGTCAAGGATATCGCCTTCATGTGCGACACGGAGGAAGGCGGCATTCTCTGGGTTGGTAAGGTGACAGACGACACTGGCGCCGGCCCGGTCTACGGGCTCAATATCGCAAGCGCCGAGTATCCTGAGGAAGGCAGCACCACACTCGTGGAATTCCCTGCCCCTTCCCAGCCTCTTGTGAGGGGAGAGGGCGAATGAGCGAACTATCCAGAGATGAGATCAACTTCCTGCGTCTAGTCCAACGATCCGAAGACATCGGTGATGGCTGGCGGCAGGTCTCAGACATTCTATGGCAACTCGTGGAACGGTTCGACCGGCCCGAGCTGATTGACAAGGATGCCGACAAGAAGCGGGTGCGGCTCTCTGAGCGCGGCCTGATCGTTGCGGGGTACTTGTGATGCCCAACGATAAGCAATCCCGCGCGGAGCTGGTGGAGAGGTTGCGGGAGGATGCTGAATACATCGACAACTATGTCGATTTTATCGGCAGTCCTGATCGCATCGCCCGCACTATGCTGGAAGCCGCCGCCGCTCTCCAATCCAAAGACGAACAGATCGAGCGGCTGACGCGGGAGAGGGATGAAGTGTCGTCATCGCTCGAATACCTCCTAGTTGGGTATGTAGGTCGCTACTGCGACCCGGTGCCTGAGTGGCAGCCGCTCCCAACCTTGGGCGGGATTATTTCGCAACTCGACAACGCAATGACGGTCACGACCACGTTCAAGGACCGCGCCGAGGACGCCGAACAGCAGGTGCAGAAGCTCACTGCCGAGAACGAGAGGCTGAGGGAGGCGATGACGCCGAGCGTGGACACCAATGCAGCTTATATGGGCGAGTTCTCTTTCGGCATCACGCTCAGTGCAGGCGGCGAAGAAGACTACCGACGCATCATGGTTCCGTGGACCACGATCAAGGAGATCATGGCCGCTATCCGCGACCGCGCTGCCCTCCAAGCCGCGAGGTCCAAGGAATGACCTGCATGCGAGAGAAGATCGCGAGGGCGATGTATGACGCCACGCCGTTCAAGAATACCGAAGGGGAATACGATCAGCAGTCGCCAGAATACCAGCGCATGTGCCTACTGCGGGCTGATGCTGCCCTCGGCGCTCTCACGGAGCCGACGAACGGCATGGAACTGGCCGGAGGCCTAAAATACGAGGGCATGTGGTTTGAGGATGACGGCACCTTCACTGGCGTTATCTTCACCGACATGGGCACAGTCTTCCGCGCCATGATCCAAGCCGCGAGGGACGGAGCATGAGCGAACTGGATCTTGACCGGCCTTATCGCCTAAAGGATATCCTGCTTCTCGCCTACCCCGGCGGGGAGATGACCGTAAGTGGATTGCGCAAGGAAATCTGGCGCGGCAATCTTGAAGCCGAATATGTCGCCGGGAAGCTCTTCGTCACCCTTCGCGCCATCAACGTTATGCGAGAGAAATGCCGCGTCCTCGGAAAGGCCCGCGCCTCTGGTTCCGGCCGGAAAGGTTCAACAAGAAAACCGGCAAACGCATCTCAGCCGGCGCCTGGATCATCATTGACGGCACCAAGCATGTCGCCACAGGATGCGCTGAGGGAGCGGTTGAGGCTGCGCAACGAGCGCTCGCAGAATACAACGTCGAGCAATACAGGCCGACGCGCCGCGAACGCGACATAGAGACGATACAGATCGCGGATGTCCTCGCGATCTTCGATTCCGACTGCCGCGATCGACAATCTAACAAACGCACCTTTGATGGCCGAATTCAGCGCCTCAATGAATGGTGGGGAGCCAAGTTTCTCGCTGATGTGAACGGCCAAACCTGCCGCGATTATGTCAGTTGGAGGGGTACGCCAGGCGGCGCGCGGAGGGACTTGGAAGACTTGCGGGCCGCTATCAATCACCACGCCAAAGAGGGACTGCACCGCGGCGTCGTCCGGGTTACGCTACCCGCCAAGGGACGGCCGCGAGAGCGTTGGCTGACCCGCTCCGAGGTCGCCAAGCTCCTTTGGGTCTGCTGGCGATATCGAGAGACGCAGAGGCGTCACCGGGGGCCGGACAAGGGCAAGGCGCTTCCAACGAAGCGTGCCCCACTTCAACACGTCGCTCGCTTCATCCTAATCGCACTTTATACCGGCACTCGCGCTGCTGCCGTTGCGGCTGCATCTCCCTATAGGAAGGAAGGGCGCGCGTGGGTGGACCTGGACGCGGGGCTTTATTATCGACTGCCAGAAGGTCAGCGGGCAACCAACAAACGGCAGCCGCCTGTCCCGCTGCCGCCGCATCTTGTGGCCCATATGAAGCGCTGGAAAGCTAGGAAGATCGCGACGAGCCACTTTGTGGAGTACAACGGAAAACCCGTAGCGACGATCAACAAGGGATTTGAGCGCGGCGTGGAATTGGCGAAGCTCGACGGAATAGTGACACCCCACACCCTACGGCATACAGCGGCAACATGGCTGATGCAGAACGGCGTCGATATTTGGGAGGCCGCCGGCTTTCTTGGGATGAGCGAGGAGACGCTTCGTAGCGTCTATGGTCACCACCACCCCGACTACCTAAAGGGCGCGGCGGCCGGGTTTAAGCGCCCCAAACCCTCTCCAATGGTTTCTCCAATGGAATTATCGGAAAAATCCGCAACCAAACATGAACACGCGCGGATAACCAAAGCCGATATCGCATATAAATCAATCACTTAAACGACAAGCAACAGCGCTCATAACGGTCTGGTTCCAGGTTCGAGTCCTGGTGGGCCCACCAATAATTTCAAATACTTACGACCACGGCAAACAGTCCCTCCAATGAGATCTCCAATGATTTCGATACCTTGTTCCCGTTTCGTTCACGGAATATGAATCGCCGCCTCGTAGGAGGCGATCATGGGTTTAGACGAACGCGGATATATCGTTGTCCGCACGCTACGCGACTATATTGACCACGGCTTGGTCATAACGGCGCACTGCTCGCGCTATTGGCCTATCTGCACCCATTGGAAGCGCCTTAACCTGAACATGCTCGTCCAGCGCTTCGGGTGGGATTTCGCGGTGAGGGAGAATCATGACCTGCTTGCAGGCATGTTGATCTGCGAAAAGTGCGGACACCGCGGCGCCACCTTCACCATCAGCGCTCTGGATACGCCAACAATTGGTGGCGCTCTCCATGTCATGAAAGGCACGGACACGCCATCTCCCCGCCCGATCCACCTCAAGAGACGCAGGAGGAGCCGAAAACAACCCCGCTAATCGACCGAGGCTCGTGCCAGGCCAGGCACTTTCCCCAGATCAAACACCGCCGCCTTGGATTGGCTTTCGAGGCGCTGCAATATCTCCCGCATAACGCGGATGTCGCCTGATTGCTGCGAGATGGCCGCCCGCATTTCTTCGAGGGAGCGTGAGGCCGTCACCCCGAAGGCTTCCGCTGCGGTCAACCGATAGTCCATGGTGTCGATCTTGCGCACCTGAACCTCCAGGGCGTCAACGCGTGTCTCGACGTTCTTGGATCGCTCCACGAACTGCCCATAGCTGACCGCGATTGCCACGAGGGTAACGGCAAAGCCACCCACTGACACGAAGGTGTTTAGGTTCCAGGTGAACCCGTCCTTTTGCTGTTGAGGGAGATGCATGGCGCTCTGCTCTTTTTCTGTCACGGGAATGCTTTCGATCAGGGCTTGAAGACGTGCGGCTTGCCGGTCTGGCGTTCCGCCTCGGCCACGGCTTCTTCGGGGCTGGCGAGGGTTGGAAGATCATAGGGCGACTTCGCGAAGGTGGAGCGGGCATTCCAGATCAGCCCCCAGATCAGCGAGGCGCCGCCGATGACTGCCGCGACAGAAACTTCCTCGAACCGCCCAGAAAGAAGCTTTCCGAGCACGTCGAAGAGCTTGGCCAGAGCGTAGGGATCGACTGAGGAAATCAGCCCGCCAATCAGGACGAGCAGGCCGCCCAGTTCCATGATGCGGCGGAGAAGCCACTTGATGAGGGTGGACGTAAGAAAACTGACGATCAACGACATTGATGCCTCCTATTGGCGCAGGATGAAAAAAGCCGCCAGAGCGGCGGCGAGAGCGAAGATGAAGGCGAGGACATGGCCCTTGCCGATTGCAGGCTTGTCGGGATCGGGAGGCGCCGCGGCATTGGCCGTGGCCGGCTTGGGCGCGACATGCGCATCCTTGGCCTTGAGAAGGATCGCCTCAACGCTCTCGGGCGACGTCAGGGCCTTGTTGAGCCCGTCCCCGGCATAGTAGCTCTGGCCACGCTTCACCTGGCGGCTGGCGCCCTGTGTGTCGGCCAGAACCGGCAGCGAAGCCCATTCCTGCGCCAAAGCCTTCCCGAACGTTTCCCGGCTCATGAAGCCGGCCACGTAGCTGGCCCAACCCCGCCGTTTGAGCAGTTCATAGGCGAGGCGGTCTTGCAGGTCGGGCGAGAACGTCTCCTTGCCGGTGAGGCCAAGCGACTTCTTCAGATCCTTGAGAGTGGCATTCATGAACTGGTAGCGGCCAGCGGCCGACGACTTGTAGGCCTTGGTCCAGCTCGGGCCGGCAGCAATGACCTCATCCAACGACATCGAGGTGAGCGGCTTGGTGAGCTTGCCCTGATTGTTGCCGTAGATGGTGCCGTAGCCTTTCGGGGCTTCGATGCCGCCGATGAAGTCGAGCAGAAGCATCGCGCCGGCTGGCACGTTGGGATTGGCCATGATTGGCCTCCTATCGATGTTGTAGTTGTTCGGTCGTCTCGATCGGGCAGCGGCGAAACTAAGCGCCTGTCGCTGCGCCCCACTCGGTCGCTACGTCGAAGGCGGGCGTTGTTCTTGTCCGCAAAATGCTTAAGAACCGCGGTTCTTGAGCACGGAAGCCTCCAACCGATCGAGCCTACGCCGCTGATACGCCGCCTCCATGGCCTCGGCTTCTGAATAGCGCACGCCATAGGACGAACCGGCC
>Ga0180219_1000346_pt1 | contig 41314 bp, 38 predicted proteins | sample eDN3rd30CBELigMG_FD_151338 | JGI IMG/M metagenome (GOLD analysis project Ga0180219, IMG submission 151338) | Enriched Miracle-Growth compost microbial communities from Emeryville, California, USA - eDNA 3rd pass 30_C BE-Lig MG (version 2)... ... | reverse complement strand
CAGCAGGACAGCATCATGGCAAATGTTACCGTCATCGGGTCGCAATGGGGCGACGAGGGCAAGGGCAAGATCGTCGACTGGCTGGCCAGCCGCGCCGACGCGGTCGTCCGCTTCCAGGGCGGCCACAATGCCGGCCATACGCTCGTCGTCGGCAACCAGACCTACAAGCTGTCGCTGCTCCCCTCCGGCATCGTCACCGGTACGCTGTCGATCATCGGCAACGGCGTCGTCCTCGATCCGTGGGCGCTGCGGGACGAGATCACCAAGCTGCGCGGTCAGGGGGTCGAGATCAACCCCGACAATTTCGCCATCGCCGACAATTGCGCGCTGATCCTGCCCTTTCACCGTGACCTCGACGCGCTGCGCGAGACTGCGGCAGGCGCGGGCAAGATCGGCACCACCGGGCGCGGCATCGGCCCCGCCTATGAGGACAAGGTCGGCCGCCGCGCGATCCGCGTCTGCGACCTCGCGCATCTCGACCATCTCGAGCCGCAGATCGACCGCCTGACCGCGCATCACGACGCGCTGCGCGCCGGCTTCGGCGAACCGCCGATCGACCGCGAGCGCCTGCTCGCCGACCTAGCCGAAATCGCCGACTATGTGCTCGAATATGCGCAGCCGGTGTGGAAGCGCCTGAAGAAGGTGCGCAAGGCCGGCGCGCGCATCCTGTTCGAGGGCGCGCAGGGCGTGCTGCTCGACATCGACCACGGCACCTATCCCTTCGTCACCAGCTCGAACACCGTCAGCGGCACCGCGGCGGCGGGCTCGGGCCTCGGCCCCTCGGCGGTCGGCTTCGTGCTCGGCATCGCCAAGGCCTATACGACGCGCGTCGGCAGCGGCCCCTTCCCCACCGAGCTCGAGGACGAAACCGGCCAACAGCTCGGCGAGCGCGGACACGAATTCGGCACCGTGACGGGGCGCAAGCGCCGCTGCGGCTGGTTCGACGCGGTGCTGGTGCGGCAGAGCTGCGCGGTGTCGGGCGTCACCGGTATCGCGCTGACCAAGCTCGACGTGCTCGATGGGTTCGACACGATCCGCATCTGCACCGGTTATCGCCTGCGCGGCAAGATCCTCGACTATTTCCCGAGCCACGCCGCCGACCAGGCGGTAGTCGAGCCGATCTACGAGGAGATGGACGGCTGGAGCGAATCCACCGCGGGCGCGCGCAGCTATGCCGACCTGCCCGCGCAGGCGATCAAATATATCCAGCGCGTGCAGGAGCTGATCGAGACCCCGATCGCGCTGGTTTCGACCAGCCCCGAACGCGAGGACACGATCCTGATCCGCGACCCGTTCAGCGACTGAGGTGGTCCAGGCTACCTCTCAGCAATCATAATAGTCGCGATACCAGACGACGAACTCCGCAACCCCCTGCTCGACTCCCGTTTGCGGAACATAGCCGGTCAGCCGTTCGAGCAGGCTGGCGTCGGCCCATGTGTCGACCACATCACCCGGCTGCATCGGCAGCATGTTGCGCTTCGCAGGTTGGCCGAGCGCCGCTTCGACCGCGGCGATGAAGTCGAGCAGCTTCGTCGGCCGGCCACCGCCGATATTGACGACGCGCCAGGGCGCGACCGGCGACAGGCTATCGCCCGCCGCAATCTCCGCCGCGGACGAGGGCCGCTCCGGCGCCGCATCGATCAGCAGCCCGATCGCCCGCACCAGATCGCCGACATAGGTGAAATCGCGCGACAGATTGCCCTGATTATAGACATCGATCGGCCGTCCCGCGAAAATAGCGTCGACGAATTTGAACAGCGCCATGTCGGGTCGTCCCCACGGCCCGTAAACGGTGAAGAAGCGGAACATCGTCGTCGGAATATCCCACAGATGAGCATAGCTGTGCGCCATCGCCTCGCTCGCCTTCTTCGTCGCGGCGTAGAAGGAGACCGGCAGGTCGGCCTTGTCCGTTTCGCGAAATGGCATCGCCTCGTTCGCGCCATAGACGGAGGAGGTCGACGCCATGAGCAGGTGCCGCACCGCATGGCGCCGAGCGGCTTCGAGCACATGAAAGCCGCCGACCAGATTGCTCTGGACATAGGAGGCGGGCTCATCGAGCGAATAGCGCACCCCCGCCTGTCCGGCGAGATGCACGATGATGTCGGGTTCGAACGCATCGACCGCTCCGTCGAAGGCCGCGCGATCCTCGAGCATCGCCTCGACTGCCCGGAAGCGGGCGGTCTGGAGGAGATTCTGGTGGCGCCGACGCTTGAGTTGCGGGTCGTAATAGTCGGTCATGCCGTCGTAGCCGACGACTTCGAACCCTTCGTCCAGCAGATGCTTCGCCAGATGATAGCCGATGAAACCCGCCGTCCCGGTAATGAAGACCTTGCCACCCACGCGCGGCGCCCCTTTCCTGATGCTCAACGCACGCGCCCTAGCCCTCCGCGCGCTGCCAAGCGGTTAACGCGCGCTCAGGCTGCGTGCTCGGCCAGCCGCGTCTGATCCTGCGCGAAGAGAAACCAGCGCCGGTCGCCCTCGATCCCCAGCGCCGCCAGCGTTCCGCTGCGAAAGGCACCGACGTCGATGCCGATACGGTTGCTCTGCTCGTCGGGTTCCGTCGTGATGCTGTGTCCGTGGACGATCATCCTGCCATGGTCGCTCGCATCCTCGAGAAATTCCTCGCGAATCCAGCGCAGATCGGAGAGCGCCTGCTTGTCGAGCGGTACGCCGGGCCGGATGCCGGCGTGAACGAAAACATAATCGCCGATCTCGACCACATCCTCGCCCATACCGAGGAAATGGACATGGTCCGCCGGCACGAGCTGCGGCAACCGCTCGGCGACCTGCTGGAACGTGGCCGCCTCGTAACTCGCGTCGTCCCGCCAATAGCTGCGCACCGTCGCGTCGCCGCCGATGCGCATGAAATAGCGCACGCGGCGGACATCGCCGGTCAACGCCGCGAGAAAACATTCCTCGTGATTGCCGATCAGAAGCCGCGTGTCGGGAAATTCGCGGTGCAGATTCATCGCCCGCTCGACCACTTCGGCCGATTGCGGTCCGCGGTCGACGAGATCGCCAAGCAGGATCAGCGTCATCTGCGCCGGGCCGCGCGCGGCATGATCCGCCCGGATCCGGTCGATCAACTGCGCGAACAGGTCGTCGCGACCATGGATATCGCCGATCGCATAGACACGCCGGCCAGGCGGAACCGAATAGTCGGGGCGGATTTCGGGTTCCGGCTTGGTCTTGCGTTTCCAGAAACTCGACAGAGAGATCATCACATCCACATCGTCACATGACTTCCAGCGCCCGAGTCCGGCGCCGGCTGGATCAATCAACCGCCCCTACCCCTCCCACGGACCGCTGGCAACCGCGCGGCGACATCGCGGACCTGTGCCGCTATCGACGAGGCGAAACGTCTCCGGCAGCGGAGCGCGAGGTCCAATGCCGGGGTGGTGCCCGCATCCTTTTGATATCGGCCGTCGGGCAAGCACGGCTGGAACGATCATCCATGGCCACCCGTGCGGCCTGTCAAGGCAGCAGGCGCACCGATCGGAGCGCCGTCTCCACCGTCGCATCGCGTCCTTGTGGCCGCCCCAAAATGACCAAATCGGGATTGCCGCACGCCACCGCAGCATCTGCACGATAGAGAGCGGCATTGCGCGACTCGTCGGAACCGTCGGCGACGAAGGGCACAGCCGCCTGTCCGGGGCAGCGCAGCGCGAAGGCGAGTATCGACAGGTTGGCGAATGCCTGGCGGCTTGACGCGACGATTTCGAGCCGCGGCTGCCGCGTCTCGCCGAGCATCGCCATCGTGCGCGCAAGAACGGGTACGCCCAAGCCGTTCCAGCGTATCGCCATCTGACCCGCGCCGCTGTTCGCCGAAATCTGGGTCGACACGCCGGGGCGGCTCGAAACCTCCCACTCGAAAGGCAGCACTTCGTTTCGCTCCTCGGAGTTGAGCGCTAGGAAGTTCGTAAAATCGGCGTCGTAAATCATCGCCTGACCAACTTTGATGCCGCTGGCTCGCATCGCGATGTCGGCCGCCTCCTGACGCCGACCTTGGCGCAGCATCACTTCGATCGACGATTTGATTTCACGGCGGGAAAGCGGAATCCCGTCCTTCAACATCCGGTCGAACAGCCGCACTCGCGCGTCCAATACGGCCGGATTGTGCAACGGCGCGCCGATGGCGAAGTAACCGCCCCGCCACCCAGGATTCTTTGCAAGCCGGTCGATCAGCAACGCGACGGCGTCGGGATCCGCCTCCATCTGTATCAGGACGGGGATGATGTGGTCCGTCAGTTTGCCACGGCGCAGCAAGGCGTCTGCGCGCAGCACGGCTTCGGCCGGCTTCCCGCTCTGCACGGCCTCGAATATAAGGTTCTGCTGGCTCGGCGTGTCTCGCCACCCAAGTTTGCTCAGCGCATCGACGAATTCCGCTCGCCGCTCGGGCTTCATGTCACCACGTGACTCGGCCGCGAAGAGAAAATTCAACAGAGGCTGGTCGAGCGGCTGCTCGGCCAGAAGCTCCCTCGTCCTCTCGACGACCGCCGATGGAATCTCTGCGTCCCTGATGGCCGTCAGCGGCCAGGCCGGGTCCACCTTGATGCGGCCATCCAGACGCTTTGAACAAGCGAAGATCGTAAACGCCACCAACAGGAGGAAGACTAGTACCGCAGTGCCGACCCGCCACGTCGGGGACAAGGCCCTCGCCCCCTCCGTCGTACCTGTTTGCTCCAAGACAGGAGGATCTTGCTGTGCGTTGTCGGCAAGTGCCGCATCGTCCGGCTTGGAAAAGAACAGCGCCAGCAACAACGCGAAAATCACGGTCATTGCCGGCGTCCGCAACGGATAATCGACAAAGGAATGTATGCCAACGAGGAGAAGCGCCAAGGCTGCCGGCGCGCCGAACACGCCGAAAGCCTGTTTTCCTCGCGCCACGCCGACCAGCCGCACCAATATCGCCAGGATGAAGATAGCAAGCACGGCCAGACCGACGAGGCCGGTTTCGATCAGCAGTTCCAGATAGTCGTTGTGTGCGTGGTTGATATAATTCGGCGTCACGCTGTTCAGCGTTTCGATGGCCGCATAAGCGGTGACGAAGCTCCCGAGCCCACTGCCCCATGCACCATATTGCGATACCAGCGGCCAGGTATACCGCCATAGATCCCACCGATCATTCTCGCCGACCTCGCTGAAGCGGGCGAGCGCCATTCCGACCACGCTGCTGAAGGTCAAGAGGTAAAGCACCAGCGCGGCGGCGGCCATGGCCGCGATGCTCAGGCCAAGGTGCCGCCGTCCGATACCCCGGAAGAAATGCATGTAGATGCTGCCCGCAAGCCCGGCCAGCATCAGGCCTAGCGCGGCCCGGGAAATCGTTCCCACCGCTGCGACGACAAAGGTGATCGAAAGCAGCAGGGCCCATGCGATCGCCGTCCGGCGATCGCGGAATCGCCGGTGCACGAACGCAATGCTCATGACCGCAGCGACGGCAAGCATCAGCCCCTGATGGTTCCGGTTGGCGAAGAAGCCGATCAGATTCCAGCGATGCGCGCTGCCATAGAAGTCGAACTCGCTGCCCCGGCTTCCCAGTTGGACCAGGCCAACGAGAATCGAAATCGCGGCGATACCCAGAAAGACTGCCACGGCCCGCGTCTTCGCACGATCATCCAGCGTCAGAACGCCAAAAAACATCGCGAAGGGCGGCAGCAGCATCAGCAGCGCGAACAGGGTGTTTCGCGGCGTCAAGCTGAGCGGGCGCCACGCGTCGGCCGCTCCGACCAGGCCGAATATGGTGTCAGGAAGCTCGCGTCCGGGAAGCGATGCCCACAAGCCGGGCGGCAGGGGGATGAGCTGCACCAGCGGGACGATCACGATCAGGAGCAAGGCGACGCGTGTTAGCCCCGACAGCTTGCCGAAGGCCGCCCATCCCCGAAACGACACGGCGGAAGCAAATAATGCGGCCGACACCAGGCAAATGATGAATATGCGCCCGTTGGGTTTGATCGACCCACCTCCAAGGGTGAGCGCCAACACCAACAATAGATAAATCAGGATTTCAGTAGCCAGCCCCTTTTTTCCCGCCATCGTGGATCGATTTCGCATGGTGGAGGAGCCTCATTGTGACGGTTCGAACGCCAAGTGGAGAGGCAGATGCGGGAATTGCGTTTGCCAGTCAAGTCGGCAGCGTCCGGCTGCACTTTCGAATAGACAGAGGCATAAAAATCCACTGCATGGGAACCAATTCCATGCCTCGTTCGCTGTGGCTTGTGCTGAAGGGGGAGTCCCAAATCCATGCCCAATGAAATTTCACCGGGGTTGTGCGGTGCAGTTGGTTTTGCAACGCGACCGGAACGATGTCGCTGAACTACAACATAAGATTGTTATCCGTTCCTCGGTCGAAAAATCGTGAGGCACTGGTGGAATCCAATTCTTTAATCAGCGCGCACGCTCCCTCTACCTTCGATCTTTCTGCCGGAATGCAATCTCTCCAAGCCGGACCAACAGATCAACCTCCCGCGGCTCGCGCTTCAGCCCGGGAAATGACAGCAGCGTACGATCCTGTTTCTCCGAGGGGTGTGTCTGGACCTCCTGTGCATCCTTTGCGCGTTCCTTACAGCCAGCCTCGTCAAGCTGGAGAGCTTGCACGTCAAGCAACTGACCGCGAGAGTCATGGGCAGAGAATCTACTGTCCTGCGATATCGATGCGCGCTATTGGCACCGCCATCAAGCCGGGCTCACAGGACTGGCCCAGATACGGGGCTTCCGCGGCTCAACGGAGGCGGTATGCGATCTGTTCGAGCGACTGATGTCCGATCTGGAATATGTGGCGCGTTGGTCAATTCTGCTGGATGTCCAAATCATGATCAAAACATTCGGCTTGCTGCCCTATAGACTATAGAAGCGCCTTCTCATCCTAGGGCCTCGTCGCGTCCCTGCCTCCATCAACCAATCTTTCCAATACCAGAGGGAAATTAATGAGCAAAACGGCACTTATTACGGGAGTAACGGGTCAGGACGGCGCGTACCTCGCACACCTTCTTCTCGAAAAAGGTTATGTCGTTCACGGCCTCAAGCGTCGAAGCTCGTCTTTCAACACGGGCCGAATCGAAGATATATATCAGGATCCGCACCTCGATAATGTACGCTTTCGTCTTCACTACGGGGATATGACGGACAGCACCAATCTGATCCGTATCGTCCAGGAAACCCAGCCCGACGAAATCTATAATCTTGCTGCCCAGAGTCATGTCGCGGTCAGTTTCGAAACACCCGAATATACCGCCAATGCCGACGCCATCGGCACGCTACGGTTGCTGGAGGCGATCCGCATCTTGGGCATGCAGGAAAGCTGTCGCTTCTATCAGGCATCCACGTCGGAACTTTACGGCCTTGTGCAGGAGATACCGCAACGCGAAACGACGCCGTTCTATCCTCGCAGCCCCTACGCTGCGGCAAAGCTCTATGCTTATTGGATCGTCGTGAACTATCGCGAAGCCTATGGCATGCATGCGTCCAACGGCATTCTCTTCAATCACGAAAGCCCGTTGCGCGGCGAGACTTTCGTGACGCGCAAGATTACGCGTGCAGCGGCCGCGATCAGCCTCGGCCGGCAGGATAAGCTGTATCTCGGCAACCTGAATGCGAAGCGCGACTGGGGACACGCGCGGGAATATGTCCGCGGCATGTGGATGATGCTGCAACAGGACGAGCCGGATGACTATGTGCTGGCGACCGGCGAGACCACCGAGGTTCGCTCGTTCGTGGAATGGGCATTCGAAGACGCCGGCATATCGCTCGAATGGTCCGGCGATGGCATCGATGAAAAAGGGCATTGCACGCGCACGGGCAAATGCCTGGTCGAGGTCGATCCACGTTATTTCCGACCCACCGAAGTCGAGCTGCTGATCGGCGACCCCACCAAGGCCAAGGAAAAGCTGGGATGGTCCCATAATACGCCCGTTCGGCAATTGGCCCGCGAAATGGTCGAGCAGGATTTGATCGTTATGCGCGACGCCCCGATCGCTCGGGATAGTTGAATCATGGCCGATCAGTTCGGGTTAGCAGGAAAACGCATCTTCGTCGCGGGCCATCGCGGGATGGTTGGCTCGGCGATCGTGCGCCGCCTCGCCTCGGAACAATGCGATGTGCTGACTGCGGGACGGGATATGCTCGATCTTTCCGATCAGGCGGCTGTCCGGAACTGGGTGCTCCACGAGCGCCCCGATGCCATTTTTTTGGCGGCCGCCAAGGTTGGCGGCATCCTGGCCAACGACAATTTTCCGGCAGACTTTCTTTATGACAATCTGATCATCGCCAGCAACGTCATCGAAGCGGCCCATCGTGCGGACGTGGCAAAGCTGCTTTTTCTAGGTTCGTCCTGCATTTATCCCAAGCTCGCTCCGCAGCCGATACACGAAGATGCCCTGCTGACGGGACCACTCGAACCGACCAACGAATGGTATGCCGTCGCCAAGATCGCGGGGATCAAGCTGTGCCAGGCCTATCGCCGGCAACATGGACGGGACTTCATTTCGGCGATGCCGACGAACCTTTATGGCCCCGGCGACAATTTCGACCTGCAATCGAGCCATGTGCTGCCTGCCCTGATCCGCAAGGCGCATGAAGCGAAGCTGGCTCGCGCCGACAGCATCCAGATATGGGGCACCGGCAGTCCGCGCCGCGAATTTCTCTATTCGGAAGATTGTGCCGACGCGTGCGTTTTCCTGATGAAGACTTATTCCGGCGAAAGTCATGTCAACGTGGGCAGCGGCGAGGACATCCCGATCATCGATCTCGCACGGCTGGTTTGCGATGTCGTCGGTTTCGACGGGCAGATTGCAAAGGACGAAAGCAAGCCCGACGGCACGCCGCGAAAACTGATGTCATCGGACCTGCTCGCCGGAATGGGCTGGAGGCCGCGTACGCCGCTGCGCGAAGGTATCGGAAAAGCCTATCAGGCATTTCTCGACACTTTGCCGGCCTGATCCCGTGAAAATCCTCGTTCTTGGCCTCAATTATGCGCCTGAGGAAATCGGCATCGCTGCCTATACGACGGGCATGTGCGAAGATCTGGCCGCCTCCGGCCATCAGGTGCGCGTGATCGCGGCCCCGCCCTATTACCCGCAGTGGAAGATTTTTCCGGGCTTTGGCGGCGGCTGGCGCCGATCGCGGGAGAAGGACGTCGATCTGACCCGCTGCCCGCTGTACGTTCCCGCCGCGCCATCCGGGGGCAAGCGACTGATTCACCATGTCAGTTTCGCACTTTCCGCATTCGGGCCGTTGCTCAAAGCCGCGCTGGGTTTCAAACCCGACGTCGTGATGACCGTCGCTCCCTCTCTCATCGCGGCACCGTTGGCATGGCTGGCGGCACGGCTTTCAGGCGCGCGAAGCTGGCTCCATATTCAGGATTTCGAAGTCGAGGCCGCCTTTGCCACTGGCTTATTGAACGATGGCAACCGCGTCGCGCGCTTCGCTCGCGCTTTCGAGCGTCGCGTGGTCAATTTGTTCGACCGGGTCAGCAGCATCAGCCCGGAAATGTGTCGCAAGCTGACGAAGATGGGCGTCGCCCAGGAGCGCATTCGCGAGTTCCGGAACTGGGCCGATATCTCGCGCGTATCGCCGCTCGCCCGCGATTCGGCGTTTCGGTCCGAGTGGAACATCGCGACGCGCCATGTCGCCCTATATTCGGGCAATATCGCAAACAAGCAGGGTATCGAAATCGTTCTGGAAGCCGCCACCCTGTTGCGACATCGCGACGACCTGACCTTTGTCATCTGCGGCGAAGGGCCCAATCGCCGCCCGCTGGAAGAACGGGCGGCTGGGCTGCCGAACATTCTCTTCCGCGATCTTCAGCCTGCCGAGCGCCTTGGCGAGTTGCTGGGGCTCGCGACGGTGCATCTGTTGCCGCAAAAGGCGGATGCAGCCGATCTTGTGCTTCCGTCCAAATTGACCAACATGCTGGCCTCCGGGCGCCCCGTCGTGGCTACGGCCGCTCCGGGGACGGGGCTTGCGCGCGAGATCGAGGGCGTCGGCATCGCAACCCCGCCCAACGATGCCGCCGCCTTTTCCCAAGCCATCGAAAGACTGATCGACGATGCCGATGAATGGGGGCATCTGTCGGCCAGCGCCCGAGCGCGAGCGATGACGGTCTGGAATCGGCAGCATATTATCGGAGGATTGATCGAAGATATGAAGGCGCTCTGCTCCCGCCTCGCTCCTATGGATCGGACCTCCGAACCTGGGGGGAGGCACATATGACCGACATGGCTGCCACGAGAGCCTTCGAGGCAAAAATGTACCCGGAAAACGAGGCGGGCGGTTTCAGCCGACGCTGCTGCACGGTCGCCTTCTATTCGCGGATCAACGCGCTGCTCGATCCTTCGATGGTGATCCTCAACCTCGGTGCCGGACGCGGGGCCAATATCGCGGAGGACAGTTCGACCTACCGGCAAAAGCTGCAGACCTTTCGCGGTCGCGTCGCGCGCGTAATCGGCCTCGATCTTGATCCCGTGGTGCTCGAAAACCCCGACCTGGACGAAGCGCATGTCATCGAGATCGGCAAACCCTATCCGGTAGCCGATGAATCGATCGACCTCATCATCTCGGACCATGTGCTGGAACATGTGGCCAACCCGGCGGAGTTTGCCGCGGAGATCGATCGGGTGCTCAAACCGGGAGGGTGGTTCCTCGCCCGAACGCCGACGCGATGGGGATATGTCGGCCTCGGCGCGCGACTGGTTCCCAACTCGCTGCACACGCGCTTTCTGGAAAAGCTTCAACCGGAGCGAAAGGCTGAGGATGTCTTCCCTGTCGTCTATCGAATGAATACGCTGGGTGCATTGCGCAAGGTCTTTCCACCTGCCCGCTGGCACCATTATACCTATGGCTTCAATGGCGACCCGGGTTATCATGCGAACAGGCGTGTCCTCTTCCGGCTCGTGGAGATGTGGGGCTGGTTGATGCCGCGTTGGTTGAGCGCGAAATTTCATGTCGTCCTTCGGAAAAAGACTGGCACCACCCGCGATGCGTGAGACACTGGCCATCATCCCCGCGCGCGGCGGATCGAAGGGCATTCCGCGCAAGAATGTTCTACCGTTGGCAGGCATCCCGCTGATTGCGCATATGATCCGCGCCGCGCAGACGGCGTCCCGTGTGACACGCGTCGTCGTATCGACCGACGACGCGGAAATTGCGGCCGTGGCGCGGGCGCACGGTGCCGAGGTGATCGATCGCCCGTCGGCGCTATCCGGCGACGATGCGAAATCGGAGGATGCGCTGCTTCACGTACTCGACACGCTCGGCCGTGACGAGGGATACGAGCCCGAACTGCTGGTCTTCCTACAATGCACTTCGCCGCTGACGCTCGCGGACGACATCGACGCGACCATCGCGGCCTTGCAGGAATCGGGCGCGGATTCGGCGCTTGCGGTGACAGCCTTCCATTATTTCCTGTGGAAACAAACAGCCGAAGGCGATGCCGTCGGCGTCAATCACGACAAGCGCGTTCGCTTGATGCGGCAGCAGCGAGAGGCCGAGTTTCTTGAAACCGGCGCGGTTTATGTCATGAAGACGGAAGGATTCCGGAGGAACCGGCACCGCTTCTTCGGGCGCACCGCCATGCACGAAATTCCGTCGGATCGGGTATTGGAGATCGACGACCCGTTTGATTTTACCCGCGCCGAGGAACGGATTGCCGCCTTGCGAGCCGGCGGCGAGACTGTGGGATCGGCCTTACCCCCCTTCGACATACAGGGGTTGGCGATGGATTTCGACGGTGTCCACACCGACGACCATGTGCTGGTCGACGAGGACGGCCGCGAAGCGGTCTTCTGTTCGCGCCGGGACGGCATGGGCATCGAACTGCTGCGCGAGGCAGGCTTGCCCATGGTCGTGATCTCAAAGGAGCGGGTCGGTATCGTCGCCCGGCGCTGCGCCAAGCTGCGCATCCCGTGCCACCACGGCGAGGACGACAAACTGCCCAAGCTGCGCCGTTGGGCCGACGAACAGGGTTTGCCGATGGAAGCGATCGCCTATCTCGGCAACGACCTCAACGATGTCGAGTGCCTGAAGGCGGCAGGCCTTGGCGTTGTTCCGGCCGATGCCCATCCAAGCGCGATCGCTGCCGCCGACCTTGTTCTCACCGGCGGCGGCGGCAATGGCGCGGTACGCGAACTGGCAGACATGATACTCAAACAACGGATTGGCAATGACGGCTGACAATGGCACCCCTCAACGCGTTCTGGTGACCGGCGGTTCGGGCTTCATCGGCCGCCATGTCATCGAAGCACTGGAAGCGCGGGGATTCGAGGCGCATTCCTTCGACCTGGCGCCCTGCCCTGTTCCGCTGTCGGGGCAAAGCGGGATCGTCGATCTCCGTGACGCCGACGAGGTGGCGCGCTTCGTGGCGGACGTCGACCCCGACCATGTCATCCATCTGGCCGCCTTCGCGAGCCTGACGGCCTCGCTCGAGGATATGCGGCACAGCAATGTGGAAGGCACGCGCAATCTCATGCGGGCGCTGACGCCCCGGGTCAAGACGACGCTCTACGCATCGACCCAGCTCGTCGTGACGATGGGCGACGATCCCGGCGATGGTACCCATCTCAACCCCTACACGCTTTACGGCCAGACGAAGGCGGAAATGGAACGGGCTATCCGCGCGGAAGCCCCCGAACCATGGATTATCCTGCGGCCGGCCAACATCTGGGGACCGCATCATCCCAGCTTTGCCGACGCCATCTTCAAATATATCGCGAAGGGCGTGTATATGCATCCGTCCGGCCCGCCAATCTATCGCAGCTATTGCTATGTGAAGAATTGTGCGAACCAGATTATCGACCTGATGCTGGAACCTGCGGCGCGCGGGAAAGTCTTCTATATTTCAGAGACCCCGATGGACAGCGGCGTCTGGGTCGATGGCCTGTCCCTCGCCTTCCGGGGGCGGAGGGCACGGCGCGTTCCTCGCTGGTTCCTCACGATGCTTGGGTGGGGCGGCGACCTCGTCGGGAAACTGGGGTTGCCCGCCCCCGTGGATTCGGGACGGGTATTGCGGATGACAAGCAACTATGCCGTTCCGGCACAGGCGACACTCGACCTGGTGGCTCCGCCCGCCATATCCTTTGAACAGGCCATCGCTGAAACCCGGACATGGCTGGACGAGATGTGGAAGTAGGGATGCCCGCCGATAGTTCGCGATAGGTGCCTGCGCGACCGCGGGGCAATCTGTTGCACCGCAACACGGCAGGGTGTAGATAGTCGTTATAAATGGTTGTTTCCGAACAGCCGCATTTCGCGGCGATTGGTAGCGGAGAATTGTGATGAAGAATGCCATTGTCGTTGCCGAAGTCGGCTGTAACCACAAAGGCGATTTGGCGATCGCCAAGGAGCTGATCAGCATTGCCGCGGTCTATGCGAAGGCGGACTATGTAAAGTTCCAGAAACGCAACAATCGCGAATTGCTGACACCCGAGCAATATGATGCGCCGCACCCCGTTCCGGCCAATTCCTACGGCCCCACCTATGGAGCGCATCGCGAGGCGCTCGAGTTCACGCTTGAGCAGCAAGCGGAACTGATGCGCTACTGCGGCGACGTCGGCATCGGCTACTCCTGCTCGGTCTGGGACACCACCTCTGCGCACGAGATCGCTTCGCTGAACCCCGATTATATCAAGGTTCCGTCAGCCTCGAACCTTCATTGGGAAATGCAGCGGGTGCTGTGCGAGGAATTCAACGGCGGCATTCACGTCTCACTGGGCATGACGACCCAGGCCGAAGAGGAAGAGATCGTCCGTTTCTATGAAAAGGCCGGGCGCGCGGGGGACCTCGTTCTCTATGCCTGCACCTCGGGTTATCCGGTCTCCTTCGACGACCTGTGCCTGCTGGAAATCGTCCGCCTGAAGGAACGGTTCGGCGATCGCGTCGGTTCGATCGCCTTTTCGGGCCATCATCTTGGTATCGCCGCGGATATCGCGGCAGTCACCTTGGGCGCCGAATGGGTGGAGCGTCATTTCACGCTCGATCGCACATGGAAAGGGACCGATCATGCGGCGTCGCTCGAACCCGACGGCCTTCGCCGTCTGGCGCGCGACGTACGCGCCGTGTCGAAGTCGCTGACCTACAAGAACAACGAACTGCTGGATGTCGAGGTCGAGATGCGCAAGAAGCTCAAGTGGGCGCCGACGGTTCCGGTATCGGCTTCCTGACGCCCGGCGACCGCCAGTCCGCCGAAGGAAGAGCAAGGCGCCATGACGCTGAACGAAGTGCATTGGAGCGACGAAACGCCGGCTGATTTCAGCCGGATCGCCGACATGCTGCGTACCGATGGCTATGCGCTCGTCCGCGGCATGATCGACGAGGCCGACATGCTGCGGCTGCGCGGGATCGTCGGCGACCATCTGGACGGGGGCGGCGCGCGATACAGCTTGGGCAAGACGCAGCCCAACGCCGCCGCCCATGTTCCGTCGCTCGATTTCATCTTCCGGCATCCGCGTGTGGTCGCGCTATTTCGGGGGATATTCGGCAATGGGAGCACTGTTTTCACGCGCCATTGCGACATCCACAAGAATATGGTGTCGGGCTGGCACAAGGACAGCGGCGAAAGCGTGAAAGGCGGCTATTTCAAGGGCGATTATTTCGGCGCGGACGACTGCCAGGTCTACAAGATCGCCCTCTATCTTCAGGATTCGACGCCGCAGTCCGGCCTGACGATCGAACCGCGGTCGCACCGCACGCCCCGGATTCGCGGCGGCGAGGCCATTCAGATTCCCACCAGGATGGGCGACGCGGTAATCTTCGACGTGCGGCTGAGCCATACGGGGCAATTGCCCGACAAGGTCGAACGCGGCCTGAAACTCTTCTCGCGTCTCCTCAACAAGGGGCGGCGCAACGGCGAGGACACCAGATTCGTGACCTGGCTGCACGATCGTTACTGGCGCCTGCTGGGACGCGCGGACCGGATGTCGGTGTTCTTCACCTTTGGCCGGGCCAACCGCTTCACCTATGATTTTGCGGCCGCCAATATCGACCGTCAGGCACGGCAGATTGCGGAAGAGTCCGCGAACCGGATCGAAGACGTCCGCGAAATCGCATTGAATCTCGAAAGCCAGGGCGTGCTCACCTATGGCATCAATGCCGGAAACGAAGAGCCCGCGCTCGAGACGGTACGATGACGACAGCGCTTGCGGTCATCAACAACCACATTTCGCTCAACATGCTGCTCGCCGATCTGGCGGCCAGGGGGATAGCGCGCCGGGACTGCTGCGTCATAGCGGTGCGCGAGATGGACTTGCCGGCCGATCTCGGCGTGGCGCTCGAATATCCGGGCCGGCCCGAACAGGGGATTTGGGGGCAGCGCCGGTTCATCCGCTTCTATCGGCAGGCGGCGAAGCTGCTGCGGCAAAACCTCGCTTTCGACCGCCTGCGCCACCTGTATATCGTCAACAACGACAATCTTCTGTGCAGCCATGTCCTGGAAACGGCGGCCGGCAGCGGCCGCGACGTGACCGTCGTGACCGAAGGGTTGATGAATTTCCTCGACGCCGGGACGCATAACCTCGCGCCCTGGCGGCTCAAGGTGAAGCCGTTGCTCGCGCGCCTTCTGGGGCTGCGATACGCGCCGCCAGCGGGGCACCAGTCGGGAGCCTTCCACCCCGCGGTATCGCGGGTGGTCAGCTTTTCGGCGACGGGCCTGAAGGCCCCGGCGGACAAGGTCGTCCTGCGGGAATGGCCGATCACCGCGACGCGCACCGTCGCGCCGGCGGCCGACGTCGGCCTGATCGTGCACACCGGACTGGCCCAACTGATGCCGCAGGAACAATATCAGGCGTTCGCGCAGGGCTATGCGCAGTGGATCGCGAAGCAGAATTTCCGTAAGCTCTATACCAAGCGTCATCCGCGCAGCAGCGACCCGCTCCTCGAATCGCTGCTGCCGTCGCACGAGATCATCGACGATCCGCGCGCGATAGAGGATATTGCGGGCGACATTCCCGCGGGCGTGATCATTGGCCCAGGCACCACACCGCTGGTGACTCTCAAGCTGATGCGCCCCGAGCTGCGCTGCATCGATTTCGGGGCGGACTTCTATGTCCCCGTGGTCTATCGGGGCGGCGTCGGCGCCTCGCCCCTGTTCGAGGCAGCAGGGGTCGAGCGCGTTCCGTTCGAACAGCAGGTGAATTGATGACGAGCGTTCCCTGTCCCGGACACCTTGATCATACGGAATCGAAACATCTGGTCACGCTGAAGGGCGCGCGCGAGATACGGCGCTGTGCGACAAATATTGAAAAGAGCTAGTGCGGCAGGAAATAATGCAAGTAATTGGCATAGCTTTAGCAATTTCCGTGCTCGTTATAGGGGCATCACTATACATATTAGCGTGTATAAAATACCCTCCGACCCTTTTACTCGCAGTGGTCGCTTATTCCATGATAAGCAAGTCCGCTAGTGTCGTTTATCTAGAGGCGGTCCCCACTTATATCATAGAAGTTGCCTTAGCATCACGAGATATTAATGCCTCCATGCGCCATATACTATACAACTTATTTATATTTTCTTCAGCGTTGGCCATTATCTCACTCCTTGTGAAGCGGGGCAGTCGCGTGGTTTGCGCACGAAAGAGACTCTTTGGCACTCGTGAAATGGACTCAGAGCTAAGGCTGGCAATTATCGTTGTCAGCATTCTACTTGGCATCCAGATTGTGAATGCCCTGCTCTCTCCTCCCTATGCCTTGCCCGGCATGTCGATCAATCGACAACAGTTCTGGGCAAATATACGGTCCCCTCTTGTAGCAGATCTCATTGGCGTACTCGTTATATTTGTTCCAGCTATATCAGGAGCCTCCCTAGGCTATGCCAAAGTAACTGGGAATCGAGCATTTAGAAGTTATAGCATAAGACTAATTTTAGCGTACTGCTTCTATTTCCTCATCACAGGGGCGAGATTTAACGGATCTCTGCTTGCTCTACTATTCTGGTTGGCACCTTACTGGTCAATCCTATGGATGTTTGGGAAATCTCCAAAACTTCAGAGAATGGGCTTAGTCGTTTCTATAGCCATACTACTATTCTTATTCGTTGGATATCTTGAGATCGCAGATCGCGGCATTTCCCAAATGGCCGGGAGCACATGGAATGGATTTCTCTATCGAATTTTTGCCTTGCAAGGTGATGTGTATTTCACAGCCGACCTGAAAGCGCAGGAAGGCCATCGAGCGTCCATTGCACTTCTCACACAAGGGATGGAACGCACAATCATGGAATATATGCCAGCACAGTTGGCGCAATCCTATATTCATAAGGGGGTTAACCTCGCGGGATCCCTTCCCGGAAATTCTATTTTAGTTTTCGGATTCTGGATCGGCATTCTACCAATGATTGCTTACTCCATAATTCTTGGCTTGGCCGCCGGAATGTATGGATATTTTATTGTGACGGGGCGATTCATTCTCCTTATTCCAAGCTCTTATATTTGCTTATGGACCTATAGCGGATACACTCAGGGATCATTTTCGATATTTATGGATTATAAATTTCCTATAGCACTTATTATCATTGTTCTGTGGCTACTTCTGCCTAAAGCTCGGCCATCTCGCATCCCCGCCAGTACGAGGCGGCAAGCTATTGGTGAAGGCCGAGGCTGATGACGAGCGTATTTCTCGTTAACGACAGTCGTGCGCAGAACAATTGGGGCTGCCGCGCAACCACTACTGCGCTGATCAGCCTTATCGAAGGCGAAGGGGCGAGGATTATTGGTAATATCGGGCATGCACCTCATACCGATTATGCAGGACGCAGCGAATTCAAGCTTGTCGCTCGCTCGACCCTGAAGCGCCTGCCGATTATCCATCAAGCAGCTCGGCACGCGAGCGTCCGCTGGCAGAAGATTCAAGGTCCGAAGCGGGGCTTTATTCGGTCTCTTGACGATTTTCCCGTCGCTGCTGAAGCGGTTGACCGTGGGGAGATTTGGCGCGTTGAAGGCCAAATGCTCCGAACAGCCGATGTCACGATCGTGAACGGCGAAGGCTCGATATATGGCCAGCAGTTGAAGGGGTTTCTTGCTCTTTTTTGGGCGTGGTATGCAAAGTCAAGACATGGCAAGAGCGTGGCGTTTGTTAACCACACGGCCGATTTGTCTGATCCCGAACTCCGTCGCGCTGCCGAATATGTCTACCCGCTTCTGGATGACGTGAGTTTTCGGGAACCCGTTTCCCAGCGGGAATGCGCTTATGCCGCCCCGCAGGCGCAAGGTGGTGTCGTCCCGGATGCAGCCTTTTGTCATAGACCGGTTCCCATGAGCGCCTTATGCGACCTTGCGTCCCGCCGCGGTCTATTTTCGATCTGGCCATACGATGCCGATAATTTCGACATTTCACGTCCTTACCTTGCAGTTACAGGTAGTTCGGCACTCAATCGTCCCGAGACCAGTACAAATAGCACCACGTCAGCTCAGTTCACCAAGCTTTGCGAAGAGCTTCAGAAATTGGGTCTCCCTGTTATCTTGGTCGCCCCGGATCCGACGGATGCTGAGTTTCTCGTTCCCGTCGCACGGGCTCTCAAATTGCCATTTATTGCGCCAAGTACTCCGCTACCACTAGCGCATCAGGTGCTTGCTCATGCGTCCTGCCTGGTTGGGGGTCGATGGCACCCCGGAATCCTTGCAGCTACGGGCGGTACACCACTGGTCAATATGACGGCAAATACAAAAAAAACCACGGCGCTGCTTGAACAACTTGATCTAGATACGACGACATTCGATTGCACAAATTTGCAAGATAGCATCAAGGATTTGGTTGATCTAACGGCTACCTATCTTGAACAGGGTGAGCAGTTGCGTAACCGCATTCGCGAGCGAGCCGATATTTTACGCGCACAGGCGAGTGGCAATGTTCGGCTTCTCCGTAGTATCGAATCGTTGCCGCATCAGGTATCAGCAGCGGCTCTATGAGTTCTTCTCTTCGCGGTTCGAAGGCAGTACTAACGGAAGTAATCGTTTATGCGTTGGGCGGTGCCGCCCAACGAGCGGCCTTTCTTCTTCTCGTTCCTATCTTGGGGCACATTCTCCAAGCAGACGATTACGGGCGATGGACCATATTCATTGCGCTGGTGCCAATGTTGGCATCAATTATGGATTTTGGGTTCAGTAAAGCTATTGGTCGATTCTATTTCGACTACGATCACGACCGAGCCCAGCTAGCGGCCTTCGTACGCCGCGCGGTCTGGCTCCGTGCTTTGACATACGCCATCCTCATTACCCCTGTCACGCTAGCACTTTATTATAGCTGGACCGGCCTTACGGGAGGAAAGCTGGCGCCCGACTTGTTCATTTTGCCGCTGCTCATCGCCTGCATGAGTGAAACAATCCTATTGGCTGTCACGGCGTTTTCGCGCGCACGTCACATTGCTATCGTATTTGGAGCCTTGAGACTTGGACAGGGCCTATTGACTGTCGCCTTTCCTTTCCTACTTGCAAAGCAATTCGGACTTCAGGGGGCTGCACTTGGGCTTTCCGCTGCTAATCTGATCGCTTCTGTCGGAGCTATCGTTTGGATATTTTCGTGGGTTGCGCGCCAGCCACCGCTCGATCTTGAGCTGCCTCGGTTTGCCGGTGCAGGCCCTATGATCCGCTATAGCGCGCCCGTCGTGGTCCACGACCTATCTTGGTGGATACGCAATTCCAGCACCTTAGTGGTTCTCAGCCACTTCGTCACAGCAGCCTTGGTAGGCGCCTATTCGGTCGGATTCGCAGCGCTCAGTCTTGTCGCAATGTTATCATGGAGCCTCGATTTCGCGACAGCACCCTATTATTATCGCTGGCGCAAGCATGTTCCGGATTGGAAACTCAACGTGAAATACATGTTGAACCTGATCAACGGCCTGATATTCGCTGCTTGTGCTCCGGCGATCCTCCTCTTCTCCGATATGCGCGCAATATTTTTTGGTACGAAGTTCGCCGAAGCTGACGCGGTGGCTCCGTTGCTGCTAATCGCCGGCATGCTTCAGCCGATATATTTCATGGCCGTAAAGCCATATTTCTATCTGAAGCGTACGGCCATGCTGTCGCAGATAACATTCATAACCAGCGCGTCGCTGATCCTGCTCTCTATCGTTGCCATATGGCAATTCGGCTTTATTGCTGCCGCGTGGGTGACAATCCTGTCATACGCCAGCGTAGCGATAATCGGATACTGGCTTAGCTTGCGGCTGGAGCAACCGCCTTTCAGCTTGAATGCAGCTTTAAGACCGACACTGGCTTGTGGAGCGATTGCAGCTCTAACCTTGTCAATCGATGTTCCCTTGTGGGGTAATCTTGGACTGTCCGCACTTTTGGTCGCAGCGACTTTTCGCTGGTCCATTCTGCCATCGCTCAAGCTGCTTCAAAAACGAGACGCCTTCAAGACAAGCTAGCGGACGAAAAACGCATCGACCTGCGTCAGGCCGAACGCCGGCGTGCGCGATGCGTTGAACAGTCCGCGCAGGCGATAACCATGGTCGGCGAGGAACTGGTACACCTCGTCGAACAGCGGTTGTCCCCGATACAGTTCCACGAACGACAGCTCGACATAGACATGGTCGATCAACGCAAAGTCGCCGATCCCCCGCAACACGTCGAGTTCGCCGCCCTGGACATCGATCTTGAGCAGGATCGGCCGCGGCAGCGATGCCAGGTCGACTTCCGAACCCAGCCGCCGCTTGACGACGCTGACCGTCCCCGCTTCCCCGACGCCGTAGGCGGTCCTCTGCCCCTCGGCGAGCGGCAGCAGCGACGAACTGTCGGCACGATCCGCCACATGCAGATCGGCCGCGCCTTCCTCTGCGGACAGCGCGACGCCGTGCAACGTCACCCCGTCGTCGCCGGCAAACAACCGTCCGAACTGCCCCTGTGCCTGGGGCAGCGGTTCAAAGGCGTGAATCCGCGTCGACGGAAACAATGTGCGCGTCGCCAGCGAAAACTGCCCCTTGTTCGCCCCGACGTCGATGACGCTCGCCGGCTTCGCAAGCCGCAGCATGTCCAGATGTTCGGAGGTCATCGCGACGCCATGCCGCGCGAGCGCGCCCAGCGCGCGCGGATAGCGTGCGATCGTCAGGAGCTTGACCAATCTGGCAAACATTTGCGCCCCTTCCTTGTGCTGAATTCGCGGCCTACCCCGCGCGGACGTATCGGATATCCTGTTGCTGCGGAGGGGACACGAAACGGCCGGCACGCCGGCCCGCGGCGGAATCGGTCACCAAATGCCCCGCCCCCGATATCCGAGTGTGGATTCTATCGGTCAGGCCGCCTTGTAATCATATTGATACCCATATTCATATCCGTACCCCGCCTCCCTGACGTCGAACTTCGTCAGCAGAACGCCGATGACATTGGCGCCCCCCTGCAGGAGGCGCTGCATCGAGGTACGAATAGTCCCCACCTGACCCTGTCCTGCCTCTACGACGAAGATGCAGGCCTCCGTCATGCTCGACAGCTCGATGGCATCGGCCAGGCCCAAGGTCGGCGCACTATCGATCAGCACCACGTCGAAATTCGCCTGGAGATTCTCGATCACTTCCCGCGAAGCGGGGCTCGCCAGCAATTCGGTCGGATTGGGCGGAATGCTGCCGCTGGGGATGAAGAAGAGGCCTTCCACCGACGTGGGCTGAATCACGTCTTCCGCCGTCTTGTTGTGACTCAGCAGGTCCGACATCCCGGCCCCGTTCTGGACCCCGACCATATTGTGCTGGTTCGGACGGCGCAGATCGACGTCGACGAGCAATACCTTCTTGCCGATCCGGCTCAGCGCCACCGCGGTAGCGAAGCAGGATGAGGATTTGCCTTCGCCCTGCCGTGCGCTGGTGAACATCAGACTGCGTGGCAAGCCGTGCGAAGACGTCAGCATCAACGAAGAGCGAAGGCTCGAAACGGCTTCCGACACCAATGTCTTCTGGTCCAGAACTTCCTTTTCGACCAGCAGACCTTCCTGCATCTTGGGAATAGCGCCGAGGGACGGAAGGCCCAGCTTGCGCGTCACGTCCTCCGGCGAACGGATCACGTTGAACAACTGCTCGCGACCGAACACGAACAACCCTGCCAGCACCAGCCCGGCGGCCAGCGACAACGCAATATTCAGCGGAATACTCGGCTTGATCGGTGTGGTCGGCGTATTGGCCGTGTCGACGATCGACACATTGTTCGCCTGAACGCCGGCGGCGGCGTTGAGTTCGTTGTAGCGGCTCAAAAGCACATCATAAAGCTGACGGTCATTGTTGGCCTTGCGCTGCAGAATGCCCAGCTGGACAGCCTGCCCCTGCTCATTGAGCGTATCGCTCTTCAAGCGCGATATCTGCGCTTCGAGAGCCTTTTCCTGTTCCAACGCCGTTTCGTATCCGGCACGGACCGTCTGGCGAATGCTCGATGCGATCGACGCGATTTGCTGGTCGAGTTCATCGAGCCGCGCCTTCATCTGCTTGACGGTCGGGAAATCGTCCCTGCGGCGCTGCAGCTCCTGCTCATACTCCGACTGTATCGTCGCCTTCTGCTGCAGCAGATTCTGGATGGCGAGATTGTTCAGCACGTCCGGCAGGCTCATCAGATTCTGGCCGCGCGCCGTTTCCCATTTCTGTTGCGCATCGATCCGGCGAGCAAGCGCCGTTGCATAATCATTATTCAACTGAACAAGTGTCGCGGTGGTAAGCGATCGCGGGGTTGCCGCCTGATCCCCGTTGGGGTTCGCCGCGTTGCTCGCATCGATGATGCGCGTCCGGCGTGCATATTCCAGTGCCGCACGCTCGGAATCGGCCAGCCGAACCGCGGCCTCGTCGAGCTGCTGCTTCAGGAATTCGCGGGCATAGGAAGAAGTGTTGAACTTACGCTGCAGGTTGTTGCGGATATAGTTCTGCGCAAAACTGTTCGCGACGCGCGCCGCGAGCGCGGGATCCGGGCTGTCGAAGGAAATCGTCGCGATACGGGAATCGATCGGCAATGCCACGCTGGTATTCTCGCTCAGCGTTTCGAGGACAAGCCTACGCCGCGCCTCCTCCGGCGACATCCGCTCCGACGAATATCTGTCGGGATCGACGTTCATCGCATCCAGAAACTCGGGATCATCGAACAGTTTCAGGTCTTCCGCCACCGTCTGGGCCAGCGACCGGCTTCTGATTACGTCGATTTGGGTCTTGAGAAAGCGATCCGAGTCCTGAATGGCGGCCGAAGTGTCGGTGTCTTCGGTGCCCAGGATCTTTGCCGCCTCCTGGTCGATCTGTACCGTGGATTGCGCCCGATAGACGGGCGTCAACAGGATCGTGACGATGATGCCGAGCAACAGACATCCCGCGACGATTCCGATTATCCAATACCGCGATCGGTATATCGCAGTCCAGATTGCCGCAAAGTCCAACGAAAATAAAGACGTATCGCCGTAGTCATGCTCGGATTCGCCGGCATAACGCCCCACCGACTGCGCTGGCGTGGCCTGCGGGGCGACGGAGTCGAACCGATTGTTCTTGGGAGTGTCGTTCGTGCTCATGAAACCGATACTCACCTAACTCGAACGAAAACGCTCGCCAAAAACGGCGAAAGCTGCATGAAGTCCCGGAACAATTGCTTTGCGAAACTATTGCCGACGACGACGATATCGCTGCCCAAAATCTCCGGGTTGGCTGCACGACCCTTGCGTATGTCGTCGAGGTTGAACTGCGCGGCATAGACGCCGTCGTCCTTGCGACGGAACACGATGATCTCGTCCAGGTTCGCCGTCTGGGTCGGCCCCTGCGCCAGCGCCATCGCCTGCAGCAAGGTGGTTGGCCCCTGCAAGGGGAAAACGCCGGGCTTATTGACCGCCCCTTCGACGGTCACATTCTGCGAGGCCGACGTCGATACGATCGTCGAGACCTGTGGGTCCACCAGATAGCGTTCGCCAAGCCGTTCGGCGATGGCGTTGGAGAGTTCGGTGCTCGTCTTGCCCGCGACGGCGACCTGTCCGATCAGCGGAAAGAGGATATTGCCGCTCGCATCGACCGGAACCTCTTCAAGCGAGAGATCTGGTTCCTGAAACACCGTGATCTTGAGGACATCTAGAGGACCGATACGATATTCGGCAGGCGCCGTCTGGTTGGACGGAGCCGGGATGATATCATAAGCCTGATCACCGATCGGAAGACCTGTCGATGCACATCCCGTCAAGGCGATGCACACTGCCAGAGCGACTGTTTCCCTTAACAAATTCGATTCTCCACTGTCAGGCGACCGCCTCTTAACATCCGGCAGGGGCATTGCAACAACACGATGGCGCATTGTCCGCATTGAGCATGGCTTGATTTGTGAACGATATTTTTGTCGGTCCAGCGCGCCATCTGACTTAAAACAAGATCAGGTGCGTGCCATTTGAGGCAACATGAGACGTTGCCGCGATTATACGAGCATTCCCGCCTCCGTCCCACAAGCAGTCGTAATTATCACGATGCCGGACCACGAATTCGCTACCCCCTTCCTCCTGCGCGGTCACGGGGCACAGAGACCGCCAACCGCGAGGATCGCATCGACGAATTTGAACTGCAGGCGGGACCGCGAACGTCGTCAATGGCAATAATCGGCAATATACGCTAAATAGAAGCAGTCGTTGCGTTCTGCCTTGCCGCCTGTGGCGCTTTTTATAACAGCAAAAGATTTAGATTTAAGGGTGTCGTAAGCTTTTCCGGCGATTCCAGCGCTTTGCATGAGAGCGCCAGCGCGGCGCGGGAGACATTCGACGATGAAGGTAATGACGGTTTTCGGCACCCGCCCGGAAGCGATCAAGATGTTCCCCGTCGTCCATGCTTTGCGTGATCAACCCGGCGTCGATGCGCGCGTGTGCGTCACGGCACAGCATCGCGAGATGCTCGATCAGGTGCTGCATATCGCGCGCATCGCCCCCGATGTCGACCTCGACGTCATGCAGCCCGACCAGACGCTCGACGCACTGCTCGCACGCCTCGTCACCGGGCTGGGCGGGACCTTCGATGCCGAGCGGCCCGACCGGGTGCTCGTTCACGGCGACACGCTGACGACGATGGCGGCAACGCTCGCTGCCTATTTCAGGAAGATTCCGGTCGGCCATGTCGAAGCGGGCCTGCGCAGCGGCAACATCTATCATCCCTGGCCCGAGGAGGTGAACCGCAAGGTGGCGGGCGCAGTCGCCGATATGCATTTCGCGCCGACCGAGACCGCCGCCTCCGCGCTGCACGCCGAAAATGTGCCCGCCGGACGCATCCATGTCACCGGCAATACGGTGATCGACGCCCTGCTCGCGACGCAGGCGCGGATCGCCGAAGAACCGGCGCTCGCCGCCGGACTCGACCCGCTGGTAGAACGTTTCGCCGGCAAGCGCATCGTCGCGGTCACTTCGCACCGGCGCGAGAATTTCGGCGAGGGCATGAGGGCGATCGCCGATGCCATCGCCGCAATCGCCAGGCGGCCCGATATCGCAGTGATCTTTCCCGTTCATCCCAATCCGCATGTCCGCGGCATCATGGCGCCGATCCTCGGCGATCTGCCCAATGTCGCGCTCATCGACCCGCTCGATTATCCGCATTTCGTGCGGCTGCTCGGCGAAAGCGACCTTGTCCTCACCGACAGCGGCGGGGTGCAGGAGGAAGCGCCTTCGCTCGGCAAGCCGGTGCTCGTGATGCGCGAGACAACCGAACGGCCCGAAGGCATTGCGGCCGGCACGGCCCGGCTGACCGGCACCGATAAAAATCGCATTGTTTCCGAAATCTTCAGCCTTTTGGACGATGACTTCGCCTATTCCGCCATGGCGCGCGCGCACAATCCGTTCGGCGACGGCACGGCGGCCCGGAAGATTGCGGAGATCGTCGCGCGTGCCCATTGATACCGACCAGCAAGTCACCGTCCTCGGCCTCGGCTATATCGGCCTGCCCACCGCTGCGCTGATCGCACGCTCGGGCTGTCGCGTCATCGGCGTCGATGTCAGCCAGAAGGTCGTCGACACAGTCAACAGCGGCAAGGTTCATATCGAGGAAGTCGATCTCGATGGCCTCGTCCAGGGCGTCGTCGCCCGCGGTGCGCTGACCGCTTCCACCCAAGTCGCGCCGGCCGACACCTTCGTTATCGCCGTTCCGACCCCGCACGACGACGAGCATCGCCCCGATGTCAGCCACGTCCTGTCGGCCGCGCGCGCGATTGCGCCGGTGCTGGTGCCCGGCAACCTGGTGATCCTCGAATCGACCTCGCCGGTCGGCACGACCGAAAAGGTCGCGGCGGAGATCACGGCGCTTCGCCCCGACCTCAGGGTTCCGGGCACCTGCACCGGCGCCGCCGACATCTTCATCGCTCATTGCCCCGAGCGGGTGCTGCCGGGACGTATCTTGGTCGAACTGGTCGACAATGACCGCTGCATCGGCGGCATCACCCCGCGCTGCGCGCGCCGGGCGATGACCTTCTATCGCCAGTTCGTGCGCGGCGCCTGCGTCACCACCTCAGCGCGCGCCGCCGAGATGGTGAAGCTGGTTGAAAACAGCTACCGCGACGTCAACATCGCTTTCGCCAACGAGTTGTCGATGATGGCCGAACATCTGGGCGTCGACATCTGGGAGGTGATCCGCCTCGCCAACCGCCACCCGCGCGTCAACATCCTCCAGCCGGGTCCCGGCGTCGGCGGCCATTGCATCGCGGTCGATCCCTGGTTTCTCGTCCACGGCGCGCCCGAGCACAGCCGGCTGATCCGCACCGCGCGCGAGGTCAATCTCGCCAAGACCGCGCATGTCATCGGCGCCGCCGAAATGCTTGTATCGCAGCATCCCGATGCCCGGGTCGCCTGCCTCGGCCTCGCCTTCAAGCCCAATATCGACGATTTCCGCGAAAGCCCCGCAGTCGAGGTCGCCGCCGCGCTCGCGCGCCGGTTCGGCAAGCGGATCGACATCGTCGAACCCTATGCGCGCGGTTTGCCGATGGATTTCGCGGGTACCGGCGCCGAATTGATCGACCTCGACACCGCGCTAGCGACCTGTGAGTTGCTCATCGTGCTCGTCGATCATGATCTGTTCAAATCGATTCCCCTTGAGGAACGGGTCGACAAGATCGTCTATGACACGCGCGGCCTGTGGCTCGACCAGCCGCTCGCCCACAGCACTGCCGGCCTGCGCAGCGCCGCCTGAGCAATTTCCCCGCGAAGCGGTCGATGCGCCCGTCGACCCGACGTTGACGGGATGGACGAATCGGGTCATGGCAGGATCATGCTGGTCCGAACCCGCACGCGTATCGTGGAAAAGCCGTGGGGACGCATCGACGTCCCGGCGACTTTCGGCAATTTCAAGGGGCGCCGCGTCGGCGAAATCTGGTTCGAGGACCCCGCCGGCGACGACGCGCCGTTGATGGTCAAATTCCTCTTCACTTCCGAACGGCTCTCGATCCAGGTCCATCCGGACGATGCGGCCGCGCAGCGCGCCGGCTATCCGCGCGGGAAGGAAGAATGCTGGCTGATCCTCTCCGCCGATCCCGACGCCGAACTCGGTGTCGGGCTCAAGGCGAAGAGCGATGCCGAAACCCTGCGGCGAGCAGCGCTCGACGGCAGCATCGAAGACATGATCGATTGGCGGCATGCCAATGTGGGCGATTTCGTCTACAATCCGGCCGGAACGATCCACGCCATCGGCCCAGGACTGGTCCTTGTCGAGGTACAGCAGAATGTCGATTGCACCTATCGCCTCTATGATTACGGTCGGCCGCGCGAACTGCATCTCGATGCCGGGCTGGCGGTCGCCGTACCGGAGCCGCACAGCGATCCGCGCGATACCAGAGTCGACAAATCCGACAATTGCGAACTGGTCGGCGGACCGCATTTTCATCTGTTGCACTTATCCGGGTCCGGCGCGGACGCCCTGTTGCCGCAGGAAAAGAATCGCTTCAGCTTTGTCCCGCTGTCCGCGGGCTGCACCGCAGCGGGCGAAGAGGTAAGGCTGGGCGAATGCGTGATCCTCGACGATGCGCGAATAATCGCGCTGGCGCCGGACGCCCGCGCCCTGTTGTGCTGGCCGACCTGATCCGGTCGCGCGAAGAAAGAATATGCCCATGACGACGATCGTCCCCGTCATCCTGTCCGGCGGTTCGGGCACGCGGCTGTGGCCCATGTCGACCTGCGACGCGCCCAAACAGTTCCAGCCGCTGGCCGGCGAGAGCAGCATGTTCCGCCAGACGCTGGCGCGCGCAGCCGATCGCGGCCGCTTTTCCGCCCCCATCATCGTGTGCGGCAGCGCACACGTCCGGCACGTCGAGGCTGATCTTGCGGCAGCCGGCATTGACGACGCCCGGATTCTCGTCGAACCCGCCGCGCGCAATACTGCGCCCGCCGTCGCGCTGGCCGCGCTGGCCGCGCTGGCCACCGCGCCCGACGCTATTCTGCTCGTCATGCCCGCTGATCATGTGATGACCGACGTTCCGGCCTTTCTCGCCGCGATCGATGCCGCCCTGCCAGCGGTGAAGGGCGGGGCATTGGCCACATTCGGGATCGCGCCATCGCACCCCGAAACCGGCTATGGCTATATCGCCGCCGGCGCGCCCTTGCCGGACAACCCGCGCGTTCATGGCGTCCGCCGTTTCGTGGAAAAGCCCGCGCGCGAAAAGGCCGAGGCGATGCTGGCCGAGGGCGGTCACTACTGGAACGCCGGCATTTTCCTGATGCGCGCCGACCGGTTCCTGCACGAACTCGACCGCCAGCAGCCGTCGATCGTGAAGGCATGCACCGAGGCGATGGGCGCCGCCGAGCAGAGGGGAGCGGAGGTCCACCCTGCCGCCGAGGCCTTCCTCGCCAGTCCCTCCGATTCGATCGACTATGCCGTGATGGAAGAGGCCGAGCATGTCGTGGTCACTCCGGTCGATCCCGGCTGGTCCGACGTCGGCGGCTGGGCGGCACTTCACGAACTGGGCGAAAAGGACGAGACCGGCAACGTCGTCATAGGCCAGGTCCTCTCGATCGACGCCGAAGGCAATTATCTGCGCGCCGACGCGGGAAAGCGGCTGGCGGTCGTCGGAATCTCCGGCCTCGTCGTCGTCGCGCACGGCAACGACATCGTGATCGTCCCGCGCGACCGGGCGCAGGACGTGAAGCGGATCGTCGAAAGCCTGTCCAATCCCGGTTGATCCCGGCCAATCCCACCACCCTTGCGGTCCAGCGGCCGACCTCCCATATCGCGCCGCATGACCGAACCCACCGCGCACCGTGCCGCGCCCTGGCATGGAACCACCATTCTCTCCACCCGCACCGCCGACAAGGTCGTCGTCATCGGCGACGGCCAGGTGTCGATGGGTCAGACGGTGATGAAGCCCAATGCGAAGAAGGTGCGCCGTCTGCACGACGGCAGCGTGATCGGCGGCTTCGCCGGCGCGACCGCCGATGCCTTCACCCTGTTCGAACGGCTCGAGGCCAAGCTCGAGCGGCATAATGGCCAACTGCTGCGCGCCGCGGTCGAGCTCGCGAAGGACTGGCGCACCGACAAATATCTGCGCAATCTGGAGGCGATGATGATCGTCGCCGACAAGGAGGTGACGCTAGTCGTCACCGGCAACGGCGACGTGCTGGAGCCGCAGGGCGGCATCGCGGCGATCGGGTCGGGCGGCAATTACGCTCTGTCGGCCGCGCGCGCGCTGGTCGATTACGAGAAGGACCCCGAGGTGCTGGCGAAGAAGGCGATGGCGATCGCCGCCGACATCTGCGTCTACACTAACGACCAGACCACCCTCGAAACCATCGACATCCAGGCATTAGCAAGATGAACAAGGATTTGACCCCGAAGGCGATCGTCGCCGCGCTCGACACGCATATCATCGGCCAGGACGCGGCGAAACGCGCGGTCGCGGTTGCGCTGCGCAACCGCTGGCGCCGCCAGCAGCTCGCGCCCGAGCTGCGCGACGAGGTAAGCCCCAAGAATATCCTGATGATCGGCCCGACGGGCTGCGGCAAGACCGAGATTTCGCGCCGCCTCGCCAAGCTCGCCGACGCGCCCTTCATCAAGGTCGAGGCGACCAAGTTCACGGAGGTCGGCTATGTCGGCCGCGACGTCGAACAGATTGCGCGCGACCTGGTCGAGGAAGCGGTGCGGCTGGAGAAGGACCGCCGCCGCGAGGCGGTGCGCGCCGCAGCCGAGGAGGCTGCGATGGAGCGACTGCTCGATGCGCTGACCGGCAAGGGCGCCAGCGAGGCGACGCGCCAGAGTTTCCGCCAGCGCATCCGCGACGGCCACCTCGACGACAGCGAGGTCGAGATCGAGGTTTCCGATGCCCCGAGCATGCCGTTCGAGCTGCCCGGCCAGCCGGGACAGATGAGCATGATCAATCTGTCGGACATGCTCGGCAAGGCGATGGGCGGTCTACCGAAGAAGCGCCGCAAGCTGACCGTGCTCGAAGCCGCGACGCGGCTGATCGAGGAGGAGCAGGACAAACGTCTCGACCAGGACGACGTCGCGCGCGTCGCGCTTGCCGATGCCGAGGCGAACGGCATCGTCTTCCTCGACGAGATCGACAAGATCGCGGTCAGCGACGTGCGCGGCGGATCGGTGAGCCGCGAGGGCGTCCAGCGCGATCTGCTGCCGCTGATCGAGGGCACGACCGTCGCGACCAAATATGGGCCGATGAAGACCGACCATGTCCTCTTCATCGCTTCGGGCGCCTTCCATGTCGCCAAGCCCTCCGACCTGCTGCCCGAACTCCAGGGCCGCCTGCCGATCCGCGTCGAGCTCGCCGCTCTAAGCGAAGAGGATTTCGTCCGCATCCTGACCGAAACGCGGGCCGGCCTGCCTGAGCAATATGCCGCGCTGATCGGCACTGAGGGCGTGACGCTGAGCTTTACCTCCGACGCGATCGTCCGCGTCGCGCGGCTCGCTGCCGAAGTCAACGAGCGAGTCGAGAATATCGGCGCGCGCCGACTGCAGACGATCATGGAACGCTTGGTCGAGGAAATCAGCTTCACCGCCGAAGACAAGACCGGCGAGACGCTGGCGATCGATGCGGCCTATGTCGACGCGCAGCTCGCCGATGTCGTGGGCGATACCGACCTCAGTAAATATGTGCTCTGAGTAAGCGCCTGCCCTGACGGCATTTCCTTGCGCCCCTCACAGAACTTCATTTGACTCCGCCGCATCGTCGATGCGAAGAACGGCCGACACGGTCGACATCGGGTCGCATACGACCGGCACGGAGACAGGAATGGCTGACGAAGAGGGCGCCGAGCAGGGCGAACTGGCGATTACGCGCACCGGCGACAGGCTGCGGCTGGCGCGCGAAGCCGCCGGCTTGTCGCTCGCCGACGTCGCAACGCGCACGCGCATCACCCAGCGCCATCTCGAAGCGATCGAGAAATCGGATTTTTCGGAGCTGCCGGGGCGCACCTATGTTACCGGCTTCGCGCGCGCCTATGCCCGCGCTGTCGATCTGCCCGAGGCCGAAATCGGCGCCGCGGTACGCCGCGAGCTGGAGGAAGACGCCTATGCGGCGCGACCGGCCTATGAAGCTTATGAACCGACCGATCCGGCGCGCCTGCCAACCGCGCGCCTGGCGTGGACGCTGGTCATCGTCGCGGCACTGCTCGTTTCGGCTTACGGCGTGTGGCGTTTCCTGTCGGTCGAGCCCGACGAGGCCCTCATCGAGGCGCAGAATCGCGACGCCGACGCATCGGAGGCTCCTGCGACCGTGGCCGGCCAGCCCGCCGCCAAGGCGGCGGCGGCGAACGGCAAGGTCGCCGCCGATGCCCCCGTTGTCCTGACCGCGGTCGGCCCCACCGAAGTGTGGATCGGCTTCGACGATGCGACCGGCAAGACCGAGAATTGGCGGACGCTCGACGTGGGCGAGACCTATGAGGTGCCGCCCGCCTATATCCAGCAGTTCACGCTGCGCACCAGCATCCCGCAGGCGCTGAAAGTCACCGTCGGCGGCCGCGACGTCGGCCAGATCGGCCCTGCCGACACGCTGGTCAAGAATATCTCGCTGAAACCCGCCGACCTGATCGCCGGTGCCGACGGTAGCAGCGGTGGAGCACCCGCCGCTGCGACCGGGCGGTAAACCGGCGGCAAATCCGCACATTCGAACCTTTCGCAGCAGCGGTGCGCCGAATTGGGTTTGCGCTGCCATCGGTTGCGGCGTTATGGAACGCGAAGATGGTTAATTGCGGGGACCGACGACATATGATGATGCGGCAGATTTTCTCGGGCGGCGCGGCGGCGCTTGCGCTGGTGGCGATGACGCCCGTCGCCGTCGCGCAGGAGAGCACGGTCGACAAGCGGGTCGAACGGCTGGAAAAACAGATGCGCGCCGTGCAGCGCAGCGTTTTCCCCGGCGGCAACCCCGCCTTTTTCGAAGGCGAGATCGCGCCCGACAACACCCCCGGCGAGCGGGTAAAGAGCAGCGCGCCGGTGATCGACCTGACCGCGCGGGTCGATGCGCTCGAGGAGCAGTTGCGGGCATTGACCGGCCAGACCGAACAGAACGCCTATCAGCTCCGCGAGCTCGAAAAGCAGTTCACTGCCTATAAGGCAGAGATGGACAAGAGGCTCGCAGCTCCGGCAGCAACGACCGAGACCGCTGCGCTGGCACCGGTCGTCAAACCGACCACCGTCACGGCGACGCCCGCCAAAAAGCCCGCGGCCGACAAGGCCGATGCCAACCGGCTTGCGCTGGTCAAGAAGGTCGAGGTTCCCGCGACCGGCAACGAGGTCGAGGACGCCTATACCTATGGCTATCGGCTGTGGGATGCAAAGCTCTATCCGGAGGCCGAAGCGCAATTGAAGCAGGTGGTCGCCAAGTGGCCCAAGCATAATTATGCGAGCTATGCGCAAAACCTGCTCGGCCGCGCCTATCTCGACGAGGACAAGCCCAGTCTCGCCGCCGTCGCTTTCTATAATAATTACAAGGATCGTCCGAACGGCGCACGTGCACCGCACAGCCTGATGTACATGGGCGTCGCGCTGACGCAGCTCGGCCGCAAGGCCGATGCCTGCAAGGCGTTCCGCGAACTCGACGAAGTCTATGGCGACAAGGCGCCGAAGGATGTCCGCGATGACGCAGCCGCGGCAAAGTCAAAAGCCGGCTGCTGAAGCCGAGGCGGTCGAGCGCTTCGCTGCCGACCTCGCCGCGGTCGCTGGCTCCGGCTGGCAGCAGTTGCATTATGGCGTCGCGGTTTCGGGCGGCCCCGACAGCATGGCGCTGCTGTGGCTGATGGCGACGCTGCTGCCCGGCCAGGTCTGTGCCGCAACCGTCGACCACGGGCTGCGAAAGGGATCAGCCGACGAGGCGCGGATGGTCGCCGGCTTTTGCGCGCGCGAGCATATTCCGCACGGCATCCTCCATCCCGCAGCCCCGATTTCGGGATCGCTGCAGGCTGCGGCGCGCGCCGAGCGCTATCGCTTGCTCGAACAATGGCGCGAGGCGCATGCGCTCGATCATGTCGTCACCGCGCATCATGCCGACGACCAGCTCGAAACGATGATCATGCGGCTCAACCGCAGCAGCGGGGTCGGCGGACTGGCCGGGGTGCGCGCACGCAACGGAACGGTGCTACGCCCTCTGTTGTCCTGGCGGCGCACCGAACTGACCGCGCTCGCGCTCGAAGCCGATCTACCGCTGATCGAGGATCCGTCGAACAGCGACATCCGCTTCGATCGCGCGCGGCTGCGCAATGCACTACGGTCGCAAACGATCCTCGACCCACAGGCGGCCGCGCGCTCGGCCGCCTGGCTGGCCGACGCCGATGCCGCGATCGACTGGGCAGTCGCCGGAGCCATCGCGAGTTGGGCGGGCGCGGACGACAAGGGCGTGATCCGTGACCGCGGCTATCCGGCCGAAATCTTCCGGCGCATCGTCGAGACGCGGCTCCGCGCCAACGACCCACGGCTGACACTGCGCGGCCAGACGCTCGATGGGGTCATCGCCGCGATGCGCGCGGGTCGGCGCGCGATGGTCGGCGCGCTGCTGATCGACGCCGTCGGCGATCCCGTCGACGGGCATTGGCGGATCTCCGCAGCACCGCGGCGCAGAAACCGGGGCTAGAGCAACTCCTCGATCGCCTCGGCCAGCCGCGCGTCGCGGTCCGACAGCCCGTCGGCATCGTGCGTCGTCAACAATATGTCGACGCGATTATAGACGTTCGACCATTCGGGATGATGGTTCATCCTTTCGGCGATGATCGCGACGCTCGTCATGAAGCCGAAGGCCTGCGCGAAATCCCGGAACTGGAAGCGCCGCGTGATCGCATCGCGTTCGGGCTCGTGCATCCAGTCGGGGAAGCGGGCGAGCAGCGCGGCGCGCGCCGCATCGTCGAGTTTCTGGACCATCCGTCTTCTCCCGCTGGTAAAGGTCGCGCGCCCGCCATAAGGAAGGGCGCGATGAGCGACAAGCCCACCCTTTCCGATCTGCCCGCCGGCTGGACCGGCGGCGCGCCCGACGCCGACGCGTTTCGCGCGATGGCAGAGGCGGCGCTCGCGTCGCTGCCCGACGTCTTCAAGCCCCATATCGCCGACGTGGTGATCGCCGTCGAGGACGTCGCCGACGACGCGGTTCTCGCCTCGCTCGACATCCCGCATCCCTATGAACTGACCGGCCTCTACGAAGGGCGCCCGCTCACCGAGCGCAGCATCGACGCGAGCGGCACCATGCCCGACCGCGTCACCCTCTATCGCATCCCGATCCTCGTCGAATGGATCGAGGAGGGCGAGCGGCTCGACTGGCTGATCCGCCATGTGCTGATCCACGAGATCGGCCATCATTTCGGCTTTTCCGACGACGACATGCACGCGCTGGAAGAGATGGCGTGAGCGCGGCGCTGCTGCTGCGGCTCGAACGGGTGGCGTGCATCCGCGGCGAGCGCCTGCTGTTCGAGGGATTGTCGTTAACGCTGGCGCGCGGTGAAGCCCTGTGGCTGCGCGGCCCCAATGGCGTGGGCAAGTCGAGCCTGATCCGCCTCGCCGCCGGGCTGCTGCGCCCCGCCGCCGGCACCGTCGAGCGTCGCGAGCGCTGCGCGCTGATCGACGAGGCGGCGGCGCTCGACGGCGAGCTACCACTCCGCCGCGCGCTCGATTTCTGGGCGTGCATCGACACGGTCGACGGTCATGCGATCGATCGCGCCGTCACGGCCATGGCGCTCGCCTCGCTCGCCGAAGTGCCGGTCACGATGCTCTCGACGGGGCAGCGCAAGCGCGCCGCGATGGCGCGGGTGATTGCCAGCGGGGCACCGATCTGGCTGCTCGACGAGCCCGCCAACGGCATGGATGCGGCCGCGGCTGCGCGGCTGGTCGCCGCGATCGCGCAGCATCGCGCGCGCGGTGGCGCGCTGCTGCTGGCATCGCATTTCGCGCTGGGGATTCCCGATCTGTCCGAACTGGACATGGGGGTACGGACATGACTCGGTTCCCGTCATTGCGAGCGAAGCGAAGCTGCGCGCCTCGCAATGACGAGGGAGGTTTGGAATGACCGCCCTCATCGCCCTGTTCTGGCGCGACCTGCGCCGCGCCTGGGGCAGCGGAGCGTTATGGCTGCCGGTCGTCTTCTTCCTGCTCGTCGCGACTGCCTTTCCGTTTTCGGTCGGCCCCGACGCGCCGCTGCTCGCGCGCACCGGCGGCGGCATGGTGTGGGTCGCCGCTCTGCTCGCGGCGCTGCTACCAATCGACCGGCTGGTGCGACCCGACCGCGAAGCGGGGGTGCTCGATCAGCTTGCGGTGCGTGGATTTTCCGACGAACTGATCGCGGCGGTCAAGATCGCCGCGCATGCCATCGGCTTCGGTCTGCCGCTGCTGATTGCGCTGCTGCCCGCCGCGGCGCTGCTCGCCCAGGATGCGGAAGGGGTCGTCACCCTCGCCTCCGGCCTCGCGCTCGCCATTCCCGCACTCGCGTCGCTTGCGGTGCTGAGCGCGGCACTGACTGCCAACCTCAAGAGTGGAAGCGCGATCGGCGGCCTGCTCGTGCTGCCGCTCGCGGTGCCGCTCTTGATCTTCGGCGCCGGAATGCTCGATCCATCGGGGCGCGGCGCGACCAAGCTGCTGGCGGCAGCCGCCTTGCTGCTGACGGTGATCGGACCGTTCGCGGCGGGGGTCGCGCTCAGAGGGCTGCGCGAATAGCCATCGTCATACCAGCGAAAGCTGGGATTGCACGCGGCATGGTCCCACATTGAAGCGAGCGCCCGATCGACAGCGGCCCCAGCTTTCGCTGGGGCGACGTCGAAACCCATAAGAAAAGGGCCGAGGTTTCCCCCGGCCCTTCCCTATAGCTTGTGCGATCCGATCAGGCGCCGATTTCGGCGGTGTCGACCTTCACGCCCGGGCCCATCGACGACGACAAGGCGATCTTGCGAACATATTTGCCCTTGGCACCCGCCGGCTTCGCCTTGACGATCGCGTCGACGAAGGCGTCGAAGTTCTGGCGCAGCTTTTCGTCGCCGAACGACAGCTTGCCGAGGCCGGCGTGGATGATGCCCGCCTTTTCGACGCGGAACTCGATCTGACCACCCTTGGCCGCCTTGACGGCTTCGGTGACGTTCGGGGTTACCGTACCGAGCTTCGGGTTCGGCATCAGGCCCTTGGGACCCAGCGTCTTGCCGAGGCGACCGACGATGCCCATCATGTCCGGCGTCGCGATGACACGGCCATAGTCGAGGTTGCCAGCCTGCATGTCTTCCATCAGGTCCTCGGCCCCGACCTTGTCGGCGCCGGCCTTCAGCGCTTCCTCGGCCTTATCGCCGCGCGCGAAGACCGCGACCTTGACGTCCTTGCCGGTGCCCGCGGGCAGGGTGACGACGCCGCGGACCATCTGGTCGGCGTGGCGCGGATCGACGCCCAGGTTCATCGCGATTTCCAGCGTCTCGTCGAACTTCGCCGAAGCGAGGTTGCGCACGGTCTTGATCGCGTCATCGACGGCATGCAGCTTCAGCACGTCGACCTTGCCCTCGAGGGCCTTCTGCTTCTTGGTCAGCTTTGCCATCGGTTCAGCCCTCCGTCACTTCGAGGCCCATCGAGCGGGCGCTGCCTTCGATGATCTTCGTCGCCTGCTCGATGTCGTTGGCGTTCAGATCCTTCATCTTGATTTCGGCGATCTCGGCGAGCTTCGAGCGCGCGATCTTGCCGCCGCTGATCTTGCCGGGCTCCTTCGAACCCGATTTCAGGTTCGCGGCCTTCTTGATCAGATAGGTCGCCGGGGGCGTCTTGGTGACGAAGGAAAAGCTCTTGTCCGCATAGACGGTGATGATGGTCGGGGTCGGCGTGCCCTTGTCCATCCCGTCGGTCGCGGCGTTGAACGCCTTGCAGAATTCCATGATGTTGACGCCGCGCTGACCCAGCGCCGGCCCGAGCGGCGGCGACGGGTTGGCGGTGCCGGCGGGCACCTGCAGCTTGATATAGCCGCTGATCTTCTTGGCCATGACGGCCTCCTTTCTTTCTGTCGCCCTTCGACAAGCTCAGGATAAAACGGTCGATGGACTCAAAATAAGCGGTCAGGCAGAGGGCATCACCCCTCCTCCCGCACGGAATCACGCCCGTATCTGACGCGAAGCGGCGCGCATAGGCGTAAGGCGGCCTGAAGGCAAGCTTTTTGGGGCTCACCCCTGCGGGCGGTAACGCACCAGCCCCTCCTGCGCCACGGTGGCGATCAGCGTCCCGTCCTGCCGATAGATCGATCCACGGCACAGGCCGCGATCGCCGCCGGTCCAGGGGCTGTCCATCACGAAGACGAACCATTCATCCACACGAACATCCGCATGAAACCACATCGCATGGTCGAGGCTGGTCGACACCATGCCGGGCGTCCAGAAGCTCACGCCGTGCGGCAGCATGGCCGAGGACAGCAGTCCCATGTCCGACGCGAAGGCAAGGAAGCCGCGATGGACCAGCGGATCGTCGCCGATCGGCGACGCGACGCGGAACCATTGATAATGCTGCGTCGCCTGCGCCGAAGCTGGCGGGCGGTAGCTGCGCACCTCGAATGGCCGCGCGCGCGCCATATGGGCGAGGTGCCGTTCGGAAATATCGGGATCGGCCGCGATGAAGTCGGTGAAGTCCCAGCACTCCTCCGGCGGCTTGAGATCGGGCATCGGAACCTGATGCGCCAGCCCCTCGGCGGGGCGCTGAAAGGAAGCGGTCAGATTGAAGATGACCTTGCCGTCCTGCCGCACGACGACGCGGCGGTTCGAGAAGCTGCGTCCATCAAAATCGCGGTGGATGCGAAAATGCAGAGGCTTGGTCTCATCGCCGCCACGCAGGAAATAGGCATGGAGCGAATGAACCTGCTTGTCCGCATCGACAGTGCGCGCCGCCGCCATCATCGCCTGAGCGATGACCTGGCCGCCGAAGATGCGATCGCGAGCCGTAGTCGGCAGCGCCGGAAAGGTGAACTCGTCCTCGACGCCCGGAACCGGGTCGAGGTCGAACAGCCGCGCGACCGCGCCGACGACCTTTTCCGCCGGCACGCTGGCGTTGATCTCGCGCGCCCGGGCGATGCGCGCCTGAATCTGGGTGGGAGAGAGCGTTGTCACGATGCCAGACCCCCTTTCGTCATTCCGGCGAAAGCCGGAATCTCCCGCTATCGTTCCGCGATGACGCACGAGATCCCCGCCTTCGCGGGGATGACGACCTGTCGGGGTCGTCACTTCATCCGTTCGACCTGCTCGAAGTCGAGCTCCACCGGGGTGGCGCGACCAAAGATCGACACCGACACCTTGACCCGCGCCTTGTCGAAGTCGAGTTCCTCGACGACGCCGTTGAAGCTCGCGAACGGGCCTTCGAGCACCTTGACCTGATCGCCGATCTCGTAATCGACGCGGATTTCGGTCTTGGGGCGCGCCGCGGCCTCTTCCTTGCTGTTGAGGATGCGCGCGGCCTCGGCCTCGCTGATCGGCTGCGGCTTGCCCGACGAGCCGAGGAAGCCGGTGACCTTGGGCGTGTTCTTGACGAGGTGATAGACGTCGTCGGTCATCGTCAGCTTCGCGAGAACATAGCCGGGGAAGAATTTCCGTTCGGCCTGCACCTTCTTGCCGCGCTTGACCTCGGTCACCGTCTCGACCGGCACCTCGACCGCCTCGACCAGCTGCGAAAGCCCCATGCGTTCAGCCTCGGCGAGCACCGAATCGCGAACCTTGTTTTCGAAACCCGAATAGGCGTGAATGATGTACCAGCGCGCCATGTCCGTCCTGTCCCTATAAGCTACTGCTGCGCCGATCAGCGCGCGAGCGACGTCAACCAGTTGACGACCGCGTTGAAAAACGTGTCGATGCCCAGAAAGAAGAGCGCGAGCAGCGTCGTCATGATCAACACCATGATCGTCGTCTGCATCGTCTCGCGGCTCTTCGGCCAGACGATCTTGCCGGCCTCGGTCTTCACCTGGTTGACGAATTCGCCAATCTTCGGCCTCGCCATGTCGATCGTCCTGTCCTATCCGTTCAATACCGCCCGCCAGATGGGTTGCCGGCCCGGCCGCGTCAAGCGCGGTTTCAGGCGACAGTCCGCCCACCCTCCCCGGCCAAGCCGGCGAAAGGCGGAAAGAAAACGGCGCATCTGTCCGAGTGAATGCGCCCTTTAGCCGCGCGCCTTCGGCTTGGCAAGCAAAGCCTACCGCGTGCGTTCGGCCGCCCAACGCGGGGCCTGAACGCGAAAATTTCGGTAAGTAAAAGATCGGTTAATACATCAAGAGGATATTTTCGGATAATATCGACACGATTCCCTTAATATACTATCATTCTGCCGTGAATAGGCCCGATGCACCGCCCCTTTCCCCGGGCCCGCCTATTCAGGAGAATTATATGGCCACTCCCCGCGTTCAGGAATCGATGGAGGCCGGCGCGAGCGACGAGCGCCGGGGCGGCGACCGCCATTGCACCGTCTATCGGCTCGCCCGGATCGAACGCGAGGGCGACGCCGGCCTGTGGCGCGTCCGCAACATCTCCGACCATGGCATGATGCTGGCGACGACGATCGCGGTCGACCCCGACGAGCGACTGCAGATCGCGCTGTCGGAGCAGGTCGTGCTGACCGGCAAGGTGGTCTGGGCACGCGAGGGGCGCTGCGGCGTCGAGTTCGACGAGGCCGTCGACGCCGTCGACATTCTGCGCCGGCTGGCCGCCGAGCGCCAGTCCGGCGACTATCGCCCACCGCGTCTCTCCGTCCATGGCCCCGCGGTCGTGGTGATGAACAAGGTCGAATATCCGGTCGAGATCGAAAATCTATCGCAGAACGGTGCCGGCCTGCTCCACAAGGGCGAGTTGGAGACGGGCGCGCCGCTCGAACTGATATTGGGTGGCGACGTCCGGCGTAGCGGTGTCGTGCGCTGGTCACGCGATGGCCGCGCCGGCATCTGGTTCGCCCCGCCGCTCGAACCCGCCGACCTCGAAAGCATCCGCCGCTTCGCGTCCTGAACGACGCGGCAGTGCCATCCTGAGAAAGGCCACTGACCGCATCTCACCCATTTGTCGTTATGCCCCCAAGCGCGCGCGAAGTTGTAAGCTCGGCTGGAATAAAGTCGGCGCAAACGCGCGCGAGCCAGATACAGCAATGAAACTCGCGTCCAAAAACTTCGCGGATCAACGCGGAGCCAGCAACCGGTCCAGCCCTCCTTCTTCATTTCTTTCGATGCGGGCAATCAACTGGTCCTCGCCGGCCAGTCTGCTCGAGCGCATGATCCGCTATGAGGCTGTGCACGATATTCGCGATTGGAATGATCTGCGCAGTCGGCTCGATCCGCCCGACCGGCGCTGTTACGCCTTTTTCCACCCGGCGATTCCCGATGACCCTTTGATCTTCGTCGAAGTCGCGCTGACCCGAGGCATCCCGGACAGCATCCAAGATTTGCTGGCATCGGATCGCGTGCCCTCGGCGGGTGCCGACGCCACCACCGCCGTCTTCTATTCCATCAGCAACTGCCAGCCGGGTTTGCGGGGCATTTCATTCGGCCATTTCCTCATCAAGCAGGTCGCTACCGACCTGAAGCGGGAAATTCCCGTGTTGGAACGTTTCGTCACGCTCTCCCCCATTCCAGGCTTCATGACCTGGATACGTGCGCACGATCCTGCATTGGCTCGACGGTCGGAGGAGAATATCGAATTGTGTCGCGACCGGCTTCTCGCAAGTGCGATCCGATATCTGCTCGAGGTCAAGGACGGGGAAGGTCGCCCCAGGGATCCCGTCGCCCGCTTCCATCTCGGCAACGGCGCACGGCTCGAACAACTGAACTGGATGGCCGACAGTTCCGAAAAGGGTCTGCGGCAGAGCGCGGGCATGATGGTCAACTATCTCTATGACTTGTCCGCCGTCGAGGAATGAGGATCAGCGTGCAATAGGCACCCCCTTCGTGGGGTGATCGGCGTGCAAAAAGGACCCCTTCATCCCGGGGTTATAGTCGGCCGACTGGTTTTGATCAGTTGGCGAGAACGGGATGTTGATCGTG
>Ga0180219_1000344_pt1 | contig 41456 bp, 40 predicted proteins | sample eDN3rd30CBELigMG_FD_151338 | JGI IMG/M metagenome (GOLD analysis project Ga0180219, IMG submission 151338) | Enriched Miracle-Growth compost microbial communities from Emeryville, California, USA - eDNA 3rd pass 30_C BE-Lig MG (version 2)... ... | reverse complement strand
AGGTCCTTGGCGTAGCCGGCGAGCAGATCGGATGCCAGCAGGTACCGGTGCGCGGAGGCCTCCTCCGACGCGGAGTGCACATCCGCGGCGCCGTTCGGGCCACCCGGGACGACGACGTACTCGATGTCCGGGCCGACGGCGAGGGCCAGGTTCGTCGGCAGGGTCCAGGGCGTGGTCGTCCATGCCAGGGCGCGCACGCCGGTGAGCCCCAGGGACTCGGCCTTCTGCCCGACGAGCGGGAAGGTGACGGTGACCGACGGGTCCTGGCGCATCTTGTAGACGTCATCGTCCATGCGCAGTTCGTGGTTGGACAGCGGCGTCTCGTCGCGCCAGCAGTAGGGCAGCACGCGATGTCCTTCGTAGGCCAGGCCCTTGTCCCAGAGGGTCTTGAACGCCCACAGCACCGACTCCATGTAGCCGGTGTCGAGCGTCTTGTAGCCTCGCTCGAAGTCGACCCAGCGCGCTTGGCGCGTGACGTAGTCCTCCCACTGCTGGGTGTACTCGAGGACGGACTCTCGGGCCTTCTGGTTGAAGACGCCGATGCCCATCTCGACGATCTCGTCCTTCTCCGTGATCCCGAGCTGCTTCATCGCTTCGAGCTCGGCCGGAAGACCGTGGGTGTCCCACCCGAAGACGCGGTCGACCTTCTTGCCGCGCATCGTCTGGAACCTCGGGAACAGGTCCTTGGCGTAGCCGGTGAGCAGGTGGCCGTAATGCGGCAGACCGTTGGCGAACGGCGGGCCGTCGTAGAACACCCATTCGTCGGCGCCGTCGCGCTGCGCGATCGAGGCGCGGAAGGTGTCGTCGCGCTGCCAGAAGTCGAGCACTTCGCGTTCGATGTCGGGGAAGCGCGGGCTGGGCACGACGGCATCGGCGGCGGGCCCGAAAGCTGAGCTTGCGCCGGTCCCTGAGCTTGCGCCGGTCCCTGAGCTTGTCGAAGGGCGAGGGTAGGTCATGTCACTCCAGCAGGTTGCGTTGCTTCCTGCGAGGACGATCGTTCGACCGCGGTACCACCCCGCTTGCCCTCTCATCGACCGACTCCGAGGGCCACTCTCCTGCGGCTGTGACGGGCCTGACCCGCTCGGCTCTACTGACGCTGCGCCCCGATCCCCGAGCGTGTCGAGGGGCGAACCGATGCGTGTTCTTCCGAGAGCTCCCCGGTGATGGCCGGATCGATGCTGGTCGTCCCATCATACGCGGCCGCGCCCGCCGACGGGTGCCCCGGCCGTGCACCATAGAGTGGCAGGCATGGCCCGACGCACCGACGGTCCGATCCCGCCACGGGACGGTTCGCCCGATCTTCCACGCCGCCTCGAGGAGACCAGCGAGCTCCAAACGCGCACGGAGGTCTTCGCCGCGCGCATCACCGGGCTGACCGGGCACATCGACGCGTCGCACGCCCACCTGACCGAGTGCGTGGTCGAGGGCGCGACCATCGACCGTTGGGATCTCACCGGCGCCGCGCTGACCGATGTCCGCATCGACGATCTGCGCGCCACGGAGGTCGTCGCCCGCGACACCCGCTGGCGCAGCGTCGAGATCAGCGGTGGTCGCATCGGCACGCTCGATCTGATGCGTGCCGAGTTCGACGGCATCATCGTGCGCGGCGCGCGCATCGACTACCTGTCGCTGCCGGCTGCTCAACTCGCCGACGTCCAGTTCATCGACTGCCGGATCGGCACGATGGATCTGCCGCAGGCGACGACGACCAGAGTCGCGTTCACCGGATCGCAGGTCGACGAGGTGGACACCCGCGGGTTGCGCGCCCAGCACACCGACCTGCGCGGTCTGGAGGCGCTGTCGTTCACCGACCCGACCGCCCTGCGCGGCGCCACACTCTCGCCGCAACAGGCGGAGACGCATGCGGTGGCTCTCGCGGTGGCCCTGGGCATCTCGGTCGCGGACTGAGCGGCATCCTCCCCCGGCGCGCCGCCCGGTAGACTGTCGGCACTTCCACACTCAGGCACGCTCACACAGTGCCGCCTATATCGCTCGAGGAGATCTCCATGACCGACGCCCTTGGACCCGCTCAGGGATCGATCCCCGACAAGCCCGCGCTGGAAGGCCTCGAGCAGAAGTGGGATGCCGCGTGGTCCGCGGCCGGAACGTACCTCTTCGACCGCGATGCGGCCAAGGCGAAGGGGCGCGCGGGCGTCTTCTCCGTCGACACTCCCCCGCCGACGGCATCCGGATCGCTGCACATCGGCCACGTGTTCAGCTACACGCACACCGACATCAAGACCCGGTTCGAGCGGATGCGCGGCAAGACGGTGTTCTACCCGATGGGCTGGGACGACAACGGCCTGCCGACGGAGCGCCGCGTGCAGAACTACTACGGCGTGCGGTGCGACACCTCGCTGCCCTACGACCCCGACTTCACGCCGCCCTTCCACGGAGACGCGAAGAGCCTCAAGCCCGCCGACCAGGTGCCGATCAGCCGCCGCAATTTCATCGAGCTGTGCGAGGCGCTCACCGAAGAGGACGAGAAGGCGTTCGAGGATGTGTTCCGCCAGCTCGGGCTGTCGGTCGACTGGACGCAGACCTACCGCACCATCTCGGACGACACCATCCGCACGAGCCAGCTCGCCTTCCTGCGCAACCTCGAGCGCGGCGAGGCATACCAGGCGATGGCGCCGACCCTGTGGGACATCGACTTCCGTTCCGCGATCGCCCAGGCCGAGCTCGAGGACCGAGAGCAGCAGGCCAGTTACCACCGCATCGCGTTCCACAAGAGCGATGGATCGGGCGACCTGCTCATCGAGACGACGCGCCCCGAGCTGCTCGCCGCGTGCGTGGCGCTCGTCGCGAACCCCGACGACGAGCGCTACCGGTCGTACTTCGGTCAGACCGTGCGCACGCCGGTGTTCGACGTGGAGGTGCCGGTTCTCGCACATCCGCTCGCCCAGCAGGACAAGGGCTCCGGCATCGCGATGATCTGCACGTTCGGCGATGTGACGGACATCATCTGGTGGCGCGAGCTCGATCTGCCGAACCGCACGATCTTGGGCCAGGACGGCCGGATCCTCGCCGACGCCCCCGATGTGCTCACGACCGACGCCGCGCGCGCCGCGTACGCGCAGATCGCCGGCCTCACCGTCTTCAGCGCCAAGAAGAAGATGGTCGAGCTGCTGACGGCGTCGGGCGAGCTGCTCGAGGTGTCCAAGCCCTTCAGCCACCCGGTCAAGTTCTACGAGAAGGGCGACCGCGCCCTCGAGATCGTCTCGACGCGACAGTGGTACCTCCGCAACGGCGCGCGGGACGCCGAGTTCCGCGAGAAGCTCATCGCCCTCGGGGCCGGCATGGACTGGCACCCCGACTTCATGCGTGTGCGCTACGAGAACTGGACGAACGGCCTCACCGGCGACTGGCTCGTGTCACGTCAGCGCTTCTTCGGCGTGCCGATCCCCGTCTGGTACGCCCTCGACGAGAACGGTGAGCGGGACTACGACCGGGTCCTCACCCCCGACGCGGCCAGTCTGCCGGTGGACCCGACGACCGACGTCCCCCCCGGCTTCACCGAGGAGCAGCGCGGCACGGCCGGCGGCTTCGACGCGGAGAAGGACATCTTCGACACCTGGGCGACGTCGTCGCTCACGCCGCAACTGGCGGGCGGCTGGCAGCGCGACGACGAGCTGTGGAACCTCGTCGCACCGTTCGATCTGCGGCCGCAGGGGCAGGACATCATCCGCACCTGGCTGTTCTCGACGATGGTGCGTTCGGCGCTCGAGGACGACCGCGCGCCGTGGACGGATGCCGCGATCAGCGGCTTCATCGTCGACCCCGACCGCAAGAAGATGTCGAAGTCGAAGGGCAACGTCGTCACCCCCGCCGACATCCTCGCCGCACACGGCACCGACGCGGTCCGCTACTGGTCGGCATCGAGCCGCCTGGGCGCGGACGCCGCCTTCGACCCGCAGAACCCGACGCAGGTCAAGATCGGCCGTCGTCTGGCGATCAAGGTGCTCAACGCCGCGAAGTTCGTGCTGTCGTTCCCGGTGCCGGAGGGCGCGCAGATCACGCACGCGCTGGATGCGTCGATGCTCGCCACGCTCGACCAGGTCGTGCGCGACGCCACGACGGCCTTCGAGGCATACGACCACGCCCGCGCGCTGGAACTCACCGAGTCGTTCTTCTGGACGTTCTGCGACGACTACCTTGAGCTGGTGAAGGAGCGCGCGTACAACCAGACCGACAGCGGCCAGGCCTCCGCCGCACTGGCTCTGCGCCTCGCTCTGTCGACCCTGCTGCGGCTGCTGGCGCCTGTGCTGGCGTTCGCGACCGAGGAGGCGTGGTCCTGGTTCGAAGAGGGCTCGATCCACACTGCGGCATGGCCCGAGGCGCTGGGCATCGACGGGGACCCCGCCGTGCTGCGCATCGTGGGCGAAGCGCTCATCGGCATCCGTCGCGCCAAGACCGAGGCGAAGGCCTCGCAGAAGACCCCGGTCGCGAGCATCACGATCTCCGGCCCCGCCGACGCGATCGCCGCGCTGGAGTCGGCCGAGGGCGACCTCAGAGCCGTCGGCCGCGTCGCGCAGGTGACGTACGCACCGGGTGACGAGGTCGCGGTGACCGCGATCGAACTCGCACCCCAGGAGGACTGACATGCAGCTCGGAACCCGGTGGACCAGCGGTGACCCGATCCCAGCCACCGTGCCGGCGGTGCTGCACGAGCAGATCGGTCAGGTGGACACCGCGCTGCCGACGGATCTGCTCGGTCAGCCTCGACCGCGCTGGACGCTCACCTTCCTCGAGGGACGTCCGATCGCGGAGCTCGACACCGGTGTGATCGTGGAACAGCTGCACGACCGATCGGTGATCGTTCGTCACGACGACGAAGACGAGTTCGGCTAGACCAGCCGCTCCGCCTCACGTGTACCCGAGATGATGGGACGCACGGCGACCAGCGCGGCGAGCGAGGTGACAGCGCCGCCGATCACGAACGGCAGTCCGAGGTCGACGCGCGCCACCATGCCGCCGAGAATGGTGGCGAGGGGCGTCAATCCCCAGGTGAAAGTGCGGGTGATCGCGGTGATCCTGCCGAGCATCGCCTGCGGGACCAGCTGTTGCCGCAACGACGCCCACGGTACGTTCCAGAGGCTCACGGCGCCGGCCCCTGCGCCGAAACCGGCCACCGCCACGAACACGTTCGAGGCGATTCCGGTGATCACGAGCCCCGCCCCGCCCAGCACGAGCCCCCAGAACATCGCGCGGCCGCGGCCGAGGCGCGCGGCGCACCATGGCGCGATCACGGCGCCGAGCAGTGCACCGGCTCCGATGCCGGCCGTCACGACCCCCATGGCCGCCTCCGGCACCCCGAGGCCGTCGAGGAACAGCAGGATGCTGGCTGCCTGTGCGAACGCCATCGCCGGCGCGACCACCACACCGAGAATCGCCATGTTCCGCAGGTAGCGGTGCCGCCACAGCCAGACCAACGCCGCGCGTGCGGTCGGCGTCACCGGTGACGACGCGTCCGGCCCGTCAGCAGGCTCGGCCAGCGGGCGCGCGGCCGAGAGGGGAAGGAGAAGCGCGAGAACGATCGGCACCAGGTACCCCGCCGCGCCGACCCACAGCGGCAGCGCGAGGGCCGTCGCGAAGAGGATGCCGCCGATCGGCGCCGCCACGAAGCCGTCGATGGCGATCTGTGCCGCCTGGATGCGTCCGTTCGCGCGGTCCAGGCCGGCGGGCCGGACGATGGCCGGGATGATCGCGTTCGTCGCGTTGTCGAACAGGGTCTCCCCCAGCCCGAAGACGAGAACCGCTGCGAACAGCGCCCAGATGGTGAGGGTTCCGGTGACCGTCATCACGGCCAGGACCAGCGCGGTGCCGGTACGGATGACATTCGCGGCGGCCATCACGTGTCGCCGATCGAGCCGATCGACGATGATGCCGGACGGGATGCCGAACACCAGCCACGGGACATATGCCAGCGCGGTGATCACCGAGATGGCCAGCGGGTCACGCGTCAACGTCGTCGCGATGAGCGGAACTGCGAGCCGAGAGATGCCGTCGGCGAGGTTGCTGAAGGCCGCCGCTGTCCACAGTCGAGCGAAGTCGGCGCCCAGTGCGCGACCCGGAGCGCGGCCGGGCCCGACCGTCGGTCGACCGTCGGCGACGGTCACCGCAGGCCCAGGCGGTAGGCCTGGAGGCGATGCGCCTCTCGTGTGTCACGCGCTGCCGCAGCACCGGCGCCGGCCGCAGCGTTCGCGGCGGCTGCCGCCGTGCGGCGATCCATCCGGCGCGTCACGCTCGTCGTCACGGCCATGGCTGCGCGCAGCGCCAGCCGCTCGGCCGGCGTGGGCTCGCTCGTGAAACGGTGTGAGACGGCCAGCGTCATCAGTCCTTCACCCCCTCGGGGCGCGCGCTCACGTGCGCCCCGTGCTGTGCCCCGATCTCGTCGATGGGGAAGATGTCGTTGCGGATCGTGTAGCGGTGCACGTCCGGACCCTCCTGGTCGCGGTAACGCTCGACCGTCTCGGTCACGATGGCGCTGATGCGTTCGATGAGCTCCGCAGCCTGGGCGTGCGTCAGACCCGCCGCGGCCGTCGAGATCACGGAGTGGTCCTCCGCGCCCGGCTCCGGTGCGCTGAACGCAACGCGCATGTACTCGGTGAGCAGCTGCTGCCGACGGGCCAGGAACTCGGCGTTGACGACCTGCATGGCCGCGCGTCCGGCCGGGGTGCGGGCAGCCTCCGGACTGCCGATCGTGATGGATCCACGGGGCCGCTCCCACCAGCGTTCGCGTGCCGTGCCGCGGCCGTCGACCTCACGGATGAGCTCGTGCTTGGCGAGGGCGCGCAGGTGGTAACTCGTCGAGCCCGACGACTCCCCTGTCATCTCCGCCAGAGAGCTTGCCGTCTGCGGGCCGTACTGGCTGAGGATGTCGAAGATCTCCACGCGCAGCGGGTGCGCCAGTGCGCGCAAGGCACTGGCATCCAAATCGCGGTGTGGTTCGGCCATTTCGCTCATGGATGCAAAGATACCTTTGCACACGCAACTTTGCAAGCATTTCTTTGCAATCAGTTCTTTGCAAGCGCTGGCAACGACGGATTAGGCTCGTGGCCATGACCGATGTCGACCGCAATCCCCTGCTCTCGTCGAGCGACCTTCCGTACGCCCTCCCCGACTATCGCGTGATTCGCGCGGAGCACTACCTGCCGGCGTTCGAAGCGGCGTTCGCCGAGCACCGCGACGAGATCGCGGCGATCACCCGCGTGCGCTCCATGCCGACCTTCGAGAACACGATGGTCCGTCTGGAGGAGAGCGGTCGACTGCTCGGCGACGTCGCCCACACGTTCTACACCGTCTCCTCGGCCGACGCGACACCGGAGATCCAGCAGATCGAGGAGGCGCTGGCGCCCCTCATGGCAGCGCACCAGGACGCCATCCAGCTCGACGCGCAGCTGTACTGGCGCATCAAGACGCTGCACGACGCTCTGGACGACCTCGCACTGGAGCCGGAGCAGCGCTACCTCGTCGAGCGTCACTACCGCGAGATGACGCAGGCCGGCGCCGGACTGGACGACGAACAGAAGAAGAGGCTGACGGAGCTCAACCAACGGCTCTCGGTGCTGACGACGACGTTCGAGAAGAACCTGCTCGCCGACACGAACGACCTTGCGGTGGTGTTCGATACGGCGGCGCAGCTCGACGGACTGACCGAAGGCGAGCTTTCCGCTGCCGCACAGAACGCCGCTGATCGCGGCCTCGACGGGCGGTACGTGGTCACCCTCACGCTGTACACCGGCCACCCCTACCTGGCGAGCCTCACCGATCGCGAGAGCCGCCGTCGGCTGCTGGAGGCTTCTCGCGCCCGTGGGCTGCGCGGCAACGAGAACGACAACCGCGGGGTGCTGCGTGAGATCGTCGCGTTGCGGGCCGAACGCGCCGACCTGCTCGGGCATCCCTCGCACGCCGCATATGTCACGAGCGACGAAACGGCCGGCTCCCCCGAGGCCGTCCACGCGCTGCTGCGACGTCTCGCGGTGCCGGCCGCGGCCAACGCGCGACGCGAGCAGGCCGCACTGCAGGCCATGATCGACGCCGAGCCCCAGCCGTTCCCGCTGGAGGCGCACGACTGGGCCTTCTACACAGAGAAGGTCCGCCAGGCCGAGTACGACCTCGACCGCACCGCGCTGCGGCCGTGGTTCGAGGCGGAGCGGGTGCTGCGCGACGGCGTCTTCCGCGCGGCGACCGCGCTGTATGGGGTCACCTTCACCGAGCGCACCGACCTGCCCGCCTACCACCCGGACGCGCGGGTGTTCGAGCTGCACAACGAGGACGGCTCTGAGCTGGGGCTGTACATCCTCGACCTCTACACGCGCGACACCAAACGTGGCGGGGCCTGGATGAACTCGATCGTGTCGCAGTCGGCTCTGCGCGGCACTCGGCCGGTCGTCGTCAACAACCTCAACGTACCCAAGCCCGCCCCGGGCAGCCCCACGCTGCTCACGCTGGACGAGGTGACGACCCTCTTCCACGAGTTCGGGCACGCGCTGCACGGACTGTTCGCCACCGTCACGTACCCGCATTTCGCCGGCACGAACGTGTTCCGCGACTTCGTCGAGTTCCCCAGCCAGGTGAACGAGATGTGGATCTACTGGCCCGAGATCCTCGCCGGCTATGCCCGACACGTCGACACGGGCGAGCCGCTCCCCGCGGACGTCGTGGCCCGCCTGCGCGCCTCGGAGACCTTCAACCAGGGGTTCGCCACGAGTGAGTACCTGGCCGCCGCCTGGCTCGACCAGGCCTGGCATTCGCTGACACCCGAGCAGGCATCGGTCGACATCGACGTGGCGGCGTTCGAAGCCGCTGCCCTCGCCGACATCGGTCTCGACAACCCGGTCGTGCCCACGCGCTACTCGTCGACCTACTTCGCGCACGTGTTCTCCGGCGGGTACAGCGCGGGCTACTACTCCTACATCTGGAGCGAGGTGCTCGATGCCGACACCGTGGAATGGTTCACCGAGAACAACGGACTGACCAGAGCCAACGGTCAGCGATTCCGCGAGCGCCTGCTGGGCGTGGGCGGATCGAAGGATCCGCTCGAGGCCTACCGCGACTTCCGCGGACGGGATGCCGAGATCGAGCCGCTCCTGAAGCGTCGCGGTCTCGAGTCCTGATCAGCTCACCGCGTAGACAACCCTCACGAACTGACCGACCGCCTTCGCCGACACGAGCCGGAGGCGGTCGGCCTCGACGCGGCGCGGCAGCAGCGGCGCACCCCCGGTGAGCAGCACGGGTGCAATCGAGACGGCAATCTCATCGAGGGCACCGGCATCGAGGAACTGACCGGCGAGGTCTCCCCCGCCGATCACCCAGATGTCGGTGTCGCCCGCTGCCTCGCGCAACGCCGGGATCACGTCCGTCACTGACCCGGAGACGAAGCGGACGTCAGCGCCTTCCGGCACGGGCAGCTTGCGGGTCGTGAAGACGAACGTCGGACGATCGCCGTGGAACTCCTGCCACTTCTCGGGGTGGGCGAGCAGATCGGACTCCGCCAGCATCCACTCGTAGGTCGTGGAGCCTTCGACGAGCACGCCTGCGTTCTCCGGCAGCAGCTCGGCGGGAGGTGTCGTGCCGCCGGCGACGGCGAACAGCCAGCCCAACGAGTTGTCTTCGTCGGCGATCCAGCCGTTGAGTGACGTGGCGGCGTCGAAGATGATGCGAGTCATGGCCCCATCCTGACGGAGGCCAGCGACATCCGTCAGCTCAGGCGCTCTTACGCTTCTGCCGCAGCACCAGTGTCGGTGCCGCACCCTCGGTCACGGCGGCGCTGGTGACGATCACACGAACGACGTCCTCGGCGGACGGGATCTCGAACATGATCGGCCCCAGGACGTCTTCCAGGATTGCCCGCAGGCCACGGGCACCGGTCTTGCGCGCAACGGCGAGATCGGCGATGGCACGCAAGGCATCCTCTTCGAACTCCAGCTCCACACCGTCCAGCTCGAACATCCGCTGGTACTGCTTGACGAAGGCGTTCTTGGGACCGGTGAGGATCTCGATCAGCGCCGCCTGGTCGAGCGGCGACACGGAGGTCACGACCGGCAGGCGCCCGATGAACTCAGGGATCAGGCCGAACTTGTGCAGGTCTTCCGGCTGCACCTCGCTGAACAGGTCGACGTCTTCGTCCTTGCGGTGCAGGGAGGCGCCGAACCCGACGCCGTGCTTGCCGACGCGCGAGGAGATGATCTCCTCGAGCCCGGCGAAGGCGCCGGCGACGATGAACAACACGTTCGTGGTGTCGATCTGGATGAACTCCTGATGCGGATGCTTGCGGCCGCCCTGCGGCGGCACCGAGGCGACCGTACCTTCGAGGATCTTCAGCAGCGCCTGCTGCACGCCTTCACCGGACACGTCACGGGTGATCGACGGATTCTCGGCCTTGCGGGCGATCTTGTCGACCTCGTCGATATAGATGATGCCGGTCTCGGCGCGCTTCACATCGAAGTCTGCGGCCTGGAGGAGCTTGAGAAGGATGTTCTCGACATCTTCGCCGACGTATCCGGCCTCGGTCAGGGCGGTGGCGTCCGCGACGGCGAACGGCACGTTCAGCCGCTTCGCGAGGGTCTGCGCGAGGTAGGTCTTGCCGCAGCCGGTCGGGCCAAGCAGCAGGATGTTGCTCTTGGCGATCTCCACCTCGTCGGCACGCTGCTCGGCCGGCTGCAGCGTTCCGTGCGCACGCACACGCTTGTAGTGGTTGTACACGGCGACGGCGAGGGCGCGCTTTGCGGGGTCCTGCCCGACGACGTACTCCTCGAGGAAGCTGAAGATCTCACGCGGCTTGGGCAGATCGAACTCGGCGACCGCACCGTCGCCGGACTCGGCCATGCGCTCTTCGATGATCTCGTTGCACAGTTCGACGCACTCATCGCAGATGTATACGCCGGGGCCGGCGATCAGCTGCTGCACCTGCTTCTGGCTCTTTCCACAGAAGGAGCATTTGAACAGGTCGGCGCTCTCACCGATTCGTGCCATGTCGCCTCTCCTCCAGCGTCGTGCGGGGACTGTTCGAGCCTAACCGCTGTCACAGACATCCCGGTGGATTGGGATGTCGGAATGTGACCTTACAGAGACGAAGCCCCACCGCACGCGTCGGCGTGGGCGGGGCTCCGACTCCGTCGCGATCAGGAGGTGATCGCCGCCGGGGTGCGCTTGCGCGAGGTGAGCACCTGATCGACGATGCCGTACTCGAGCGCTTCCGCGGCCGAGAGGATCTTGTCACGGTCGATGTCCTTGTTGACCTCGGCCTGGGTCCTGTTCGTGTGCTTGGCCATGGTCTCCTCGAGCCAGGTGCGCATGCGGAGGATCTCCGCAGCCTGGATCTCGATATCCGACGCCTGCCCGTGGCCGGACTCGCCGACGGCGGGCTGGTGCATCAGGATGCGGGCGTTCGGCAGTGCCAGACGCTTCCCCGGAGCACCGGCTGCGAGCAGCACCGAGGCCGCCGAAGCGGCCTGGCCGAGCACGACGGTCTGGATCTCCGGCGACACGTACTGCATCGTGTCGTAGATAGCCGTCATGGCCGTGAACGAGCCGCCCGGGGAGTTGATGTACATGATGATGTCTCGGTCGGGGTCCTGCGACTCGAGCACGAGCAGCTGTGCCATCACGTCGTCGGCCGACGCATCGTCGACCTGCACACCGAGGAAGATCACGCGGTCCTCGAAGAGCTTGTTGTACGGGTCCTGGCGCTTGTAGCCGTAGGCGGTGCGCTCCTCGAACTGCGGCAGGATGTACCGGCTGGAGGGCATCTGGATGCCCTGTGGGATGCCGAAGGTGGGGGTGTTCATTCTTCTCTCGTCCTCCGGAGCCTCAGTTGTCGGTCCCGCCGCCGCCGATGACATCGGTGGCGGACTCACGGATATGGTCGACGAAGCCGTACTCGAGGGCCTCGTCGGCGGTGAACCAGCGGTCGCGGTCACCGTCGGCGTTGATCTGCTCGACGCTCTTGCCGGTCTGCGCGGCGGTGATCTCGGCGAGCCGCTTCTTCATGTCGAGGATCAGCTGCGCCTGGGTCTGGATGTCGCTGGCAGTGCCGCCGAAGCCGCCGTGCGGCTGGTGCAGCAGCACGCGAGCGTTCGGCGTGATGTAGCGCTTGCCCTTCGTGCCGGCGGTCAGCAGCAGCTGGCCCATCGATGCGGCCATGCCGATGCCGACGGTGACGATGTCGTTGGGCACGAACTGCATCGTGTCGTAGATCGCCATGCCCGCTGTGATCGAGCCGCCGGGCGAGTTGATGTACAGGTAGATGTCCTTGTCCGTGTCCTCGGCCGCGAGGAGAAGGATCTTGGCGCAGATCTCGTTGGCGTTCTCGTCGCGCACCTCCGACCCGAGCCAGATGATGCGGTCTTTCAGCAGCCTGTCGAAGACGCTCGTCGCGACAAGTGGTTCAGCCATGGATGCTCCTGATTCCGGGTTGCGGTTCGCCATCGAATCTACCGACGCCACGGGCGTGACCCGCCCGTGTTCGCCGTCGGCATAGCGGTGGGGACGATGAAGGGGTGGATGCCGCGGCATCCACCCCTTCGCGTCATGCGCCCCGCCGCTCGTCGAGCGAGCGAAGCAGACGGCATGCTTACTCGGCGTCGGCCTTCTTGGCCGGGGCCTTCTTCGCAGCCGGCTTCTTCGCGGGAGCCTTCTTGGCCGGAGCCTCCTCCGTCTCGGCGGCGGCCTCGGCGTCGTCCGCCTTCTTGGCCGGAGCCTTCTTGGCGGCCGGCTTCTTGGCGGGCGCCTTCTTGGCGGGCTTGTCCTCGGCGACGGCCTCCTCGGCCGCCTCTGCGGTCTCGCCCTCGTCCTCGGTCGCGGCGAAGCCGGTCAGGTCGACCGCCTTGCCGTTCGTGTCGACGACGGTGACCTTGCCCAGCGCGACGGCCAGCGCCTTGTTGCGCGCGACCTCGCCGACCATGAGCGGCAGCTGGCCGGAGCTCTGCAGCGCGTTCACGAACTCCTGCGGAGCCATGCCGTACTGCGCGGCAGACTGGAGGAGGTACTGAGTCAGCTCCTCCTGCGAGACCTGCACCTCGTGCTTCTCAGCGATCTTGTCCAGGATCATCTGGGTGCGGAACTGCTTCTCGCTCGCCTCGGTGACCTCGGCGCGGTGCTCGTCGTCCTCCAGGCGGCCCTCGCCCTCGAGGTGCTGGTGCACCTCGTCCTCGACCAGCTGGGCCGGCACGGGGATGTCGGCCTTCTCGATGAGCGCCTCGATGAGCTTGTCGCGCGCGGCGGAGCCCTGCGTGAACACCGACTGCTCGGCGACGCGCTCGACGAGGCTGGCGCGCAGCTCGGCGATGGTGTCGAACTCGCTGGCGATCTGCGCGAAGTCGTCGTCTGCCTCGGGCAGCTCGCGCTCCTTGACACCGGTCACGGTGACGGAGACCTCGGCCTCTTCACCGGCGTGGTCACCGCCGACGAGCTTCGAGCGGAACGTGGTGTCCTCACCGGCGGTGAGCGAGTCGATGGCCTCGTCGATGCCCTCGAGCAGCTCGCCGGAACCGACCTCGTAGGAGACTCCCTCGGCACGGTCGATCTCGGTGCCGTCGATGGCGGCGACGAGGTTCAGCTCGACGAAGTCGCCGGTTGCGGCGGGACGGTCGACCGGCACCAGGGTGCCGAAGCGGGCGCGCAGGCGGTCCAGCTCGGCATCCACGGCTGCCTCGTCGGTCTCGACGGCGTCCACGGTGAGGGTGATCTCGTCGTAGGACGGCAGGTCGAACTCGGGACGGACGTCGACCTCGACCTCAACCTTGAGATCGCCGGAGAAGTCCTTGTCGCTCGGCCACTCGATGACCTCGGCGGACGGACGGCCGACGATGCGGACCTCGTTCGCCTGCACGGCCTCGCGGTAGAACGTGTCGAGGCCCTCGCTGACGGCGTGCTCGATCACCGCGCCGCGCCCGATGCGCTGGTCGATGATCGGCGCGGGAACCTTGCCCTTGCGGAAGCCGGGGACCTGGACGTCCTGGGCGATGTGCTCGTACGCGTGGGCGATGCTGGGCTTGAGCTCGTCCGGAGTGACCGTGATGTGGAGCTTCACCCGGGTCGGGCTGAGCTTCTCGACGGTGCTGGTGACCATGCCTGTTCGTTCTCCTTGTTATCGGCCGCGCACATGCACGTCCGTGGGTGTCTGGGTCTAGGGGTCCGTGTCGGGGCGACAGGATTTGAACCTGCGGCCTCCCGCTCCCAAAGCGGGCGCTCTACCAAGCTGAGCTACGCCCCGGGCGCGCACACAGGCGAGCGCCGAAAAACGGCCAGTGGTCAGTCTAGCCGACTCGACCTTGTAGACTCTTCGAGGTCCTGCTTCACCGCAGGCTCGGGGATGTAGCTCAATGGTAGAGCCTCAGTCTTCCAAACTGATTACGCGGGTTCGATTCCCGTCATCCCCTCTGACAGAGAAGGCCCCCGCACAGCGGGGGCCTTCTCTCGTCTGCGGCGATGCCGTAGGAACCCGACCCCGCTTGCGGGTGGGCCCGGCGCCTGCGCCGCTGACAGGACTTTCCGCCGCCACGCGCCGCGACACGCGGGCAACACACCCGGGATCGTGAAAGCGTCCTGCGACTGGTACGCGCCCCCGCGTCAGCGCGCGTCCGCCGCACCGGCGTGGTTCGCGGAGTGCTCCCGATAAACCTGGGCGTTGCGCAGGATGCCGGCGCACTCCTCCTCGGTGAGCTCGCGCCGCACCTTCGCGGGTACGCCGGCGACGAGCGAGCCGTCCGGGATGACGGCGCCCTCCAGCACGACCGCTCCCCCGGCGATCAGGCATCCCGATCCGATCACCGCGCCGGAGAGGATGACGCTGCCCATGCCGACCAGGGTGCCGTCGCCGATCCGGCATCCGTGCACGACCGCGTTGTGGCCGACCGACACGTTCTCGCCGATCTCCACGGGCAGTCCGGCATCCACATGAACGGAGACGTTGTCCTGCAGATTACTGCCGGTGCCGATCCGGATCGCGTCGCTGTCGGCCCGGAGGACGGCGTTGTACCAGACGCTCGCGCCCTCGGCGAGGCGGACGTCCCCGATCAGCCGGGCACCCGAGGCGACGAAGCTCGTCGGATGCAGCTGCGGGGCAGTCCCGGAGACGGACAGAACGGAGGCGTCATCGGCGATCGTCATGCGGTCGACATTAGCGTCGTTTCGGGCGCTGATCAGCCCCGGTAAGCCCAGCCTCAACTTGCTTGCGGAATGCGATCCGGGGTGGGAACGTTGGACTCGGAGCGGGGCTGGAAGGCCCTGCCGATACGGAGGAGTGCAGACAGATGAGCAAGACCCAGACCATCCCGATGACCGTCGCCGACCCCGAGGTCGCGGCCGGCACCGCCCAGTTCCTCTCCCCCGTCGTCCTCGGCCTGCAGGCCCTTGGAGTCAACGGCAAGCAGGCGCACTGGAACGTGCGGGGCAGCAACTTCATCGCCATCCACGAGCTGCTCGACCAGGTCGTTGCACACGCACAGGCATCGGCTGACGAGGCCGCCGAGCGCATCGTCGCTCTGGGCCTGCCGATCGACGCTCGCGTGAGCACGGTCGCCGCGAAGACCCAGGCCACGGCGGTCGCCGCCGGCTTCGAGCAGTGGGAGTCCACCATCGCGGCCATCGTCGCGGACATGGATGCCGTGCTCGTCGACGTGCAGGCAGCGATCGACGGCCTGGACGAGATCGACCTCACCAGCCAGGACGTCGCCATCGGCATCAAGGCCTCGCTCGAGAAGGACCGCTGGTTCCTCTCCGCGCACCTCGCCGGCTGAGCGGGTCGACAGCAGATCCACAGACGAAGCCCCGGGCGCCTCTAGCGGCCCGGGGCTTCGTCGTGTGTGCTCTCAGCGCACGTGGGTCAGGCGGCCGGCGATCAGGGTGCCGAGCGCGGCCGTGGCGCGCAGCTCCGCCTCGGAGGCCGCCAGCGGATCGCGGTCGATGATCGCGAGATCGGCGGTCATCCCGGGGGTGACCGCGCTGCCGGCCAGCGAGCCGCCACCGGTCGACGCCGCCAGCGCGGTCGCCGCATCGACGGCCTGCTCGGGGTGCCACGCAGGCCGTCCGTCCCGGGTGCGGAACACGGCGGCGGCCAGCGCCGCCCACGGGTCCAGCGGCGCCACCGGCGCGTCCGAGCCGAACAGCAGGTTCGCGCCGGCATCGGCCAGCGCGCGCAGCGGGTAGGGCAACGCGGTCTGCCCGGCCCAGACCGAATCGGTCAGGTCGCGGTCGTCGATGGCGTGCTCGGGCTGGACGCTCGCCGCGATCCCGAGTCGGGCGAACCGCGCGATGTCGGCGTGCGCGACCAACTGCGCGTGCTCGATCGTGCCGGTGGCGCCGGTGAGCGCGAACGCGTCCAGCGCATGCGTGTTGGCGAGGTCGCCGATGGCGTGCACGGCGCAGGCCAGCCCCCCGGCGGTGGCACGGGTGAGCATCTCGACCAGATCCTCGGGAGTCACAGCGAGCACACCGTGGTTGTGCGGGTCGCCGGGGTAGGAGTGCGAGCACGCGGCGGTGCGGGTGCCCAGCGACCCGTCGGTGATGACCTTGAGCGGACCGACGCGGATCAGATCGAAAGGATCTCGTACTCCCTCGAGCGTCGCCCCCGACCGCAGCCCCTCGATCAGCGCCCGGTCCAGCTGCTCCGGGTAGATGCCGAACGCGATGCGGGTGCTGTCGAAACCGGCATCCAACCGCCGCGCCCACGCCTCGGCGTTCCACGCCATGTCGAGGTCGACCACGCCGACCACGCCGCGCGCCGCAGCCTCCTCCAGCGCAGCGCGCACCAGCCGGTCCCCGACGACGGGATCGGCGGCATTGAGCCGCCGGGAGATCTCGAACGCCGGAGCCTCGCGCAGCATGCCCGAGTCGTCGATCGGCATCTGCTCGCGCTGCAGCGCGGCGGTGTTCAGCCACACGCTGTGCACGTCGGCGTTGATGAGGTAGGTCGGCACGTCGCCGGTGGCCGCGTCGAGCAGCGCCCGCGTCGGCCGATCCGGCCAGAGCGCGTCGCGGAACCCGGAGCCGACCCGGCGCCCGTCCCCCAGCACCGGAGCCCCGCCCATGACCGCCGCCGCGTCGGCCGCCGTCGATGCAGTGCCCAGCGGAGTGCGCTGTGCCGCGAGAGCCCACTGCACCGTGTGCACGTGATGATCCCAGAGGCCCGGGACGACCCACCCGCCAGCCGCATCGAGGACGGCGCCGCGGCGCGGCAGTGCGCCCGCGGGCGCGATATCGACGAGCCGGCCGTCGGCCAGGTGCAGGTCGACCGGATCGGCGCCGAATGGATCGAGGCGGTCGCCCCCGGTCAGGCGCGCATCCGCGATGACGGCGATCCGTTCGCCACGGTCCGGCCCCCTCACGCTTCCACCGTTCGTCCCGCACGTGCCGCACGGATCGCGTCGTGCGCCCGGCGCATCTCGCCCGGCAGCCGCGGGTCGGCGTAGGGACTGCCGCCCTGCTCCAGCGCGGTGATCACGGTGTCCACGGTCTCGTCCGGCCGGTTCTGGCTGAGCTTGCGCTTGGCGACGACCTTGGTCGGGGTGAGCCGGAACCCGACGGTGCCGCGCTCGAGCCGCGTGAGGTACTCGGCCGTGTTCGGCGGCGCCCACATCAGCCGCGGCTGCGGCAGTGCCGACTCGAAGCGGGCGACGAGACGATCGAGAACGCGCATGTTCTCGTCGGCAGAGAGGATCTCCGGGATGCCGGACAGGTGCACGCTCACGAAGTTCCAGGTCGGCACGGCGGGCTCGTCGGGCGGATACCAGCCCGGCGAGATGTAGCCATGTGGACCCTGCACGACCACGAGCAGCTCGCGGTCGCCGAGCCCGTGGACCAGATCGTCCGGGCGGCCGACGTGCCCGACGATCGTGAGGTCATCGCGCTCCTCGTCGAGCAGCACGGCATAGTGCGAAGCGACGAGGCCATCGGGCCCGTCGCTCACGAGTGTCATCCAGGGATGCTCGTCGATGACGCGTCGCAGCTCGGCGACGTCGGTCATGGCGAAGCTCGGGTTCTGCCTCATGACTCCCAGCCTAGGAGCGCACAGCGATACTGTTCCCGCATGGCGAGTCTCGACGCGGCACTATCGTCGCTGACCCTCTGGAATCACCACCGCGACACCATCGAACGGGTGCACGCGCGCTTCCATGCCGACCCGGATGTCATCGGCCTGCTGCTGACCGGGTCGCTCGCGCACGGCTTCGCCACGGCATCCTCCGACGTGGACATCGTCATCGTCATCGGCGACGACGCGTGGCGCCGCCGACGCGACGCCGTCTCCCTCACCTACTTCGATCAGAGCCTCGCAACGTACGACGGCGGCTACGTCGACGGCAAGTACGTGAGCCCGGCCTTCCTGCGTGACGTGGCTGAGCGGGGCGCGGATGCGACACGGTGGGGATACGAGGGGGCTCGCATCCTGTTCACGAGGGATGCCGCACTGGCCCCGCTGCTGGCATCCATCGTCGCCTTCCCGCTCGACCAGCAGGCCGACCGCCGCGAGCGGTTCACCGCTCAGCTGCTCGCATGGGGCTGGTACGCGCAGCAGGGCCTCGAGAAAGGTGACCCCTATCTGCGGTCGATCTCCGTCGCGCGCGTCGTGCTGTTCGCCTGCCGGCTGGTCCTGAACGAGAACGCGACGCTGTTCCCGTTCCACAAGTGGCTGATGCGCGTCACCGATCGGGTGCCGCATCGCCCCGCTGATCTGACAGACCGACTCACACGGCTTCTCGCACACCCGAGCGCCGCAGACGTGGACGACCTCGTCGCAGGTCTGCTCACGTTCTACGACATCGACCGGGCACAGGCGGAGCGCACCTGGGGCGCGCACTTCCTGCGCGACACGGAGCTGTCCTGGATGGCGGGCCCGCCGCCGATCGACGACCTCTGATCACGCCGCCGGCGCGCACGTCACGCCTGGCAGGACGGGCACCAGTACAGCTTGCGCGACGCCATCTCCTCGAGGACGATCGCCGTCCCGCAGATGCGGCAGGGCAGCCCGGCCCGGTGGTACACCCAGTGCCGATCGTCGCGATGTGCCATGGCACGGCGATACGCCTCGGGATCGAGGTCGTCCATCGTCATCATCTGACCGGTCTCGACACCGATCGCCAGCAGGCGCACCCAGTCGCTCCACAGATCGCGCACGACCTCCTCGGGAACCTCCCGGCCCGGCGTGTGCGGGTTCAGTCGGGCACGGAACAGCAGTTCGGCGCGGTACACGTTGCCGATGCCGCTGACGACTGACTGGTCCATCAGCAGCAGGCCGATGGGCGTCGGCTTGCGCCGCACGACGGCGCTGAAGCGCTCTTCACCCTCGCGCACATCGTCCACGAGCGGGTCGGGGCCGAGCTTCGCGACGGTAGCCGCCACCTCTTCGGCGCTCTGCAGCTGGCACGCGGTCGGCCCGCGCAGGTCGGCACACGTGACGTCGGTCATCAGGCGCAGCCGCACCTGCCCGACCACCGGCGGCGGCCACTGCGCGCCGTCGTCGGCCAGTCCGGTGGTCTGCTCGCTCATCCGCACGTGCACGCGCGTCTTGCGCGGCGCGCCGATGGATGCCAGCGAGTTCTCCCCTGCGGCGTCGTACACGCGGTCGAGGTCGGTGCCGCGCTGGTTGGTCTGTCCCATGCGCCCGTTGGCGGAGGCGATCGTCGGATCGACGACGATCTCACCGGCGAAGTCCCATGCGCCGTACATACCGAGGTGCACCCGCAGCCACACGTCGTCCTCGAAGGCGAGGAACATCTGCTTCCCGACCGCGCGGACCTCGATCGCCTCGCGTCCGGAGATCACCGCAGCCCCCTCCACGAACCGGCCCTGCGGGCTCGCGGCGGTCACCGCCCGTCCGACGAAGTTGCGATCGAACTGACGGGCGATGCGATGGACGGAGTGGCCCTCGGGCATCAGTCGGCCGCGCGCGGGTCGGGTTCGAGCGTTCCGTCGGTCTCGAAGGCAGCGAGCTGGCCGATGCGTCGGGCGTGCCGCTCCTCCCCGGAGAACGGCGTGGCGATGAAGCGATCGATGAAGCCGGCCGCCTCCTCGAAGGTGTGCTGGCGCGCGCCGATCGAGATCACGTTCGCGTCGTTGTGCTCGCGTGCGAGCTCGGCGGTGGAGATGTTCCAGACGAGCGCAGCGCGGATGCCGGCGACCTTGTTCGCGGCGATCTGCTCACCGTTGCCGGAGCCGCCGAACACAACGCCCAGCGTCTCGATGCCGGCCGCCTGGTCGCGGACGACCGCCTGTGCCGCGCGAATGCAGAATGCGGGATAGTCGTCGAGCGGGTCGTACTCGATCGGTCCGTGGTCCACGACCTCGTGGCCCTGCTCGGCCAGGTGGTGCTGCAGCTGGGTGGAGAACTCGAGGCCGGCGTGATCGGTCGCGATGTGGATGCGCATGGCATCCATCCTAGAGAGCGCCATACCTTGGCACGGGCGCGCCGATATGATGATTTCATCATGCCATTCAGCCACCAGCAGCGCCCGCTCTACGAGGTGAAGGCGAACCTCTTCAAGGGGCTCGCGCACCCGTTCCGCATCCGCATCCTCGAACTGCTGTCCGCCGCCGACGAGTGCAGTGTGGCGCAGCTGCAGTCCGAGACCGGCCTGGAGGCCTCGCACCTGTCACAGCACCTCGCCGTCTTACGGCGGCATCGTCTCGTGCTGTCCGAGCGCCGGGCAAGCCACGTGTACTACCGGCTCTCCGACCCGCGCGTCGCGCACCTGCTGACGGCCGCGCGCGAGCTGCTGCTGGGGGTGCTCGCCGCCGACGGCACTCTGCTGCACGACGCACAGTCGCTGCCCGCACTGCCCGAGCCCTCCGTCCTCGCGGCGCCCGCGGGTGCCGTGCGATGAACGCGTCCGCCCCTCCCCGGCCGTCCGCCGGACATCGGGTCGCCGCTTACGCAACGGCGTTGCTGCCGTCCCGGCGCGACTATGCGGGAGCTGGCCGCACCTGGCGCGGCGACCTGATCGCGGGTCTCACGGTCGGGATCGTCGCACTCCCCCTCGCACTGGGGTTCGGCATCAGCTCGGGCCTCAGCGCGGAGGCAGGTCTGATCACGGCGATCGTCGCCGGTGTCATCGCCGCGGTGTTCGGCGGCTCGCACGTCCAGGTCTCCGGCCCCACGGGAGCGATGGTGGTCGTACTCGCGCCGATCGTGGCGCTATACGGAGTCGGCGCAGTCGCGACAGTCACCGTGATGGCCGGCGCCATTGTGCTCATCGCGGGACTGTTGGGCCTCGGCCGTGCCGTCTCGTTCATCCCCTGGCCGGTGATCGAGGGCTTCACTGTCGGCATCGGCGTCATCATCTTCCTGCAGCAGGTTCCTCAGATCACGACGGGCAGGCCGGCGACCGATCACAGTTCGAACGCCGTGATCGCCGCAGTCCAGTCGCTCGCCGCCGCTGACCCTGTCTACCTCGCCTGGGCGCTGGGCGCCGTAGCGATCGTCGCCGCATGCATGCTTGTGGCGCCTCGGATCCATCACGCCATTCCGGGATCGCTCATCGGCATCGCGATCGTCACCCTGCTCACGCTCGCGCTGCCGAATCCGCTGGCCACGATCGGCGGGCTGCCGTCAACCCTGCCCAGCCCGATGCTGCCCGCTCTGGACCCGGCCGCACTGATGCCGCTGCTGTTGCCGGCGGCGACGGTTGCAGCCCTCGCCGCGATCGAGTCCCTGCTGTCGGCCCGGGTCGCGGCCTCGCTGGCCGACACCGGAGGATACGACCCCGACCGCGAGCTGGTCGGACAGGGACTGGCCTCGCTCGGCTCGGCCATGTTCGGCGGCATGCCCGCCACCGGCGCGATCGCACGCACTGCAGTGAACGTGCGCGCCGGCGCACGGTCGCGTATCGCCGCCATCTTCCACACGGTCGTGCTGCTGCTGGTCGTCCTGGTCGTGTCGGGCCCCGTCGGTCACATCCCGCTGGCCGCTCTCGCCGGGGTGCTGATGGTCACGGCGCTGCGCATGGTGCACCTCGACACGGCGCGCTCGATCCTGCGCTCGACCCGCACCGATGCCGTCGCGTTCGTACTCACGGCGGTTGTGACGGTATCGCTGGACCTGATCGCGGCGATCGCCGTCGGTGTCGTGTTCGCCGGCATCGTCGTGCTGCGCGGCCTGTCCCGCGCCTCCGGGGTCACCCGCGAGGAGCTCACCGGGCCCGCCCAGCCCGGCGACGAGCGCATCGCGCTGATCCGATTCGACGGCCCGCTCTTCTTCGCCGGCGCCGATCGCATCTTCGAGCAGGTGAATGCCGTGAGCGATGTCTCCGTCGTCATCCTCCGGATGAGCCAGCTCGAGCTCGTCGACGCGACCGGCGCGCGCATGCTCGGCGACATCGTGCAGGCACTGGAACGGCGCCGTATCACCGTCCTCATCAAGGGTGTCCAACCGCGGCACGAGGATCTGTTCCGCACCGTCGGCGTGCTCGACTCGCTCCGCCATCACAAGCATCTGTTCGTCGACCTGCCCGCGGCGATCGAGCACGCCCGCAGTCACATCCGCCGCGAGAGTGCTGCCGCGACGGCGTAGGCTGTGGTGGTTGTCGCCGGCGCCAGCAGCGCGCGGCATCCGCTTCGGGAACGGCAACCGTTGCCCGAAACCGTTCACCCTCACCCCTGGGAGTCACGCACGTGCCTGGAGAGAACCTCACCCGCAGCGAAGCGCAGGAGCGCCGCGCGATCATCGATCCTTCGACAAGCTCAGGAACCGGACCGACAAGCTCAGTATCCGGAACCTCCTACGAGGTGGCCCTCGACCTGACCACCGGTCCTGAGGTGTTCCGCTCGCGCTCGGTGATCCGCTTCACCGCCGTGGCGGGCGCCGCCACCTTCATCGACCTGATCGCCCGGACGGTGCACGAGATCACGCTGAACGGCCGGAGCATCGATCCGGCGACCGCGTTCGCCGACTCGCGCATCGCGCTGGACGACCTCGCCGCCGACAATGAGCTGATCGTCGACGCCGACTGCCTGTACACCAACACCGGCGAGGGCCTGCATCGCTTCGTCGACCCCGTCGACGGCGAGGTTTACCTCTACTCGCAGTTCGAGGTGCCCGACTCGCGCCGGGTGTTCGCCGTGTTCGAGCAGCCTGATCTGAAGGCCACGTTCCAGTTCACCGTGACCGCTCCTGCCGCCTGGCAGGTCGTGTCGAACTCGCCGACACCCACGCCGGTGCCGGTCGACGACGACACGGCCACCTGGACCTTCGAGCCGACTCCGCGCATCTCGTCGTACATCACGGCGCTCATCGCCGGCCCGTACGAGGCCACCTTCTCGGAGCTCACCAGCGCATCGGGCCGCGTCATCCCGCTGGGCGTCTACGGCCGCAAGAGCCTGTGGCAGCACCTGGATGCCGACTACATCTTCGAGAAGACCCGTCAGGGCTTTGCGTACTACGAGGAGAAGTTCGGGGTCCCCTACCCGTTCGCCAAGTACGACCAGCTGTTCGTCCCGGAGTTCAACGCCGGCGCGATGGAGAACGCCGGTGCGGTCACCTTCACCGAGACGTACGTCTTCCGCAGCAAGGTGACGGATGCCGTGAAGGAGCGCCGCGTCGTCACGATCCTGCATGAGCTGGCGCACATGTGGTTCGGCGATCTCGTGACCATGAAGTGGTGGAACGACCTGTGGCTCAACGAGTCGTTCGCCGAGTGGGCCTCGACGATCGCCACCGCCGAGGCCACCGAGTGGACCGAGGCGTGGACGACGTTCAACGCGATGGAGAAGACCTGGGCCTACCGCCAGGATCAGCTGCCCTCGACCCACCCGGTCGTGGCCACCATCAACGACCTCGAGGACGTCCAGGTCAACTTCGACGGCATCACCTACGCCAAGGGCGGGTCGGTGCTCAAGCAGCTCGCCGCCTGGGTCGGCATCGACGCGTTCTTCGCCGGCGTGTCCGCGTACTTCCGGAAGCACGCGTGGGGCAACACCGAGCTCAGCGACCTGCTCGTCGAGCTGGAGGCGACCAGCGGCCGTGAGCTGACCACCTGGTCGAAGAAGTGGCTCGAGACGGCCGGGGTCAACACCCTCTCCCCCGAGATCAAGACCGACGCGGACGACGTCATCACCCGCTTCGCGGTCGTGCAGACGGCACCCGCCGACTACGCCACCATCCGGCCGCACCGCCTCGGCATCGGGTTCTACTCGCTCGACGGTGACACCCTCGTGCGCACCCGCCACATCGAGATCGACGTGGACGGAGATCTCACGGAGGTCACCGAGCTGACCGGTCTCGCCCGCCCCGACCTCGTGTTGCTCAACGACGACGACCTCGCCTACGCGAAGATCCGGCTCGACGACCGCTCGCTGCAGACCGCCATCGCGCACCTCGGCAAGATCAGCGACCCCCTGGCCCGCTCCCTGGTGTGGGGTGCGGCCTGGGACCAGACGCGCGACGCCGAAGCATCGGCATCCGACTACGTCGACCTCGTGCTGCGCAACATCGGCGCCGAGACCGAGTCCACCACCGTTCGCACAACGCTCGGCCAGCTGCAGCTCGCCGCCAACGCGTACGTCGCCCCGGAGAAGCGCGACGCCACGCGGGTGAAGGTCGCCGAGGGCCTGTGGGCGCTCGCAACCGGTGCCGCGGCGGGAAGCGACAGCCAGCTGCAGTTCGTCACTGCGTTCGCGAGCGCAGCGGCGACCGCCGACCAGTGGGCGCAGGTGCGCGCGCTGCGCGACGGCGAGATCACGCTGGACGGGCTCGAGATCGACGCCGACCTGGCCTGGTCGCTGCTGGTCTCGCTGGCTGCCGGCGGCGTCGTCGACGCCGCGGAGATCGATGAGGCCCTGGCCGCGGACAACACCGCCAAGGGTGGCGAGTTCGCCGCGCAGGCCAAGGCCGCGCTGCCCACCGTCGAAGCCAAGCGCGTGGCGTGGTCGTCGCTGATCGACTCCGCCGACCTGCCGAACACGGTCGTGCGCTCCGCAGCGCTCGGCTTCGTACACCCGGCCGGTGTCAACGCGCTGGAGGCGTTCGTCCAGCCGTACTTCGACATGCTGCTGCCGATCTGGGCGAACCGCACCTACCAGATCGCGAACTACCTCATCACGGGCCTGTACCCGTCGGCACTGGCCAGCACCGCGCTGCGTGACGCCACTCGCGCCTGGCTCGACCAGCACGACGATGCGGCACCGGCGCTGCGCCGCCTGGTCAACGAGAACCTGGCCGGCGTCGAGCGGGCTCTGTCCGTGCAGGAGCACGACGCGCAGTCCTGAGGCAGCGTCCTCCCCTCGCGGGGTCCGTCCGGCAGATCATCCTGCAGGCGGACCCCGCGAGCGTGTGATGGCACCACAGGATGATGTGCGCCGGTGCGTGTCCCCGTAGCGTCGATGACATGATCACAGCCGAAGGCCTCACGAAGAGGTACGGAGACAAGACCGCCGTCGACGATGTGTCGTTCCAGGTGCAGCCCGGGCAGGTGACCGGGTTCCTGGGACCGAACGGCGCCGGCAAGTCCACGACGATGCGCATGATCGTGGGTCTGGACCGTCCCACTGCGGGCCAGGTCACCATCGGCGGCGCCGCGTACGCATCGCTGCGCGCGCCCCTGACCCAGGTCGGCGTCTTGCTCGACGCGAAAGCGGTGCACACCGGACGGACCGCGCGCAATCACCTGCGCGCCATGGCTGCCACCCACGGCATCCCGGCATCCCGCGTCGATGAGGTGATGGATCTCACCGGCATCTCGTCGGTCGCGCGCAAGCGGGCAGGGAAGTTCTCCCTCGGCATGGGTCAGCGTCTCGGCATCGCATCGGCCCTCCTGGGCGACCCCCAGACGCTGATTCTGGACGAGCCGGTCAACGGACTCGATCCGGAGGGTGTGCGCTGGGTGCGCCAGTTCGTGCGGCATTACGCTGCGCAGGGACGCACGGTGCTGCTGTCGAGCCACCTGATGAGCGAGATGGCGCAGACCGCGGACCACGTCATCGTGCTCGGACGGGGCCGGGTGCTCGCCGACGCGCCGCTGGACGAACTCGTCCGCGCCTGGACGAGCACGACCGTTGTCGTGTCATCGCCTCGGCTCGCCGACCTCGCGAACGCGATCGCCGCACCGGACGTGACCGTCACGACGCTCTCGCCGGATCGCGCGCGCATCACGGGCGTCGCCCCCGCTGTCATCGGCGACCGCGCCGCGCAGCACGGCATCGCCGTGCACGAACTGACCCCCGAGACAGGGTCGCTCGAAGAGGCCTACCTGGCCGTGACCGGGGATGCCGTCGAATACAGCTCTCAGGAGATCCGATGACCACCGTGGCCCCCACCCCCGTCTCACGCGCGGAGCGCTCCGCGCCCGTCCTCCGCCTCAGCTTCGGCCGGGTGCTGCGCAGCGAGTGGATCAAGTTCGCCAGTCTGCGCTCCACCTGGTGGTCGCTCGCCATCGCCGCGGTCCTCACGATCGGGATCGCGCTGATGATCGCCAGTGCGTCTCGCGGGTTCGGCGACGGATACACCGCCGTCAGCGCGATCGTCGCGCCGACGCAGTTCACGATGCTCGTCGCCGGCATCCTCGGCGCGATCGCGATCACCGGCGAGTACTCGACCGGCATGATCCGGTCGACGTTGACGGCGGAGCCCCGACGGGGCGCGGTGCTGCTTGCCAAGGCGGTGGTCATCACCGTGGTGATGGCCGTCAGCACGGCGCTCATGCTCGCCATCGCACTGATCGTGACGGCACCCGTCTTCGGCGCCGACGGAGTGGACTGGTCCGACCCGGCATACTCCACGGTGCCGCTGCTGTTCACGGTGCTGTCCATGGTGGCCTTCTCCCTCATCGGCCTGGCTGCCGGCTTCCTCATCCGCAACGGCGCCGGCGCGATCGCCGCCACAGTGGGTGTGCTCTTCGTCCTCCCGATCGTGACGAGCATGTTCGCCATGGCCGGCGACGGGTGGCGATGGGTGCTGGACGCGGCGGCGCACCTGCCGATGATGGCGGCGCAGACCGTCACGACGCCGGGCACTGCCGACCTGACCCAGGGGACGATCGATCTGCTCGCCTGGCCGCTGGTCGGCCTGATCGCCGCGTGGCTGCTGCTGCGCGTCCGCGATGCGTAGAGTCGGGCAGTGACCTCCTCCAGCCGCAGCTCGTCGTCGGTCGACGACGAGCTGCGGCTGCCGCGTCCGCCCGGGGTCATCAGGCAGTTCTGGGCACGCCATCCCGTGCTCGTCGACGTCATCGTCACGCTTGCGACGCTCGCGGTGTCGATGGGGCCCGCCGCATTCGTGAGCCGGGGTCAACCCGCCGGTGTGTGGGTCACCGTTCTCACCACGGCGGCATGCCTTCTGCTGTTGCGTCGCCGCCAGTGGCCGATCATCGTGTTCTGCGCGGCCGCACTCGCCGAAGCGACGTACATGCTGGTGGGTGCGAGCATGGGCGGGCCGCTGATGCTCGTCGCGGCGTACACGCTCGCGGTCTATCGCTCCTCCCGTGCGTGCTGGATCGGCCTGGGCAGCGCGATCGGCGGGCTCGTCGTGCTCGCCGCGCCGCTCACGATGGCCGGGGCGGTCAGCGTCATCACCGCACTCAACGTGATCGCCGGCGCCGTCGTCATGGGCCTGATCGGGGCGCTCATCGGCGTCAACATCGGCAACCGGAAGCGCTACCTCGAGGCCGTCATCGCGCGCTCCCGCCAGTTGCTGGTGGAGCGCGACCAGCACGCGCAGCTCGCCGCCGTCGCCGAGCGCGCCCGCATCGCCCGGGAGATGCACGACGTCGTTTCGCACTCCCTGACCGTCGTGGTCGCCCTCGCCGAGGGTGCCGCCGCCACCGACGATCGCGACCAGGCGCGCGCGGCGCTGGCGCACGTCTCGGCCACCGCCCGCGGCGCGCTGCAGGAGATGCGGACGATGCTCGGTGTGCTGCGCGACGATCATGCCGCACCCGACGCACCGCTCTCGCCCGTCGATGACGAAACCATCGCGACAGCCGTCTCGTCCGCCCAGCACGCCGGCTTTCCCGTGCGGCTGACCGTCACCGGCGACCCCGCCGGGGTCGCACGGACCGTGCGGCTCGCGCTGGCGCGCCTGGTGCAGGAAGGGCTCACCAACGCGATCCGGCATGCGCCCCTGGCGACGACCATCGACGTCGCCGTGGCCGTCGATGCGAGTCACGCCACGGTCGACATCCGCAACGACGGCGTCGCACCGAGCGGAGCCGGCCCGGCCCATAGCGCTCCTGGCAGTGCTCCCCGTTACGGCCTGGTCGGGTTGCGAGAGCGGATCGAGCACGTCGGCGGCACATTCACCGCCACCGCCGACGGTCCCGGTCGCTGGCGGCTGAGAGCCTGTATCCCCCTCGCACCGGAGCCCATCCCGCTCATGCCGGACTCGGGCGACGCCCCCGTCCTCCCCCTGGAACCCGCCCCGGAGCACCCCTCGTGACCGACACCATCCGCACCCTCCTCGTCGACGACCAGGAGCTCATCCGACTCGGCTTCCGGCTGGTGCTCGAGGCCGAGTCGGACATCGAGGTCGTCGGCGAGGCCGCCGACGGCGAGTCTGCGGTGCGCGCATGCCGCGAACTGGAGCCGGATGTCGTGCTGATGGACGTGCGGATGCCGCGCCTGGACGGCGTCGCAGCCACCGAGCGGATCGTGGCGGCGCAGCCGGCGGTCCGGGTGCTGGTGCTCACGACGTTCGATCTGGACGAGTACGTGATCGGGGCGCTGCGCGCCGGCGCGGGTGGGTTTCTGCTCAAGGATGCGCAGCGCGCCGAACTTGTCGCCGCCGTGCGCGCCGTGCACCGCGGGGATGCCGTTCTCGCCCCCGCCGTGACGCGCCGCCTGCTGCCGGCGTTGCTCGGCGACGGCCCGTCCGGCGCAGCTCCGGCATCCTCATCGCCACCCGCCACCGACCCGGCCGCCGCGCTCACCGAGCGCGAGCGCGACGTGTTCCGCGCGATGGGACGCGGGCTGACCAATGCCGAGATCGCCGCCGAGCTCTTCCTCGGCGAGTCGACGGTCAAGACGCATGTGGGCCGGGTGCTGGCCAAGCTCGGCGCACGCGACCGCGTACAGGCGGTCATCCTGGCGCACCGGCACGGGTACGTGTAGAACGTTCACGGCGCGTGGCGGCCGCGGCGGATCCAGACGGGACACAACCGTCGTCGTTAGGATCGAGACGATGATTTCTCTCGCCGATTCCGCCGCCGATGTGCCCGATGTGACCGACCCCACCCTCTGGGGAACCGTGCTCGCGTGGCTCATCGACGCGGGCTGGAGTCTGCTCACCGTCGTGTGCATCATCGTGGGCGCCTTCCTGGCCGCGTGGGTGCTGAAGTTCGTCATCCGCCGCGTCGTGAACCGCATCGTGTCCGGGGCCAAGAGCAAGGCCCGGGTCGACGACACGCAGGCACTGGAGCGATCCCCCCTGGCCGCGATGCGCCTGGTGCAGCGCACGCGCACCCTCGGGTCGATCCTGCAGAACATCGTGAACGTGACGCTGGTCATCATCGCCGCGCTGTTGGTCGTGAATCACCTGGCGCCGAACGCGCTCGGCTCGTTCGCGCTGCTGTCGGCGGCGATCGGCGCCGGTCTCGGTTTCGGCGCACAGAATATCGTCAAGGACGTCCTCAACGGCATCTTCATCGTCGCGGAGGATCAGGTCGGCATCGGCGACGTCGTCGACCTGGGCCTGGCCACCGGCATCGTCGAGTACGTGAGTGTCCGCATCACACATGTCCGCGACGTGAACGGCACGCTGTGGTACGTCCGCAACGGCGAGATCACCCGCATCGGCAACATGTCGCAGGGCTGGTCACGCGTCATCATCGACCTCGCCGTGCCGGTCGACGCCGACATCGAGCAGGTCGAGAAGACGATGCTGGATGCCGCGAAGGGGCTGGCCAAGGATCCGAAGTGGCGCACCCGCATCGTGGAGGCCCCCGAAGTCTGGGGGCTCGAGTCGATCACGGGCGATGCCCTTGTCATCCGCCTCGTGATGAAGACCCGGGCCAACGCGAAGGACGACGTGGCACGCGAGCTGCGGATGCGCCTGAAGAACGCGATGGATGCGCTCGGCATCACGCTGCCGCAGCTGAACACGATCATGCTCACCGGCCTGGACGGCGCTCAGCGGGTGCGCGGGGCCAATCCCCCGAAGACTCGGCCCACTCCGGTGACCGCTGTGCCCGAGAAGGGCATCTGGAAGCCGAAGAAGGACGGCAAGAGCACCGGCTCCGCCGACGAGACCACCGAGGACGGCCGCGCATGAGCGACGCTCCGATCAGCTTCTACGACGAGGTCGGCGGCCACGACACATTCGTCCGCCTCGTCGACGCGTTCTACCGTGGCGTCGCGCAGGATGAGGTGCTGCGGCCGATGTACCCCGAAGCAGACCTGGCACCGGCCGCGCGACGACTGACGATGTTCCTCGAGCAGTACTGGGGCGGGCCGACGACGTACAGCGACGAGCGGGGACACCCGCGGCTGCGGATTCGACATGTGCCGTTTCATGTCAACCCCGACGCGCGCGACCGCTGGCTCGCGCACATGCGCGCTGCCGTCGATGAGATCCAGCTTTCTCCGATGCACGAGGCGACACTGTGGGACTACCTGCAGCGCGCGGCGCATGCGCTCGTGAACACCTTCGAGCCGAGCGGCATCGGCCCGGATCGCGCGGCCGGCACCACCCCGCTCATGGTGCATCCCGAAGTGAATGCGCACCCCGAACCCACGAACTGACGCCCCACCCGCATCGGACGACGAAGGAGTCGCCATGACCGCATCCCCCCAGACCCTGTCCACGGACGTCCTCGTCGTCGGTTGGGGGTTGGCCGGGCTCGTCGCCGCGAGCGAGGCAGCCGCCGCCGGGAAGCGGGTCGTCATCGTCGATCAGGAGCCGCGCACGAATCTCGGCGGACAGGCCTTCTGGTCGTTCGGCGGACTCCTGCTGATCGACTCCCCCGAGCAGCGCCGAATGGGCATCACCGACTCCCTCGATCTCGCTCGGCAGGACTGGTTCGCCACCGCCGGCTTCGATCGCGCGGAGGACCGCTGGCCGCGGCAGTGGGCGGAGGCGTACCTGAACTTCGCGCACGAGGAGAAGCGCTCCTGGCTGCGGGCCAAGGGGGTCGGGTTCTTCCCGGTCGTCGGCTGGGCGGAGCGAGGCGGGTACACCGCGACCGGCCCGGGCAACTCCGTGCCGCGGTTCCACATCACGTGGGGTACCGGCCCCGGCATCGTCGCCCCGTTCCAGACGGCGGTCGAGGAGGCGGAGGCCGCCGGGCTGGTGACGATCCTCCCGCGCCACCGCGTCACCGCGCTCACCACGGCGGCGGGCGCGGTCACCGGCGCCAGCGGCGACATCCTCGCCCCGTCGGGTGCCGTTCGGGGCGTCGCGACACCGCGGACAGCGGTCGGCGCGTTCGAGATCTCCGCCGCAGCGGTCATCGTCTCGTCCGGCGGGATCGGCGGCAATCACGACCTCGTCCGCGCGCAGTGGCCGGACCGGCTCGGAACGCCACCGGCATCCATGCTGACCGGGGTCCCCGCCTACGTCGACGGATCCATGCAGCCGGTCGCGGCCGACGCCGGGGCGCGGCTGATCAACGGTGACCGCATGTGGCATTACGTCGAGGGCATCCAGAACTGGAACCCGGTGTGGCCGCAGCACGGCATCCGCATCCTGCCTGGCCCGTCCTCGATCTGGCTGGATGCCACCGGCCGGCGCCTTCCGGTGCCGCTGTTCCCCGGGTTCGACACGCTCGGCACGCTCGCGCACCTGCGCTCGACCGGCCACGACCACTCCTGGTTCGTGCTCTCCCGCGCCATCGTCGAGAAGGAGTTCACGCTCTCCGGCAGCGAGCAGAACCCCGACCTGACCGGCAAGGACGTGCCGCTGCTGCTCAGGTCTCGGCTCGGCAAGGGTGCCGCCGGACCCGTGCAGGCTTTTCTCGACCACGGGGCCGACTTCATCGTGCGTGACTCGTTGGACGAGCTGATCGCGGGGATGCGGGCTCTGCCCGGCGGCGAGGCGCTGGATGCCGATCGGGTGCGCACCGAGGTCGAAGCCCGCGACCGGGAGATGGACAACGACTTCACGAAGGACGCCCAGATCGCGATGCTGCGCTCGGCCCGCTCCTATCGCGGCGACCGGCTCGTGCGTACCGCGGCGCCGCACAAGATCCTGGACCCGAAGAACGGGCCCCTCGTCGCCGTGAAGCTGCACGTGATCACGCGCAAGTCGCTCGGCGGCATCGAGACCGACCTGTCCGCCCGCGCGCTGGGCGCGGACGGATCGCCGATCCCCGGTCTCTACGCCGCCGGTGAGGCCTCCGGGTTCGGCGGCGGCGGCGTGCACGGATACCGCGCGCTGGAAGGCACGTTCCTGGGCGGATGCCTGTTCTCCGGCCGCATCGCCGGCCGGGCGGCGGCCGCGGCGATCTGAAGCCTCGTCCCCGTCCCGCGCGGGTCAGTGGCCGGTGGCGCGCACTGCGGTCATCCCGGTGTGCTGCGGACCGCGCACGAGCACGTGGCCGCGGAGCAGGCTCAGTCGGGTCCAGGGACCGCTGCGGCGGATGGCGACCGGCTCGTCGCCGCCGATGAATCCCAACCCGAAGGCGGCGAAGGCGGCGCCGAGCGGAAGGTGGAGGAGATCGTCGTCCGGAGCTCCCCAGATCGATGCCCGCACGACGCGAACGACGTCCTCACCGGCATCGGTGGGCACGGAGTGGGCGACGGCCGCCATTCCCCACTGCGCGCGGGCGGCGAGGACGGGTGCCGGAATGCTGCCCGCCTCCGACCAACCGCCGCGCGGCGGCGCCACACCCGCCCAGGCGGCCGACACCGCGCTGTCCGGCAGCGCGATCTGCCGGGGATCCTCCGATGCGCTCAGTCGAGTGGCGTCCACGAGCAGGTCGCACTCCAGCTCCGGGTCGACGCGGGCGAAGCGCATGCCGAGCACCGTCGGCGTGGCGTCCAGCAGACCCCGCGGAGCGAGCGGCGCCGCTGTCACCGCCAGCGTGCCGGCGGCGGCGCGCAGACGCAGCACGCCGTCCCCGAGTCGCGAGGCGCGTTCCGCGAAGGTCAGCACGTCGGTCACTGCGGCGGACTCGAGGAAGGGGAGACGGGCGGACACCGCCCTAAACTACCAAGGTGACCAACGAGCTCGATCCAGTGGACCGGATGCTGGCCGTGCTGGACCTCTCCTCGAGCACGGCGCGTACGACGGAGGACATCTTCACCGGCGCCTCGCAGGAGATGCCGACGGGGCGGATCTTCGGCGGGCAGGTGCTCGCGCAGGCCGTGATCGCCGCGGAGCGTACGCTGCCCGATGATCGCACCGCGCACTCCATGCACGGCTACTTCCTTCGCCCCGGTGACGCGTCGCAGGGGCTCACCTTCTCGGTAGACCGCATCCACGACGGCCGGTCGTTCTCCACCAGGCGCACCCAGGCGTTCCAGGACGGTGTACCGATCTTCTCGATGATCGCGTCGTTCGAGTCAGAGACCCCGGGACTCGATCACCAGTCGGCGATGCCGTCCGGCATCCCCTCGCCGGATGAGCTGCCGAGCATCGAAGATCATCTGAGCGGGCTGCACCCCATGAGCCGTCGGATGTTCAGCGACCGCCCGGTCGACCTGCGCCACGTCCCGTCGCCGATCTACACGAGCGTCGAGGGCGAGCACACCGCGGGCCAGGCCGTGTGGATGCGCACTCGCCGGGAACTGCCGGACGAGCCTCGGCTGCATCGCGCCGCGCTGGCGTACATGAGCGACCTGACCATTCAGGAGTCGGTGCTGCGCGCGCACGGCGTGCCGTGGTCGCTGCCCGGCCTGAAGGTCGCGAGCCTCGACCACGCCATGTGGTGGCACCGCCCGGGACGTGTCGACCAGTGGCTGCTGTACGTGCAGGAATCGCCGAGTGCGCGCGGCGGCCGCGGCCTGTCGCTGGGGCGCGTGTTCACCCGCGAGGGCGAGCTGATCGCGACCGTCGGTCAGGAGATCATGGTGCGGGTGCCCGCGGAGTGAGTCCTGCTGTCAGCCCCGATGGGTGAAGGAGACCGGCGCACCGAGGTACGGGGCCCAAGCCTCGCGCATGAGCGGCGAGAGCCGCGTCGGGCGGCCCGTGGCGACGTCCACCATGACGACGGTCGATGCCGCGCGCGCGTACAGCGTCTGCGGTCGGTCGCTGACCGGGCTGAAGACCTCGTAGCAGACCTCGATGCTCGAGCCGCCGATCTTGCCGAACCACATCTGCACATCGAGCGGCTCGCGTCGATACGGCACCGGGGCGAGATACTCGATCTCCTGTCGGGCGATGAGGGTCAGGGTGCCCGCCTCCAGGCCCGACTCGACGACGGCCGTATCCGGCGCCGCCTCGCCCGCCACCGGCATCCAGAAGACGCGCACGCGCGCCTCCTCGAGCAGCTTCAGCATCGAGGTGTTGTTGACGTGGTTGAACGCGTCGAGGTCTCCCCAACGCAGGTGGATGTCGACGTGCATGCGCACGCCACCGGAAATCTCGGTCCCTGAGCTTGTCAGTTCGGTCCCTGAGCTTGTCGAAGGGTCGTCAGTCACGGGTCAGCTTGCGGTGCGTGGAACGGTGCGGGTTGGCCGCGTCCGGGCCGAGGCGCTCGATCTTGTTCGCCTCGTACGCCTCGAAGTTGCCCTCGAACCAGTACCACTGCGCGGGGTTCTCGTCGGTGCCTTCGTACGCAAGGATGTGCGTCGCGATGCGGTCGAGGAACCACCGGTCGTGGGTGATGACCACAGCGCAGCCGGGGAACTCCAGGAGGGCGTTCTCCAGGCTGGACAGGGTCTCGACATCGAGGTCGTTGGTCGGCTCGTCGAGCAGCAGCAGGTTGCCGCCCTCCTTCAGGGTCAGCGCGAGGTTCAGGCGGTTGCGCTCACCACCGGAGAGCACGCCGGCTTTCTTCTGCTGGTCCGGGCCCTTGAAGCCGAACTTGGAGACGTACGCGCGCGAGGGGATCTCGGTCTTGCCGACCGTGATGATGTCCAGGCCGTCGGAGACGACCTCCCAGAGCGTCTTCTCCGGGTCGATGTTCGAGCGCGACTGGTCGACATAGCTGATCTTGACCGTCTCGCCGATCTTCAGCGAGCCGCCGTCGAGCTCCTCGAGCCCGACGATCGTCTTGAACAGCGTCGTCTTTCCGACACCGTTCGCGCCGATGATCCCGACGATGCCGTTCGGCGGCAGGCTGAAGCTGAGCCCGTCGATCAGCGTGCGGTCGCCGAAGCCCTTCTCCAGCTTCTTCGCCTCGATCACGACACTGCCCAGGCGCGGACCTGCCGGGATCTGGATCTCCTCGAAGTCGAGCTTGCGCGTGCGCTCGGCCTCCGCGGCCATCTCCTCGTACCGGGCCAGACGCGCCTTCGACTTGGTCTGGCGTCCCTTTGCCGACGAACGGACCCACTCGAGCTCGTCCTTGAGACGCTTGGCGAGCTTGGCGTCCTTCTTGCCCTGGACGTCGAGGCGCTCGGCCTTCTTCTCCAGGTAGGTGGAGTAGTTGCCCTCGTAGCCGATGAGCCGACCGCGGTCGACCTCGGCGATCCACTCGGCGACGTTGTCGAGGAAGTACCGGTCGTGGGTGATCGCGATGACGGCGCCCTTGTACGACTGCAGATGCTGCTCGAGCCAGAGCACGCTCTCGGCGTCGAGGTGGTTGGTGGGCTCGTCCAGGAGCAGCAGATCGGGCTTCTGGAGCAGCAACTTGGCGAGCGCGACACGGCGCTTCTCACCACCCGACAGCGGCGCGATCTCGGCGTCGCCCGGCGGGGTGCGGAGCGCATCCATCGCCTGCTCGAGCTGGGAGTCGAGGTCCCAGCCGTCGGCGGCGTCGATCTCCTCCTGCAGCACACCCATCTCGGCGAGCAGCGTGTCGAAGTCGGCGTCGGGGTCGGCCATCAGCGCCGAGATCTCGTTGAAGCGGTCGAGCTTCGCCTTGATCGCGACGCCCGCCTGGATGTTCTCCAGCACGGTCTTCGACTCGTCGAGCTCCGGCTCCTGCATGAGGATGCCGACGCTGAAGCCGGGGCTGAGCTTGGCCTCACCGTTGGAGGGGTGATCCAGGCCAGCCATGATCTTCAGGATCGTGGACTTTCCCGCGCCGTTGGGGCCGACCATGCCGATCTTCGCGCCCGGCAGGAACGCCATGGTGACGTCGTCGAGGATCAGCTTCTCGCCCACAGCCTTGCGGGCACGAACCATGGAGTAGATGTACTCAGCCATAAGGACCGAGTCTACCGGCGTGCGGTGCGTGCCCTCACCAGTCGATCGGCGTCACCAGTCGATCGGCCGGGTCTCACCGATCAGGCACCCGCCACCGGGAACCTGCGGCATCACGACCGCTGTCGGCGACTCGGTCGAGGGGCCGACCTGGCCGATGAGGCACTCCTCGGCCCAGACGACGGAGAACTGGATGGCGTCGGCCGGGTTGCCGACGGTGGTCTGATCCTTGGTGACCTCCATCGCCTCACGGTCGAAGCCCGCGGCGACGAGGGCATCGATATAGGCCCGCCCGTGGTACTTCTCTTCGGTGGCGAACACCGTCCGCATGACGGAGGCGAACAGCGGAAGATTGTCCGCCGCCGATCCGTCGGCGATCAGAACGGGCTCGGACGCCGTCGGCGACGGTGACGCTGGGGCGGTGGCGACCGGCGAGGCCGCGTCCGTCGTCACGGTCGGCCGGGGCTGCGCAGCGCAGCCTGCGAGGAGGATGCCGATGGCCAGCGCGACCGCCGCTGTCACGGCGCGTCGCGGAGTTCGGGTATCGGGACGGCGCACCTGACGAGTCTAGGGCGATCGCACTGGCCGTCGGCGCCCTCGGCTCTCCTCAGGACGGGGCGCCCGGCCGCCACTCAGAACGGGGTGCCCGGCTCGGCGTCGGCGGTCGAACCCGGCGTGGCCCAGCCGTCGGCACCGACGCCGACCAACTCCGGCGTCGCCGAGCTGTCGTCGTCGTTGTCGTCTCGGGGGCGGAGCGCGTCGGTGCCGACACCATCGCCGGCATCCGAGTCGGACGTCTGCGCCTCATGGCGGGTCTTCGTGAAGATCGACGTGCCCCAGAGCAGGTCGTGACCGATCGCCGCAGCCTCGATGTCCACGCTGCGGCCGCGCTTGTCTCCCGACTCCCACTCGCTGACCTTGAGCGTGCCCGAGATGATCACGCGCTGCCCCTTCAGCAACGACGCGAGCGCATGCTCGGCGAGTCGCCGGTACGCGACGACGTCGTAGTAGCTGGTGTGCGCGTCCTCCCAGGCGCGCAAGGCGTCGTTGAACCGCCGCGTCGTGCTGGCGATCCGGAAGTTGACGACCGTGGCGCCCGCGGCAGTCTGCCGCCGCTGCGGGCTGTTGACGATGTTTCCGATCACGGTGATCTGTTCGACCATGGGTCTGCGCTCCTCTCCGGCGAGGTCCGTCCCCGCCGCCGCTCCGGTGCCCGCGTGCCCGACGGGCACCGGAGCTCCTCCAGAGTGCGGGTCAGGAACGATCCGTAGGAGCCGGAACCGGCGATCCGTGGACAGATCCGAGAATTCGCCGCCTGTGCAGGAGGCGAGGAGTCAGTCGCGCGCGTACTCGCTGAAGCGCGCCCGCACCTTGTTGACCTTCGGCACGGCCACGGCCAGGCAGTACCCCTGTCCAGGGTTCTTCGCGAAGAAGTCCTGGTGGTAGTCCTCGGCCGGGTAGAACTCACCGAGCGGCTCCGTCGTGGTCACGAGGCCGCCGTCCCACCACTCGGATGCGCGCGCCCGCGCGGCGTCGAACACCGCGCGCTGGGCATCGTCGGCCGGGAACATCGCAGAGCGATACTGGGTGCCGATGTCGTTGCCCTGGCGGTTCAACTGGCGCGGGTCGTGCATCGTGAAGAAGGCGTCGAGAATCACATCGCCGGGGATGACATCGGGGTCGAACGTGACCCGCACGGCTTCGGCGTGCCCCGTCGTTCCGGTGCAGACCTGCTCATAGCTCGGTTGCGGCGTCGTTCCGCCGATGTACCCGGACTCGACGGATGCGACTCCGCGCAATGCCCGATATGCGGCGTCCAGGCACCAGAAGCAGCCGCCGGCCAGCGTGTACGTCTCCACATCGACTCCGATTCCCGCGCCGTACGGCGCGTCTCCTGGAGCAACAGTACGCACCGGCCGGCTGTTCCCGGGGATGGCGGGATGGATGTCGGAGGTCGAAGGCATATTCGATGTGGAGAGGAGAGGATATGGCAGCGATCGCAGGGATGCACATCACGACAGGCCACAGCGAGACCCGACTGGTTCCCGTGGCCGACCGCCTGTGGCGCGTCGTCGACGGCTCGGGGCGTGCTCTCGGCCACCTGCAGCAACGTGGTGCGGGCAAGCACGCGCGGTTCGCGGCACGACGGTTCCACGCGGCGTCCGGACGGTTCCGCGACATCGGTGAGTTCTGTCGCGCGGCCGAGGCGCTCGAGTGTCTGCGCCTGTCGCGATGACGGCACCGAGACGCTGACGGCGGCCGCGCGCTCAGCTCGGCGTGGTGTTCAGACCAGGGCAGCGAACGCGTCGGGCACCGACGTCGGCACGGCCGCGCGTACCGCCGGCCACACCTGTGCGAGCACGTCGGCAGCGCGGCGCAGCCGATCGGCGGGGGCGGTGAACGGCACCCGCACGTGCCGCTCATGCCCGCCATCGACCGCGAAGCGCGGGCCGGCGCTCAGATGCAGCCCTTGGGTGCGCGCCGCCAGCACCAGCCCCGAGCTCAGCGGAGCGTCGAGTTCGACCCAGAGCGACACACCGCCGGCCGGCCGCGGAACCCGCCACTCAGGAAGAACGGCGGTGAGCTGCTCGTACAGCGTGTCCCGCCCTTCGCGCAGCAGTTCCGCCCGCTGCACGAGGATCTCCGGCATCCGCGCCATCAGTCGGGCCGCGACGGCCTGTTCGAATTCGGGGGTGCCGAGATCCCGCGGCGCGCGCGCCGCGACGAGGCGTCGGATGAGATGGGCATCGGCGCGGATCCAGCCAATGCGAAGTCCGCCCCACACCGTCTTTCCGAGCGAGCCGATGCGCACAGCGCCCGGGAGCACCGGTCCGGACAGGACGCCCGCCGTACCGAGGTCCTCGTCGAGGGCGAGCTCTGCCGTGGTCTCGTCGATCAGAAGCGTGGTTCCGCTCCGTGCCGCGCACGACGCAATCGCCTCTGCCTCGGTAACCGACATCGATCGTCCGGTCGGGTTCTGGAACACCGGCATCACGTAGGCCACGGTCGGGGCCGCGCGGGTGAAGGCCTGGGCAGCACGGTCGAGATCCCATCCGGCATCCACAGTGACGGGCACCGCGACCAGGCGCGCGCCGGCGGAGCGGAGCGCTTCAGCCGCGTGCGGATACGTCGGCGTCTCCATGAGCGCACGGTCACCGCGTCGCAAGAGCGTCGTGGCAAGGAGGTGGATCGCGCTCTGCGCGCCGGTCGTGATCAGGATCTCCTCCGGAGCCGTCGGGAGGCCCCGCTCTGCATAGCGCTGCGCGACCGCCTGCCGCAGCCCGAGCATGCCGACGATGTCGTATCCGGGCCGCGCCACGAGTGATGCGGCCTCCTGCGCGACCTCGCTCATCACGCCGGCCAATCCCGGCCAGGCGGCAGGACTCGCCTGCTGCAGATCGATCTCATCGGGGCCCGCCACCGCACTCCCGGGGTCGCGTCGCGCGAGCGGCAGCGTCACGCTGCCCGAGCCGCGCAGGCTCTCGATATGACCGGTATCGCGCAGGCTGCGGTATGCGGCGGCGACCGTGGTGCGGCTCAGGGAGAGCGCCTGAGCGAGTTCACGCTCCGCGGGCAGCGTCGTGCGCGGCGCGAGCCGATTGTCCAGGCAGAGCAGACGGATGCCGTCGGCCAACGCCTCATAGGCGGGCTCGCGCGTGCGCCATCCGCCGAGGGCCCCCGCGAGCGAGCGAGCCGAGATCCGCGAGTCGGGCGATGTCATGGGGCCACGATAGTGGAATTGGACTGTCTCGCCAGTGCCAATCATGCGGTTGGATATCTGCATGACCGTGAGAATGCTTCAGCTGCTGGTCGGCCTCGTCCTGTTCGGCGCCGGCTGCGCCCTCATGGTCCAGGCGGGAATCGGGCTCGACCCCTGGACCGTGTTCGCCGAGGGACTCTCCCGCCAGACCGGCATCGGCATCGGTTGGGTCACCAATGGCGTCGGCTTCCTGGTGCTGCTGCTGTGGATCCCCCTGCGTCAGCGGCCGGGCGTTGGCACGATCCTCAACATCCTGCTGGTGGGAACGAGCATGCAGGGCACGATCGCAATCGTGCCCGCGGTGACCGGGCTGGAGGGTCTCTCGGGGCCGGTGGAGTTCCTCATCCAGCTCGCGGTCTTCCTGCTCGGCGTGGTCGTGGTGGCGGTGGCCTCCGGGCTGTACATCGGCGCCCGCTTCGGCCCCGGCCCGCGCGACGGACTGATGACGGGGCTGAATGAGAGGTTCGGGTGGCCCATCTGGGCGGCACGGCTCGGCGTCGAGCTGACCGTGCTGGTCGCCGGTTGGCTGCTCGGCGGCACGGTAGGCCTCGGCACGGTCCTGTTCGCGGTCCTGATCGGACCGCTCGTGCACCGCGCCCTGCCGCTGTTCGATCACCGCGTGCGCACTGAGCGCCTCGCCGCGCGAGCAGCTGCGCGAGAGGCCCAGACCACGCGGTGAGACGGGCCGGGCGTTCGGACACGCCGGACCGCGCGGCGGCCGCCGAGCACGGGGCGCGACGCCGCGCAACGGCCCGCCGCGGACGGGGATCAGTGCTCGCGGAACTGCGGCCAGTCCGAGCCTGCCCGCATGTGCGCGTGCAACGCGCTCTTGGCGATGTCCATTGTGGGATAGCTCCCGAGCGACTCGGCCGCTCCGGCCATCGTGACGATGTACGTGCTGTCGCCGTCCTTGCGGATGCTCCCCACGACATTGCCCTCGGTGCCGTACGCCACCCAGAGCGTGGAAGTCGTGCTGCTCATGTCGGACTCCTTCCGTTGCTCCAGACGCTACGCTCCCGCGCCCGGAACCGCCAGCGAAATCATCCACAGATCGGCGCTTCGGGGTGCGTATCGATGTCTGAATGTCGGTGGCCCCTTCTACTGTCGAGATATGGAGTTCTTGTCGGGTGGTGAGGATCCGGATCGGGAGTTGTGGGATGACCCCGGGTTCCGGGCCGAGTACCTCGACGCGCTCGTGGCCCGGTTCGAAGCGGACCCGCCCGCGGATCCTGAGGATTGGTCGAAGGACTACCCGCCGGATGAGCCGCCCGCCCCGTTCGTGCGTGATGTGGAGGATGCCGAAGAACTGCTGCGCCGGGCGCGTGCGCTGGCCGCCGCGGCGGACGACCAGTTCCGGCGGGTGCTCGAGGGCGCCCGGCAGAACCCGGACCCATGGGTCGGACCGGACCCGACCCTGGACCCCGACTATGAGGACCCGCGCGGCTGGACGCACGCCGCGGTGCGGGCCCGGCGGCGGGAGATCGCGGTGCGGGCCGCGGCGATGGACCTCGGGGTGCGGGCCGGGCT
>Ga0180219_1000339_pt1 | contig 41567 bp, 42 predicted proteins | sample eDN3rd30CBELigMG_FD_151338 | JGI IMG/M metagenome (GOLD analysis project Ga0180219, IMG submission 151338) | Enriched Miracle-Growth compost microbial communities from Emeryville, California, USA - eDNA 3rd pass 30_C BE-Lig MG (version 2)... ... | reverse complement strand
CCCATCTGGGCCTCAACAAGCCGATCTACCGCAAGACCGCCGCCTATGGCCATTTCGGCCGCACACCCGAAGGCGACTTCTTCCCATGGGAAAAAACCGACCTCGTCGACGATATCAAGGCCGCGCTGGCCTGATCGATCGTATCGGCAGACGGGAACGGCGTCCGCGCGACAGCCCGACTTCGGTGACTGGTGGGAAAGGGCGGCGCGCGCCAGCTACGCCATGCACCAGAGCTATCTGGGCGTTGCCGGCCATCCGGTCGAATGGACGGACCGCTATTCGCTCTCCGACCTGCCGCCGGGGCAACGCGCCAAGCACGCGGCGCCGGAAGGCCCCGCCCGGCCCGAATTCCTGGAACTGGAAGGGCGCACGCGCGACCTCGTGCCACGTTCGGAACCGATGCTGCCGCAGGACAATCCCTTCGCGGCGCCCTATGCGCGCAAATCCTCGCTCATGACCTTCAATGTCGCGCAATATTGCCGGCTTCTGGAAATGGAGTTCGAGGCGGCCGGCGGGCGGTTCGTGCCGGCGGATTTCCAGAGCGAGCGGGACCTGCGTGCGATCAGCGAGCGCACGATCATCAATTGCACGGGCTATGCGGCGCGCGCGCTGTTCGGCGACGACAGCCTCGTGCCGGTGCGTGGGCAGATCGCGTGGCTTCTGCCGCAGGAAGGCGTGCATTATGGCGTCTATTATAACGGCCTGACCGTGATCGCGCGGCGCGACGGCATCGTCGTCCAGCCGCTCGGGCCTGACGATTATTTCGGCTATGACGACGCCGACGAAACCCCGGACATGGCGGCCGCCTATCAGGCGATCGATGCGGCGGCGGCGATGTTCCGCACCATTTGAGCCGCGTCGCTCATCGACCGTTCAAGAAAGCACGCCCATGATGGCATGGTGGATGGCTGAACGTGTTGATGGCTGAACGTGAGGGGATGGCGATGAACCGGACAATGATGGCGCTGGCGAGCATATCCGTGGCTGGTCTTGCGGGGAGCGCGGTCGGACAGGCGCCGCGCATGACCGCGGCGGAAGGGCGGGCGCTCTATGCCGCCGGCGGCTTTCCGATCAGTGCGGATGGACGCAACCCGACCAATCGCTGCGGGGCGGCCGCAAGCCCGCGCATCACCTTCGTCGACATGAACGCGGACGGGCGCAAGGAAGCGCTCTTCATCGATGCCGGCACATGCTACCGGACCGACGGCCGCTGGTATGCCGTGGCGACCCAGGCCGCCGATGGAAGCTGGCACCGCATCCTGGAAGGCGAGGGCAGCGTGCGCGCCACGGGCACGGCGGTGAATGGCTGGTTCGTGCTGGAGACGACGAGCGGCGGCCAGAGCAGGACATTGATCCAGGACGGGCAGCGCTATGTCGACCGCAGCGCCGCGCAGGCGCCGGTTGCGGCGCCCGCGGCCGGGGCAGCCGAAGCGCCGCCGCCCGCCGCCGCCCTCGCACCCGGGGCGGATGCCCAGCGCGATGCCGCGATCTTCCGCGCGGCCGGCTTCACCCGGCAACGCGCGGGGTGGGAAAGCGGCAATTGCCCGACCCCGCACGAAATCTCCTATACGCCCGGCACGATCGAGAAGATGGAGGACATCAATGGCGATGGCCGGCCGGAGGCGATCGTCACCGAGGGCGGTGCCATGTGCTACGGGATGACGGGCCAGTCCTTCTGGCTGCTGAGCCAGCAGGCGGACGGCGGCTGGAAGGTCATGGCGAACGACATCGGCATCCCCAATTTCCTGACGACGAAGGGCGCGGGGGGCTTTCCCGATATCGAGATCGGCGGGCCGGGCTTCTGCTTCCCGGTCGTGCGCTGGAACGGCTCGTCCTATGAGGATAATCGCTTCGAATATGAAGGCCGGCGCTGCACGCCCAATCGTTGACGCGTGGGCTGGCCAGCGGCTGGCGCATGCTATAGGCGGCCGCGCATGACCGCGTTCAAATCCGGCGATCCGACGACGCTCAACCGACTCTATGGTCGCCAATCCGGCCACAAGCTGCGCATTGGCCAGCAGGTGCTGGTCGATGAACTGCTGCCTGCGATCAGTGTTCCCGAGGACGGGTCGGTCAGCGCACAGACGCTGTTCGGCGACGCGCGGCCGCTGCATTTCGAGATCGGCTTCGGCTCGGGCGAGCATCTGGCCTATCGGGCCGACCTGCTGCCGGACCATGGCTTCATCGGGTGCGAGCCCTTCCTCAACGGTGTCGTGGGGGCGCTCGGCCATGTGCGCGACCAGCGGCTGGCCAATGTGCGGCTGCATATGGGCAATGCGCTGGACGTGCTGGCGCGCGTGCCCGATGGCGCGCTGAGCTTCGTCTATCTGCTCCATCCCGATCCCTGGCCCAAGGCGCGGCACGCCAAGCGGCGGATGATGAACAAGGGGCCGCTGGACCTGATCGCGCGCAAGCTGCGGCCCGGCGGGGAATTCCGCTTCGGCACCGACCATCCGGTCTATCTGCGCTGGGCGCTGATGCAGATGCGCGCGCGCGGGGACTTCGAATGGCTCGCCGGCAAGGCGGCGGATTTCCTCGTGCGGCCGGGCGGCTGGCCGGAGACGCGCTATGAGGCGAAGGCCCGGCAGAAGGGTCATGAGGTGTGGTACTTCCGATATCTAAGAACCCATTTGGAACATTTGTCTTGACAGCGTAATGCTCTTTGGTTAGAGAAGGGCAAGCTCGCAAATCGAGTCGGCGGCGCGGATCGGCCCGCCGCCGGGCGAACGGATCAGGACAGATGTGCAAAGAGGAAACGCGCCCAGCATGGGGCGCGGACGCAGCCTTGCGTCCGGCGCGACGGCCGCGGTGGGCCAGGGCGCTCAAGGCGGCCTTTCTGGCGGAGCTTCGGCATTGTTGCGGCGTAGCGGCGGCCAGCGCACGGATCGGCGTGGATGCCGGCGCGGTGCATGCGCTGCGGCGGCGTGACGCCGATTTCGACGCGGCGTGGCACGCGGCGATCGCGGATGGTTATGCCGAGCTGGAATGGCGTTTGCTCGCGACCGCATTGGAAGGCGTCACGCGAACCGAAACGGTTCGTGATGCGAAGGCTGATGTGGTGACGCAGATCAAGACGGTGCACAGCCATGACGTGGCCATCGGCCTGCGCCTGCTGCTGGCCCACCGCGCCGAGGCTGCGGCCGCGCAGGCGAACGACGCGGACCGGGCGGCCGAGGCGGCACGGGACGCGGATGCCGCGCTCGGGCTGCAACTGCGCATGAAGATGGATGAAATCCGGCAGCGGCTCGTCGGCCCCATGGAGGTCGCCGAGGTTGCCTGCGATGGTGAGAATCGGGACGAGCGATGACGGCGCAATGGCCCATGAACACAGACGCAGACGGCAATGCCGGCCTCTCCGATTATGAACTGGTCGCCGCGCAGACGGAGAGCCTGCGCGAGGGGCTCATCGCGGAGCTTGGCGAGGACGCGGTCGACTGGCTGCGCCGCAACTGGCGCGGGCGGGCGCGACCGGCGCAGTTGCCGCCGCCGGACGACTGGTTCGTCTGGCTGATCCTGGCCGGTCGCGGCTTCGGCAAGACACGGGCGGGCGCGGAGTGGGTCCGCGCGATCGGGGAAGCGGACGGCGCCGCGCGGATCGCACTGGTCGGCGCGACGCTGCAGGAGGCGCGGGCGGTGATGGTGGAGGGCGAAAGCGGCCTGCTCGCCATCGCGCCGCCGGGCCAGCGGCCGCGCTGGCAGCCCGCGCGACGCCTGTTGCGCTGGCCCAGCGGGGCGACGGCCATGCTCTATGGCGCCGCCGACCCGGAGACATTGCGTGGGCCGCAGCATAGCCATGGCTGGGCCGACGAGATCGCCAAATGGCCGCGCGCATCGGCCGCGTGGGACAATCTGGTGATGGGGATGCGACTGGGCACGCGCCCCCGGATCGTGGCGACAACGACGCCGCGCCCCGTCGCCCTGTTGCGGCGTCTGGTGGCCGATCCGGGCGTGGTCATCACGCGCGGCCGCACGCGGGATAACCGGGCCGTCCTGCCGCCCTCCTTCCTCGCGGAAATGGCGAGGAGCTATGGCGGCACGCGGCTGGGCGCGCAGGAACTGGACGGGGCGCTGATGCTCGACCTGGACGGCGCTCTGTGGACGCGAAAGCTGCTCGACGATTGTCGCGCGGCGGGACCGATGCCCGCGCGGCGGGATCTGGGCCGACTTGTGATCGGTGTCGATCCATCCGCGAGCGAGACCGGGGATGCCTGCGGGATCGTGGTGGCGGGACTGACGGAGGACGGGCTGGCCATGGTGCTGGAGGATGCGACCATTGCCCGCGCCAGTCCGGAAGCCTGGGCACGGGCGGTCGCCAGTGCGGCGTGGCGCTGGCGGGCGGACCGGATCGTGGCGGAGGTGAACAATGGCGGGGCCATGGTCGGCGCCGTGCTGCGCGCGGCCGACATCGCGCTGCCGCTGCGGCTCGTGTATGCCTCCCGTGGCAAGTCGGCACGGGCCGAACCGATCGCCGCTGCTTATGAATCCGGGCGTGTCCGGCACGCAGCCCTGTTCGTGGAGCTGGAGGACCAGCTTTGCGGCATGATGGCCAATGGCCGCTATGAAGGGTCGGGCCGCTCGCCGGACCGCGCCGATGCCCTGGTCTGGTGCCTGACCGACCTGTTGCTGGGCGGAACGGGCGCGCCCCGCCTGCGGCGCATATGACGGATGCGAAGCAGGATTTGAGAGAGCGATGATGCGAATCGCTTGCTTTTGGAGCGCGATGGGCGGACCATGTAAAACGGGTTACGCCGGGTGGAGTATTCCCGGATGGACGACATTCTGAACAGGATCGCGGATGCAACGACCCTGCCGCTGCTTTGGCGGCAGATGACGCGCTACTTTGGTCGGAATGGTTTCCAGGCGGTGAGCTACTATTGGGTGCGTGCGACGACGCATTTACCCGCGACGATGCCGCTGCAACATGGTTTTTCCAAGGACGAGATCGATCTTTATCTTTCCTTCGACTTTCAGAGACTTGACATAGTTCCACGCGCCGCGCTCGCGGCGGGCATGCCGATCCGCTGGAGCATGATCTGGCGCAGTTCGGAGCTGACCTCGGAAGAGCGGGCCTTCGTGGAGGCGATGCGCGAGGTCGACTTCTCGGACGGCTTTTCCCTGCCCTGCTACGGGCCGAACGGTCGCAATGCGGTGGTCGGCCTCAGCAAGATGAAGGCGAAGGTGGATATCAGTCCCGGCCATATGAGCTTGCTGCACTTCGCGGCGCAGGCCGCGCATCTGCGCATCTGCGCGATGTTTGCCGACGAAGGCACGCGGGACCGGCAGCTCTCCACGCGGGAAAAGGAAATCCTCGACTGGGTGGCGCGGGGCAAGAGCAACACGGTGATCGCCGACATATTGGCCATCTCGCCCGGCACGGTCGATACCTATATGCGGCGGATATATGAGAAACTGGATGTTTCCGACCGCACATCGGCGGCCGTGAAGGGCGTGGGGCTGGGCCTGATCGCGGCCTGACGATCAACCGCCTCCGGGCGTTCCGCATATCCGGAAGGCGCGGTTTCGCCGCATCGTCCGCGTGCTGCCCGCGCGCGGGCGCATCTCCAAATCCCTGGAAGGGAGACGTTCATTGACATGGTTTGGACGCAAGGCCGCGACGGCACCGTCGCGCCCGCCGCTGGCGCGCGCCTGGATCGGCTTCGGCCGATGCGGCACGGATCACTGGCCGCAGGATTATGACACGCAACTCCGATCGGCCGTGCTGGCCAATCCCGTGGCGCAACGCGCCGTGCGCCTGGTGAGCGAGGCGGCCGGCAGCGCGGCGCTCATCGCGACGGCGCGCGAGCCGGCGCAGGCCCAGGCGGCGCTGCGGCTGGTGCAGCGCCGATCGGCCGGGCAGAATCTGGTCGAGACGCTGACCGCGCATCTGCTCCTGCACGGCAATGCCTATGTGCAGATCGGCCATGGCCCGACCGGCGAGCCGGCGAATCTCTTTGCCCTGCGGCCGGACCGCGTGACGGTGGAGCAGGACGGGCAGGGCTGGCCGATCGGCTATCGCTACCGGGCGGGCGACCGCCAGATGCTCTATGCCAGCGAGGATGCGGCGGGCCGGACGGCCATCATCCACCTGAAGGCGCTGAACCCGACCGACGACCATTATGGCCTGGGATGCCTGGGCGCGGCGGCCGGCGCGGTCGCGATCCACAATGCGGCGACGCAGTGGAACAAGGCGCTGCTCGACAATGCCGCGCGCCCGTCCGGCGCGCTGGTCTATGACCCCAAGGATGGGAGCCCGCTCTCTTCCGACCAGTTCGACCGGCTGCGCGACGAGCTGGAACATGTCTTCCAGGGCAAGGACAATGCCGGACGCCCGATGCTGCTGGAGGGCGGCCTTTCCTGGCAGGCCATGAGCCTCTCGCCCCATGACATGGACTTCGTGGAGCTGAAAGCCGCCGCGGCGCGCGACATCGCTCTCGCCTTCGGCGTGCCGCCGGTGCTGGCGGGGCTGCCGGGCGACAGCACCTATTCGAACTATCGCGAGGCCAACAAGGCGCTCTGGCGACAGACCGTGCTGCCGCTGGCCGACAAGATCCTCGGCGGGCTGGCGCAGGGCCTGGCGGACGAACTGCCGGACCTGCGCCTGCAGGTCGACCTCAACCAGGTGCCGGCGCTGGTCGAGGAGCGTGGCATGTTGTGGGATCGCATCGCGGCGGCCGACTTCCTCTCCCGCGACGAGAAGCGGGCGATGCTGGGGCTGGAGGCCGAGGCGCAGTGAGCCGCGCAGGTCAGACGCCGGGCGGACTGCGCTTTGCGGGCTATGCGGCGATCTTCGGGCGGGTCGACAATGGCGGCGACGTCATCGCGCCCGGTGCGTTCGCCGCCAGTCTCGCGCGGCGGGCGCGGGATGTGCCGTTGCTCTGGCAGCATCGCCCGGACCGGCCGATCGGCATGATCGAGACGGTGGCGGAGGATGCGCGCGGCCTGCGCGTGATCGGCCGGCTCGACGAGGCCGCGCCGGATGCGCGCGAGGCGGCGGCGCTGCTGCGCGAGGGCCGCATCGACGGGCTCTCCTTCGGCTATCGCGTCGTGACGGCGCAAGGGCAGCAGCCGCGCCGGCTGGACGCGCTCGATCTGGTCGAGGTGAGCATCGTGACGCACCCGATGCAGCCGCTCGCACGCGTGCATGCGGTGCTCTGAAACGGCGCGACGGGACAGTGTTGGCGGGGCCCTGCGGGGGAGCGCGGGCGACTTCAAGGCGCCGCTGGGGGCGTTTCGCTTCCATGGCGGCGGCGAGGACCAGCCGGTCGACCCGCTGATCGCGGCGGCGGTCGGCACGGGGCGGGCGCCAGCCCATCGCGGCTGCGCCTATGCGCTGTTCGAGGACCTGCAACTGGCCGATTTCGGCAACCGCATTCCCTCGCTGACATTCGAACTGATCGCCGATTCCGATGGCGTGGATCTGGCCGATATACTGACCGATCTGGCGGGCGATCCCATCATGTTCATGGGGGACGAGGCGCCTCCGCGTCTCGCTGGTTTCGCGGGCGAAGGCGATGATCTGCGGGCGGCGAGCGAGGCGATCGTCACGGCCTATGGACTGCAATGGCGGGAGCAGGACGGGCAACTGGCCCTGACGGCCGGCGCGCAGACCGGAGCCGTGCTCGACCCGGCCGGGGCCTTGCGCGCGCTCGACGGCGCGAAGGAAGCGCCCTTCCTCAAGCGGCGTGCGCCGATCGAGACGGTGCCGGTCCGCCTCGCGATCCGCCACCACGACCCCGCGCGCGACTATCAGATCGGCATCCAGACGGCGGAACGGCCGCAGCCGGGGACGGGCACCGTCGAGATCGACTGTCCGGCCGTGCTCGCGGCGGTGGAAGCGCGCCAGCTCGCCGATCGATCGCTGCGGCGTGCCCTGCGACGGCGCATGTCGATCCGGTGGTCGGCGGGCTGGTCAGCCCTTGCGCTGGCGATCGGCGATGTCGTCTCGATCGATGGCGAACCTGGCCATTGGCTGGTCGAGGGGCGCGACTGGGAGGATATGGCGGTGCGCCTGACGCTGCGGGCGCACAGTCTCGCGAGCCGGCAGGCCGGGACGACAGGTGATTCGGGCGCGCCGGTGCTGGAAAGCGATCTTGCCCAGGGCCCGACCCGCCTCGCGATCGTCGAACTGCCGCCCGACGGCGTCTCGCTGGCGACCGCGCCGATCGTGCAGATCGCGGCGACGGGCGAGGATGCGGGCTGGCGCCGCGCCGCCCTGTTCCGGTTCCGCGAAGGCGCCGATGCGGCCGAATCGATCGGCAGGACGGCGCCCCGCGCGACGATCGGCACGGCGGCGACGATCCTCGCGGATGGTCCGCCATGGCGGCTGGACCGGCGCAACGCCGTGGAGGTGCAGCTGGATAATGGCGGGGACGCGCTGACATCGGTCACCGATAGCCAGCTGTTCGAAGGCGCCAATCTGGCGATGCTTGGCGAGGAAATGCTCCAGTTCGGCCTCGCCGAGCCGATCGGTCCTGCCCGTTATCGCCTGTCCCGACTGATCCGGGGCTGGCATGGCACGGAGTGGGCCGGCGCAAATCACGGCGCGGGCGAACGCTTCGTGCTGATCGACCCGACGCGCCTTGCGTCGATGCAGGCGACGGCCGGGGATGTCGGCGCGGTGCTGGATGTCCGGGCGGTGGGTTCGGGCGACGCCGTGCCCGCCGCAGCGCAACGGACTCTCGATGGGCGTGGCATGGTGCCGCCGTCTCCCGTCCATGGTCGCGTCGACATACTGCCCGATGGCGGCCGGTCGTTGCGATGGATTCGTCGAAGCCGTCTGGGGTGGGGCTGGGCGAATGGCAGTGACGCGCCGCTCGGTGAAGAGCGCGAGCGCTATCTGCTGAGCGCTGTCGCTGGCGGCATTGTCCTGCGCAGTTGGGAGACGGTCGCGCCGATGGCGCTTTATGCCGCCTCCGACCTTGCCGACGATCTGGCGAGGGCGGGCGCGGCCGCCATCGCCATAGAGGTCCGGCAGCTTGGGACCTTCGGCCCCGGCCGGCCGCTCCTGCTGCCGATCCACTGACCCCATCGCGAATTTCCAACATGACGGAGAGAGACCATGATCGAAACCAGCCGACTTGGCCTGCCGTTGCTGGCCGCGGGCCAGACGCAAAAGGAACTGGTCCACAATGAAGCGCTGAGCCTGATCGACGTGACGGTGCAGGCCAGCGTGGCAAGCGCCGACCTGTCACAGCCAGCAGAAGCGCCCCTTGTCGGGCAATGCTGGATCGTCGCTCCGGCAGGGGCGGGCGCCTGGACCGGCAGGGACGGCGACCTGGCTGCCTGGACCGATGCAGGCTGGATATTCCTGCCCCCGGCGCCGGGCTGGCGCGTCTGGGTGGAGGATCGCGGACATATGATGCGGTTCGATGGCACCGCATGGCGCGACGCGCCGGCGCGCGCGGATGGATATTATGTGGACGGAACACGCGTCGTCGCGCAACGGCAGGCCGGCATTGCGGACCCGATCGGCGGTGCCATCCAGGATGGCGAAGCACGCGCGACGCTTGCGACCGTGCTTGCGGTCCTAAGAGCACATGGGCTGATCGCGACTTAACAGAAGTTAATGAATGGAAAGTTCAAGCGTTCCGCCTGTGCAAAAAAGTCCAAAAAATTGCGACATTTCGGCAACAGCCCACTTTTGCGCGCTTGAATATCTTTCGGCGCAAGATTAAAGCGGCGATGCAGCATTTTGCGACCTTAGTTTGAAAGGGGAATGAGTATGCGGAAGCTTGGCCTTGCCATAGCGCTCGCGTCGACCGCGATGGCCTCGCCGTCGCTCGCCAAGGATAAGTCCTGGTACGTTGGCGCCGATATCGGCGCTCTCATCGTGGAGGATACGGATACGTATCGCGTGGACGGCGTGCAGATCACGACGCCTCACGACGTGGGATATGATGCCGCGGGATATGTCGGCTACGACTTCGGCGGTTTCCGCCTCGAGGCCGAATATTCGCACAAGAAGGCGATGAACAACGCATCCATTTACTCGGATAGCAGCGTTTATCCCGAGGGCGGTCAGGCTCGCGTCGACAGCCTGATGCTCAACGGCCTGCTCGATTTCGGGCCGGACGATGGCCTGCAGGGCTTCATCGGCGGTGGTGCCGGCGTGGGTCGCGCGAAGATTTCCCTGCCGGATACGCGTGATTCGGACAGCGGCTTCGCCTGGCAGCTTCTTGCTGGTATTCGCGTGCCGGTGAGCAGCAATGTCGATGTGTCGCTGAAGTATCGCTACTACAATCAGAACAACATCGAACTGCGCAACGTGTTCGGCGTGGCTCAGGATACGCAGCTGCAGACGCACAGCTTCCTGATCGGCCTGGCGTATAACTTCGGCGCTCCGGCGGCACCCCCGCCGCCCCCGCCGCCGCCTCCGCCGCCTCCCCCGCCGCCGCCTCCCCCGCCGCCTCCGCCGCCTCCGCCGGTGGCTCAGTGCGCGCCGGGCCCGTATATCGTGTTCTTCGAGTGGGATAGCGCGGACGTCACGCCCGACGCTGCCTCGATCCTCGACAATGCGGTGTCGGCTTATGCGAACTGCGGCAGTGCGCAGGTCATGCTTGCCGGCCACGCCGACAAGTCAGGCTCGCCGCGCTACAACGTCGGCCTGTCGGCCCGTCGTAACGCGTCGGTTCGTACGTATCTGACGCAGCACGGCATCCCCGATGGCGTGATCTCGTCCGAGGCCTTCGGTGAATCGCGTCCGCGCATCGAGACCGCCGACGGCGTTCGCGAACTGCAGAACCGTCGCGTGGAAATCACCTACGGTCCGGGTTCGGGTTCCTGATCCGGATTGCTTGCCGCCGCACGGCGGTGAGCCAGATATTGAGAAGGGGCCGGTTCGCCGGCCCCTTTTTTCATGCGCGGATTTTCCGCCATGCCTGGCCGGTTCTGGAGGATCGGACCGGTTTTGCTTGAAACCGCGGCGCAGACCCATGATATTGCCGACCAGAGGTGGCAATGGCGCCGCCCGCGAGGAGATGATCATAATGGCGAATGTGCCGGATCCCCGTACGACGTCGGCGGGCTTTAACGGCGTCCCTGCTGGCACGGTCGACGCGGCCTTCGATGCCGGTTTGCGATCGTACATGCTCTCCATCTATAATTATATGGCCAGCGCGGTTCTGGTGACGGGCATCGTCGCGTTGCTGTTCGCGCAGAGCGGCCTTGCCTATCAGGTGATGGCAGGCGGCGGACTGCTGGCTTATGCCCTGATGTTCGCGCCGCTGATCTTCGTGATGGTCCTGAGCTTCGGCATCAATCGCCTGCAGACGCGCACGGCGCAGATGATCTACTGGGCCTATGCGGCAGTGATGGGTCTCTCCATGGCGTCGATCTTCCTGGTCTTCACCCAGACCTCGATCGCGCAGACCTTCTTCGCCACGGCCGCGGCGTTCGCGGGTCTCAGCCTCTACGGCTACACGACCAAGCGCGACATGTCCGCATTCGGCGCTTTCCTCATCATGGGCGTCGTCGGCATCCTGGTCGCCTCGCTCATCAACCTGTTCCTGAAATCGACGGGCCTGGAACTGGCAATCAGCATTCTGGGCGTGCTGATCTTCGCCGGGTTGACGGCCTATGATACGCAGCGGCTCAAGAGCCAATATACCTATGTCGCGGGCACGGACATGGAAGGCAAGGCCGTGGTCCTGGGCGCTCTCTCGCTCTATCTGGACTTCGTGAACATGTTCATGTTCCTGCTGCGTCTGCTGGGCAATCGCCAGTAAATCGCGCAGAAGCGACGAAGGAAAATAGAAGAGGGCCCGGACGCAATGCTTCCGGGCCCTCTTCCGTGGTCGGATCATTCGGATCAGTCTGTCGGCGCCGCGCGCATCTGTGCGATCAGGCCATTGTCGATGCTCTTTGCCCGGCGATAGCCTTCGCGCCCGCGCAGCCGCTCGACATAGGCGTCGAAGACCGGCCGGTCCGGGATCGACCCGAACTGAAGACCCCAGTCAATCTGCGAACCGACATAGACATCGGCGGCCGTGAAGCGTTCGCCGCAGATAAAATCATGGCCGGACACGGCGGTTTCAAGCGTGTCGATCGCCAGATCATAATTGCCATAGCCGACCATGCGTTCGCGGGCCGGCTCGATCGCGAAGCCCGCCGCGCGATTGGTGACGGCTGCTTCCACAGGCCCGGCGGCGAAGAATAGCCAGCGGTAATAGTCGGCGCGATCCTGGGGGGCTGGCGCCAACTGCGCGGCCGGGAAGGCATCGGCCAGATAGGCGCAGATAGCCGCGCACTCCGTGACGACGTTCCCGTCATGGACGATCGCGGGCACTTTTCCCATCGGGTTGATCGCCAGATATTCGGCCGATTTCATGCCATTTTCATAGCCGAGGATATGAGTGTCATACGGCACGCCGATCTCTTCGAGCATCCAGCGCGCGATCTGGCCGCGTGACATGGGATTGGTGTAGAACTGGACACGAGCCGTCATGGGCATCTCCCTTCCTCACATATATCAGGGACGAAAGCCTCGCACCAGAAGGCCCATCGCCGGCTGCTCAGCGCGAATGTTCAAAGCGGCCGTGCGCCAGAAAATGGCAGATCTGCCGGTGCGCAGAGGCATGATAGGGCAGCATGCTGTGCGGCAAGGGCAGGATGACATGATCCGCGGCCTCGGCAAGGCGCGTGGCGGCGACGCTGACCTTGCCGTCGCTCGGACCTGGCACCAGACGCGACGCAGCAACGCGCATGATCGGCCGATCGCCGGCGATGATGCCGACGGGATAATCGACCTGGCCCAGCAAGGCGTCGATTGCGGTGTCGCGGCGTGTCACCAGAGCAGGGCCGGCACGACCCAGGATCGGGCGCAACAGAGCGTGCCCGGCCAGAAAATCGGCGATCTCGCTCCCGCCATTGGGCGTGCCCAGCATCACCACGCGACCCAGCGTGCGGGGGCGCTCGGCATGGATCAGAGCACGCGCCACCAGGCCGCCCATGGAATGTGCGACCAGATGCAGGGCGTCGGCGCCTCTGCTGTCCAGCTGCGCGAGACGGGGCGCAAGACGATCGCGGATATGCTCGAGCGAGGCTCCCCAACTGTCATAGCCAAGTTCGACGGCATGATAGCCGGCGCGCCGCAGCATGCGCGTGAGCGGTCGATTGAGGATCGCCGCACCGGCAAAGCCATGCAGCAAGACAACGATCTGTGACTCCGGCGCGGGATTCATGGCGCCATGATGCATTGCGCGGGATGAACGGGAAATATCTGCGCGGGAAAACAGGTCTTACCCAATTGAAGCCCGGGAAATCGGGCTGGCGCCAGTCTTGGACCATTTTGCGAGGCCGCGGCGCGCTTGCTCGCAAAGCCCGCAATGTCCGTGGCTTGGCTCGCCGGCGTCAGGCGGGCGGCGCGCCGTCTGATGTCTGGGTGTGTCGTGCCGTGCGCCAGGGCAACCGGCGTGGGGATCAAGCCATGGGTCCGCATGTGGCAGGGGCCCGGCCGGATCGGGATGAATGACAATCCACTCCACTCCGGCCGGGCACCGTCAGTTCATTTGGTCGAGGCCGACGCCTTCTTCCCCTTGCTGCCCGTCGCCGCACTCTTGCTGCGCTTGGGCGGGGCGGGCGTGATCTCGAAGGTCAGCGCGTCGTCCTTGAGCCGGACATGCACTTCACCACCATTGACCAGCTTGCCGAACAGCAACTCCTCGGCGAGCGGCTGCTTGATCTTCTCCTGGATGAGCCGGCCCATCGGCCGCGCGCCATAGAGCTTGTCATAGCCGCGCGCGGTGAGCCACTCGCGCGCCTCGTCGTCCAGCGTGATGTGCACGTCACGATCGGCCAGTTGCAGTTCGAGCTGGATGACGAACTTGTCCACCACCCGCGCGACGACTTCGGTCGGCAGGTAGGAGAAGGGCACGATCGCATCCAGCCGGTTGCGGAACTCCGGCGTGAACATGCGCTTCACCGCCTCGTCGCTCGCATCTTCCTTGCTGATGTCGCCGAAGCCGATGCCTTCCTTCGCCATGTCCGAGGCGCCGGCATTGGTCGTCATGATCAGGATGACATTGCGGAAATCGACGGTCTTGCCGTGATGATCGGTGAGGCGGCCATTATCCATGACCTGCAGCAGGATGTTGAACAGGTCCGGATGCGCCTTCTCGATCTCGTCGAGCAGCAGCACGCAATGCGGATTCTGGTCGATCGCATCGGTCAGCAGGCCGCCCTGATCATAGCCGACATAGCCCGGCGGCGCGCCGATCAGCCGGCTGACCGAGTGGCGCTCCATATATTCCGACATGTCGAAACGCTGCAGCGGGATGCCGAGCAGGTTGGCGAGCTGCCGGGCAACCTCCGTCTTGCCGACACCGGTCGGCCCGCTGAACAGATAATTGCCGATCGGCTTGTCCGGATCGCGCAGGCCCGCACGGCTGAGCTTGATGGCCGAGCTGAGCACGCCGATCGCCTGATCCTGCCCGAAGACGACCCGCTTGAGATCGGTGTCCAGCGTCTCCAGCACGCTCTTGTCGTCCGAGGATACGGTCTTGGGCGGAATGCGCGCCATGGTCGCGATCACGGCCTCGATTTCCTTGGGCGTGATCATCTTCTTGCGCTTGGAAGGCACGACCAGCATCTGCATCGCGCCGACCTCGTCGATCACGTCGATCGCCTTGTCCGGCAGCTTGCGATCATTGATGTAGCGCGCGGAAAGCTCCACGGCCGCCTTGATCGCATCGGGCGTGTATTTCACCGAATGATGCCCCTCGAAGGCCGAGCGCAGGCCCATGAGGATCTTGACCGTGTCCTCCACATTGGGCTCGTTCACGTCGATCTTCTGGAAGCGCCGCAGCAGCGCGCGGTCCTTCTCGAAATGATTGCGGAACTCCTTGTAGGTGGTCGAGCCGATGCAACGGATCGCGCCGCCCGAGAGCGCCGGCTTGAGCAGGTTGGACGCATCCATGGCGCCGCCCGATGTCGCGCCCGCGCCGATCACGGTGTGGATCTCGTCGATGAACAGGATGGCGTGCGGCATCTTCTCCAGTTCGTTGACGACGGCCTTCAGCCGCTCCTCGAAATCGCCGCGATAGCGCGTGCCGGCCAGCAGCGAGCCCATGTCGAGCGAGTAGATCACCGCGTCCTTGAGCACGTCGGGCACTTCGCCCTGCACGATCTTGCGGGCCAGACCCTCGGCGATGGCGGTCTTGCCCACGCCGGGATCGCCCACATAGAGCGGGTTGTTCTTCGAGCGGCGGCACAGGATCTGGATCGTGCGGTCGACTTCGGCCGAGCGGCCGATCAGCGGATCGACCTTTCCGTCCAGCGCCTTCTCGTTGAGATTGACGGTGAACTGATCGAGCGCGCCGTCCTTCTTCTTGGTCTCGGTCTTCTTCTCTTCCTCGGCAGGGCCCTGCTTGGGCGGCTCGGCCGCGCTCGCGCCGCCCTTGCCGACGCCGTGGGAGAGATAGCTGACCGCATCCAGGCGGCTCATATCCTGCTGCTGCAGGAAATAGACGGCATAGCTCTCCCGCTCGGAGAAGAGCGCGACGAGCACATTGGCGCCCGTCACTTCCTCCTTGCCGGAAGACTGGACGTGCAGGATCGCGCGCTGGACCACGCGCTGGAAGCCGCTGGTCGGCGAGGGATCGACAGTGCCGGCGACCTTGAGGCTGTCCAGCTCGGTATCGAGATAGTGGGTGACGGTGTCGCCCAGTTCCCCAAGCTCCACCCCACAGGCCTGCATGACCTTGGCGGCATGTTCGTCGTCGATCAGCGCCAGCAGCAGATGCTCCAGCGTCGCATATTCATGATTGCGCTCGGTCGCATGCGCCAGCGCGTTGTGCAGCGTGGTTTCAAGTGCGGAGGCAAAGGAAGGCATGGTCTGGTTCACTCCTGCGGCCGGGGGCAGGCCGCGTTTCGTTCAATGTCGGAACCGTGCCCGCCGCCGTCAAGGGCACTGGCTGGCTCGACCCATTTGTTGGAAACCGCGATGCGCCGGGACGCGCCGCTGCCTCCGCTCTCCTCACTTCCGGAACAGCGCTTCCGCGCTTGTCTTATGGCTGGCGGACCTGTCGCGCTGTGCGCGTGTCCGCGTGATCTCCGCTTCGAGCAGGACGACGCGCGCATCGAGTTCGGAGACCGACAGGCGCTCCAGATCCTCGCGCGAAAGCTGCGCCATGATGTCGCCGGGCCGCGCCCGGGGGGAGGCGTCGTCAAAATCCACCTGCGCATCGTTGCCGCAATGGCCCGGCCTGTCAACGGCCTCATGACGTGCCCCTCGCTGCGTTTGGGACTGGCCGGATCGCCATCGGACGGCTAGACAGCGGCTTCCGTGCAGGCGAGGGGGCGCGAACGGGCATGAGGATACCGGAAATGATGCGGGCGGTGGTCATAACCGCGCCCGGCGGGCCGCAGGTTCTGGCCGAACGACAGGTGCCGGTGCCGGTGCCCGGTCCGGGCGAAGTGCTCATCGAAGTCGCGGCGGCCGGGGTCAATCGGCCGGACGTGCTGCAGCGGGAAGGGCGCTATCCCCCGCCGCCCGGCGCATCGCCATTGCCGGGCCTGGAGGTCGCGGGACGGATCGTGGCGGTGGGCGCGGATGTCGATGCGGGCCAGATCGGTCGCGCGGTCTGCGCGCTCGTGCCGGGCGGGGGCTATGCCGAATATGCGGTGACGCCCCATGGCCAGTGCATGGTCCTGCCGCCCGACCTCGCGATGGAGGAAGCCGCCGCGCTCCCCGAAACGCTGATGACCGTCTGGCACAATCTGTTCGAGCGGGCCTTCGTGGTGGAGGGCGACAGCGTGCTCATCCATGGCGGCGCGAGCGGCATCGGCACCATGGCGATCTCGCTCTGCCGGCTGTTCGGCATCACCAGCATCGTCACCTGTGGCAGCGACGAGAAATGCAGCGCCGCGCTGGCCTGGGGCGCGGGCCACGCGATCAACTATCGCAGCGAGGATTTCGTCGAGGCGGTCAAGCGCATCACCGGCGGCGCGGGCGTGACCGCCGTGCTGGACATGGTGGGCGGCGATTATCTGCCGCGCAATCTCGCCTGCCTGGCCGAGGATGGCCGCCATGTCTCCATCGCCGTGCTCGGCGGCGCCAAGGCCGAGCTGTTCATTCCGCTGGTGATGGGCCGCCGCCTCACGCTGACCGGCTCCACGCTGCGGCCGCGCTCGGCCGGCTTCAAGGCCCTGCTGGTCGACGAGATCATGCGCACCGCCTGGCCATCCGTCGCCGATGGCGCGCTGCGTCCGGCCATGGACATGGTTTTCCCGCTCGCCGATGCCGCCGCCGCCCATGCGCGCATGGAGGCGGGCGATCATGTCGGCAAGATCGTCCTGAAGGTGCGGTGAGGGCGGCCCGGCCGGCCGCATCGCCGGCTGCCGATCGGCCGGAACTGACCCATTTCCGTCATAGTCTGCGCGGAATTGTCATATTGATCCGCTAGGTGCGGCTGCGAAGACAAGGCGCCAGACGGGGGTCCGTTGCAGTCATGAATGCGCTCAGCTCGGTCGAAGCGGGACGATCCGGAAACGACGGCCGGTCCCGGCTCCATTTCCGGACGATCTGGATCAGCGACATCCATCTCGGCACCAAAGGGTGCAATGCGCAGATGCTGATCGACTTCCTCGACAGCGTGGACAGCGACATGCTCTATCTGGTCGGCGACATCGTCGACGGCTGGCAGCTCAAGAAGCGCGTCTACTGGCCCACCGCGCATAATGATGTCGTCTGGCGAATCATGAAGCGCGCCCGGCGCGGCACGCGCGTCATCTATATTCCCGGCAATCATGACGAGATTTTCCGGCAGTTCACCGGCATGAGCTTCGGCGGGGTCGAGATCCGGCGCAAGATGATCCACATGACGGTCGACGGGCGCAAGCTGCTCGTGCTGCATGGCGACGAGTTCGACGCGATCATGCTCGCGCATCGCTGGCTCGCGGTCGTGGGCGATGCGGCCTATACCGCGCTGATGGCGGTCAATCGCCGCGTCAACCAGGTGCGGCGCTGGTTTGGCATGCCCTATTGGTCGCTCTCCCGCATGGCCAAGCACAAGGTCAAGAATGCCGTCGCCTTCATCTCCCGCTTCGAGGAGATCGTCGCGCATGAAGCCGGGCGCCGCCATGTCGACGGTGTCGTCTGCGGGCATATCCACACGGCGGAAATCCGCCAGTTCGGCGAGATAAGCTATTATAATGACGGCGATTGGGTGGAGGGCTGCACGGCGCTGGTCGAGCATCATGACGGGCGCATGGAAATACTGCACTGGGCCGATGTGATGGCGGCCCGCGCGGCCGAGGCGCAGGCGCCCGAACTGGAGCTTGCGGCCTGATGGCCGGCGCGGGGCGGCGTATCCTCGTCGTCACGGACGCCTGGACGCCGCAGGTCAACGGCGTGGTGCGGACGCTGCAATCGGTCGGCGCCGAGCTGGAGCGGATGGGCCATGTGGTCGAGATCGTCGGGCCCGATCGATTCGCCAGCCTGCCCTGCCCGACCTATCCCGAGATTCGTCTCGCCATGGTGGCGCCGCGCACCATCGGCCGGCTGATCGCCGATTTCGCGCCCGATGCCGTGCATCTCGCGACCGAGGGATCGCTGTGCCTCGCCGCGCGGACCTGGTGCCTGCGCCGCCATATCCCCTTCACCACGGCCTATCACACCAATTTCCCCGATTATGTGGAACGCCGCACCGGCCTGTCGGCGGGGTGGTTCTGGCCCTATTTCCGCTGGTTCCATGCGCCGGCCAGCGGCGTGCTCACCTCGACGCCGTCGATCCGCGCGGGGCTGGCGCGCGCCGGCGTCCATCATACGCATCATTGGGGCCGCGGGGTCGATCTCGACCTGTTCGGGCCGCAGGGTGACGGCCATCCCGCTTATGCCGGCCTGCCGCGCCCCATCCTCCTCCATGTCGGGCGGGTCGCGGTCGAGAAGAATATCGAGGCCTTCCTGGCGCTCGATGCGCCGGGGAGCCGGATCGTGGTCGGCGATGGTCCGGCGCGGACGGCGCTCGCGGCGCGCTATCCGCAGGCGCATTTCCTCGGCATGCTCTCGGGCGAGGCGCTCGCCAGCGCCTATCGCGGCGCCGATGCGCTGGTCTTCCCGAGCCGCACCGATACGTTCGGTCTGGTGATGATCGAGGCGCTGGCCTGCGGCACGCCGGTCGCGGCCTATCCGGTGATGGGGCCGGTCGATGTGCTGACCGACGCGGTCGGCGCGATGGACGACCGGCTGGATCGGGCAGTGGCGCGCGCGCTGCGTCTCGACTGCGCCGCCTGCGCCCGCTACGGCCGCACCTTCAGCTGGCGGCGCAGCGCCGAGGAGTTCCTCGCCAGCCTGCATTGGCTGGGCGGCGAAAGGCTGGATCGCGCCGCCTGAGCGCATGCGTCACGACTCTTGCTCAAAAGGCGGCAATAGCTTATCTGTGTGAGGGTCGAGGCCATCCCGCAAGGGGTGGCCCTGTTTATTTGCACAGAAGGATTCGTCTCGTGGCTCAGCCGCTCATGCCTCATGCGACCGCTAGCTGGCTCGTCGACAATACCGCGCTCGGCTTCGAGCAGATCGCCGAATTCTGCGGCCTCCACATCCTCGAGGTGCAGGCGATCGCGGACGATACCGCCGGCACCAAATATACCGGCCGCGATCCGGTCCGCGCGCATGAGATCTCGATGGAGGAAATCCACAGGGGCGAGGCCAATCCGGACTATAGCCTGCAGATGCTCAAGGGCCCCGATCCGGTCCGCCGCACCAAGGGCCCGCGCTACACGCCGGTCTCCAAGCGCCAGGACAAGCCGGACGGCATCGCGTGGATCCTGCGCCATCATCCGGAGATTTCCGACGGCGCGATCGGCAAGCTCATCGGCACCACGCGCACCACCATCCAGGCGATCCGCGAGCGCACGCACTGGAACATCTCCAACATCCAGCCCAAGGACCCGGTGACGCTTGGCCTGTGCTCGCAGCGCGAGCTGGACGGGCTGGTCGCCAAGGCCGCGAAGAAGGCGGGCATCGAGGCGCCGACCGACAATCGCCTGGCGGGCGATCGCGAGGCGCTGATCGCGGAGCTTCGGCTGGAGCGCGATGAAGCGCAGCGCCGCGCCGCCGAGGCGCTGCGTGCCGAGGCCGACGAGGATATTTTCGCCCGCCCCGGCGAGCAGTGAGTCTTCTGCCGGCCGCCTGCGTGGCCGGCTGACTCGCAGGTTCGAAAAAGAGCTGCCGTCATGTGCAGCGGCCGGATTGCCTTGCCCGTTTCCTTGGCTTAGCCTCCCTGCATGGAGAGCGCGATTTGGGCACGGCCGGGCTGCTACGAGCATCCCGTTGATTGGGATCAGCATTTCGAGCCGTTGTCGCTCCCGGACATGCTCCGGCATACGGCGGAGCGGGCCGGTGATCGGCCGCTGCTCGATTTCTACGGTCGCCGCTTCAGCTATGCGCGGTGCCTGGACGTGGCGCGGCGTTTCGCCTGCGGGCTGAACGCGCTCGGCGTCGCGCCGGGCGACCGGGTCGGCCTCTATCTCCCCAATGTGCCGCACTATGTCGCCGCTTATTACGGGGCGATGATGGCGGGCGCGATCGTGGTCAATTTCTCGCCGCTCTATACGGTCGAGGAGCTGGCCCATCAGGCGCAGGACAGCGGCATCGCCACGCTGGTCACGCTCTCTGCCCATCCGCTGTTCGACAATGCCGCCGCCCTGCTCGATCGCGGCAGTGTCCAGCGTCTGGTCGTCGGGTCGGTCGCCGGGGTGCTGCCCGCCGGCAAGGCGCTGCTCTACCGGCTGTTCAAGCAGCGCGGCGACGATGCGGTGGTGCCGCACGATCCCCGCATCCTCGCATTCGGCGCGCTGCTCGCCAATGACGGCACGGCGCCGCTCCCTTCGATCGATCCCGTGCGGGACCTCGCGCTGCTGCAATATACCGGCGGCACGACCGGTCGGCCCAAGGGCGCGATGCTCACTCACCAGAACCTCACCGCCAATGCCCGGCAGGTGAACATGATGGACCCCTGGCGCGGCGGGGAGGACCGCATTCTGGGCGTGCTGCCCTTCTTCCACGTCTTCGCCAACACCGCCGTGCTCAACCGCTCGGTCGTCAATGGCGGCGAGATCGTGATGCTGCCGCGCTTCGACGGGCGGCAGGCGCTGGCGGCGATCCGGCGCACGCGCGTGACCTCCGTGCCCGGCGTGCCGACCATGTTCCAGGCGCTGCTCGATTCGCCTCATCTGAACCGCGCGGATTTCGCCGCGGTGCGCATCTGCATCTCCGGCGGCGCGCCGCTGCCGCATGTGCTCAAGGAGCGGTTCGAGGCGGCGGTCGGCGTGCGGCTGGTCGAGGGCTATGGCCTCACCGAGACCTCCGGCGTCGTTTCCGCCAACCCCTATGACAAGGCGGGCAAGTCCGGCACCATCGGCCAGCCCATCCCCGGCACCCGCGTCAAGCTGCTCGACCGGGAAGATCCCCACCGCGCCGCGCCGGATGGCGAGCCGGGCGAGCTGGCCATTGCCGGTCCCCAGATCATGCGCGGCTACTGGAACAATCCGGACGCGGACGCGGACGTGTTCGTGGATGGCTATCTGCGCACCGGCGATGTCGGCACGATCGATGCGGAGGGCTACATCAGCGTCGTCGACCGCATCAAGGACATGATCGCGGTTGGCGGCTTCAAGGTCTTCCCCAGCCAGGTCGAGGAGGTGCTGTATCGCCACCCGGCCGTGCGAGAGGCGATCGTCATCGGCATTCCCGATGCCTATCGCGGCGAAAGCCCCAAGGCGTTCGTGACCTTGCGGCCCGATGCGCCGGCTGTGGACGGAGAGACGCTCAAGACCTGGCTCAACGCCCAGCTCGGCAAGCATGAGCGGGTGAGCGCGGTGGAGATTCGCGAGAGCTTGCCGCGCACGCTGGTCGGCAAACTGTCCCGCAAGGAGCTGGTCGCCGAGGAGCGCATCAAGGCCGGGCTGGGGGCAGGCTGAAAAGAGATGCGGCCGGTGTCGAGTTCACGCCAGTGAAAAGGCGATAGTCAATGCTCTCTCCCGGCAGTCTGGGGGGACTGGTAGACTGCCGGGAGGGAGCGGCCGCTGGAAGCGGCACTTTCGAAAGGACATGGCCGGAAAGGGATGGCGCGCCATCGCCGCGCCGGGCGCCCGGCCGTCAAAATGCCCCTGTCAGTGAATGGTTCCCATCGTCCGCTCGATCGAGAGCAGGACGACCATGCGCTCGATCTGGCGCCAGTGGCAGAAATGCGTGTGGTTGCCGCGCTCGCGGCTGCGGTCGGCCCGCAGCGCGGCCTCCAGCCCGGCCTGCGTGCCGAAGGTCGCGATGAGCTGTGCCGCATCGTCATAGCTGCGCCGACTCACGAGAATGGGAAGATGCATGGCGACCCTTTTGTCATCGGCCGACCGAGCGGCGACCCATGGTCCACCATCCAAGCAGCGTGCCAGTTCCGCCCTGGCCCGCCCGTCCGCCGGACACGGTGGTGAAGTGAATATTAGCCACGCCCCGATACGGGACGCGCGGTGCCGTTGCGGCACGGATCGTCCCGCCGCGCCACCGCTGGCATCGCGCGCGCGAACGTGGCAAGGCGGCGCCATGACCAATGATCCGCCTCCGCCGCCGCGCTCCCCCATGGCCGGCGGCGCGCCGCTCGCTCTGCTCACCATCCTGGGCGCCATTCTCGGCGGGCTGCTGTTCGGCCAGCCCACCATCGGACTGCTCGTCGGCTTCGGCCTCGGCGTGCTGATCGCGATCGCCATCTGGCTGCGCAGCCGTTGAGGCGATAGCGCGGCCGATGGTTGCGCTGCCCGCCGCCGCGGCATAGACCGGTGGCATGAGAAAATATCTGCTGATGGCGCTTGCCGCCGTGATCATCGCGGCTGGTGCGGTCTATTTCTATGTGTCTCGCCCGGACGTCGCGCGCCTGCCCGAAAGTGCGCTCGAAGGGCGCGAACCCCGCTTCACCGAGGAGCGGCGGCAGATCATCCCCACCGTGCTCATCGCCAGGCCGGTCGGCTGGGCCGCCAATGCCGCGCCGGTCGCCGCGCAGGGCCTGGCGGTCAACCGCTTCGCCGCCCAGCTCGATCATCCCCGCACGATGCTGCTGTTGCCCAATGGCGATGTCCTGGTCGCCGAGACCAACAGTCCGCCGCGGCCGGTGGAAGGCATCAAGGACTGGATCATGGCCAGGCTGATGGGCTCGGCCGGCGCGGGCGCGCCGTCGGCCAATCGCATCACGCTGCTGCGCGATGCCGATGGGGATGGCGTGGCCGAGCAGAAGCATGTCTTCCTGCAGGGCCTGAACTCGCCCTATGGCATGGCGCTGGTCGGCGACACGCTCTACGTCGCCAATACCGACAGCCTGATGGCCTTCCCCTATGTGGAGGGGGAGACGCGCATCGCCGCGGCGGGCCGCAAGGTCTCCAACCTGCCGGCCAATGCGCCCAACTACCACTGGACCAAGAGCCTCGTCGCCAAGCCGGACGGCACGCTCTATGTCGGCGTGGGCTCGAACAGCAATATCGGCGAGAACAGCCTCGATGCGGAAGTGAACCGCGCCGCCGTGATCGAGATTTCACCCAAATCCGGCGAGTATAACATCTACGCCAGCGGCCTGCGCAATCCGACCGACCTGGCCTTCAATCCATGGAACGGCCAGCTCTGGGGCGTGGTCAACGAGCGGGACATGCTCGGCTCCGATCTCGTGCCCGATTATCTGACCAAAATCGAGTTCGCCGCCTTCTACGGCTGGCCGTGGAATTATTGGGGCGGTTATGAGGACAAGCGCGTGCAGCCCGCGCGGCCGGACCTGCGCGAATATACGCATCGGCCGGACTTCGGCCTGGGTGCGCATGTCGCGCCGCTCGGCCTCGCCTTCTCGCCCGGCAGCGCGCTCGGCGCGCCGTTCGATCATGGCGCCTTCATCACCTTTCACGGCAGCTGGAACCGCAAGCCGGCGGCGGGCTACAAGCTCGTCTATGTCGCATTCGACGCGCAGGGCCGCCCGCAGGGCAAGCCGGTCGATCTGCTGACCGGCTTCCTCAACGGCGATGGCCAGGCGCAGGGTCGCCCCGTGGACGTCGCCATCGCGCGGGACGGCGCGCTGCTGGTCAGTGACGATGTCGGCGGCATGGTCTGGCGGATCGCCAATCCCGCGAAACCGGCCGCGAGCCCGCCGGCAGCGCAATCCGCCAACTGAGGCCGCCCGCCCGGATCAGGCCGGGGTCGATTCCACGGATGTGGACAATATTATCCGGCGACCGGCGCTGCTCCGTCCAGCGCGCGGCCCGCGCGGCCGGCCAGCTCGACCACATATTGCCACGCGACCCGACCCGAGCGATTGCCGCGCTGGGTAGCCCACTGGATCGCGGCGGCGGGATCGAAATCCAGGCCGTAATGCGCCGCATAGCGCCCGACGATCGCCACATAGGCATCCTGATCCAGCGCATGGAAGCCGAGCGAGAGGCCGAAGCGATCCGCAAGCGCAAGCCGGTCGTCGACCACGTCGCGCTGGTTGATCGGGTCGTCCTGCTCGGACATGGAGCGCGGCACGATATGGCGCCGGTTCGAGGTGGCGTAGAGGCGCACCTGGCTGCGCCGCGCCGTCGCCCCGCCCTGCAGCAGCGAGCGCAGCGCGCGCGCATCCGCGCCGAAATCGCCGTCGAAGCCGAGATCGTCGATATAGAGCACCATCGGCCGGCTGCTCGCGCGCAGCAGCCCGAACAGCGTGGCGAGGCTGCGCAGATCGTCCGTGGCGACCTCGACCAGCGCGAGCGCCGGCAGCGTCTTGCGCACTTCGCCGATGCAGGCCGCGACCGTTGCCGATTTGCCGGTGCCGCGCGCGCCCCAGAGCAGGATGTCGTGCGCGGCATGACCCTCGGCGAGCCGGCGCGTATTCTCCAGGCAGGCCTGTTTCTGGGCGTCCACGCCGGTAATCAGCGCATAGTCGAGCGGCTCGAAACCCGGAATGGCGGCGAGCGCCTTGCCGTCCCACCGATAGGCGGCATGGGCGTCGAGATCGGCGCTATGGTCCGGGGGCGGGGCGATCCTGTCGAGCGCCGCCGCGATGCGCTCGAGCGCGTCCTGTGTCTGTTGGTCGGTCATCGCGGGTTCCTTTAGGCGACGGCCGCTGCCATGGCAAAGCGGGTTTTGAGCGCTTCAATGCGTCACAAAGCATCGCTATAGGCCGATCATGTCCTCGCGCACCCGCACCATTGCCACCCAGGTCCGCGCCTATGACAGCGCGGCGCTGGCGGAAGCCGCGGCGCTGATCGTGGCGGGCGAGCCGGTCGCCGTGCCGACCGAGACCGTCTACGGCCTCGCCGCCGATGCGACCAGCGAACTGGCCGTGGCGCGCATCTATGCCGCCAAGGGCCGTCCCTCCTTCAACCCGCTGATCGTGCATGTGGCCGATCTGGACATGGCCCGCCGGCTGGTCGCCTTCTCGCCCGCGGCCGAGGCGCTGGCGCGCGCTTTCTGGCCGGGTGCGCTCACCATGGTGCTGCCGCGCCTGCCGGATTGCCCGGTCGCCGCGCTTGCCAGCGCCGGCCTGCCGACCCTGGCGATCCGCTTCCCCTCGCATCCCGCGATGCGCGCGCTCATCCAGGTGGCCGGCGTGCCGCTCGCCGCGCCCTCCGCGAATCTCTCCGGTTCGATCAGTCCCACCCGCGCGCAGCATGTGCTGGCGAGCCTGGGCGGGCGCATCCCCTTCATCCTCGACGCCGGGCCGGCGAGCGACGGCCTGGAATCCACGATCGTGCGGCCGCAGGAGAAGGCGATCGTGCTGCTCCGCCCCGGTCCGGTGACGCCGGACGCGATCGAAGCCGCGACGGGCCTGCCCGTCATCGGCGCGCAGGGGGAGGGCGTGACCGCGCCGGGTCAGCTCGAAAGCCATTATGCGCCGGCAAAGCCCATCGTGCTGGATTGCATCGAGCCGCAGCCGGGCGATTTCCATATCGGCTTCGGTCCGGGGCCATGCCACCGCAATCTCAGCCCGGCGGGCGACCTGGTGGAGGCGGCCGCCGGCCTGTTCGCGGCCCTTTACGAGGCGGATGCGAGTCCATTTCCGCGCATTTCCGTGGCGCCGCTGCCGTTGCGCGGCATCGGCCTTGCGATCAATGACCGCCTGCGCCGCGCGGCGGCCTGACCGCCGCTCCACGCTGCCCATCGATTCGTCCGCGCGCTCAATCCCGGCAATAATAAGCGTCGTAGCGTTCCTGGCATTTCTCGCGCAGGCGCCGGCCCCGCGCCCGGTCCGCCTCATCGCCGCTCACCGTGGCCCAGTCAGCCGTCTTGCTGGCCGCCTGCACCGGCAGGCGCGCGGCATTATAGGCCGTCTTGGCGACGCATCCCGGCAGCAGGAGCGCACCGGCGCCGAGCAGGGCGATGCCGCCGATCGTCCGGGCCCCAATCATTCTGGTCATGCAGTCGTTCCTCTGTCCTGGATGGTCTTCCATAATGACGCTCGCATGGGGACGCCATGATCGATGCGGCCAAGCGTTGCGCCGCGTAGAAATGCGGTCGAATCCGCGCGACCATGAACCATGTCGCACTGGCATGGACTCATGCGAACCGTCCCGCTACGCCACCAAATCATCGTTTTCGGGCAACTTTTTCTGTCTCCGGGATTTCCCGTCCGGCGTCACTTGTTCGGCAGATGCGATGCAGGACACGTTTCGTCGCTTCACGCCTTGTGTCGCGGCGGCATTGAAGAGTTTTGATCTGAAATCGGGTTGCGCCCTGCAAAAAGAAAATGCCGTGCAAGGGCAAGAGAATAAAAAGGAATATGGCGTTGGGCATATTGTCGAGACATGACCTCGATTCCTCGTTGGTTTTCATTGCTTTCTTCTCACTTTTCGCAGCCTTGCTGACGCTCCGGGCGGTCCCTCGCCTGCATCGGATCGCGCGGCCGGTCTCGCAGGAAGGGAGCGAACTGGTGGGCGCATCGCTGGCCGCGCTGCTCGCGACCTTGCTGGTGGTGGGCAAGCTGGCGGCCACTCTGCCGATCTTCCTGCTGTGCATGACGGCGGGCGCGGTGCTGCGCAATGTCGTGCATCGGCTGAGCATGCCGGGCATTCTCTGGCTGACCGGCATCGGCGCGGGCCTGCTGGTCACCAGCCTGTGGAGCACGCTCTTCATTCTCGAGGCGGACCTGCCTGCGTGGCTGCGCATCGCCATGTTCGTCGGCCTCGGCGTTTCGGCGCTGACGTTCGTGGCCAGCCAGATCGCCGCGGTGGCGCGCGAGGCCGTGCTCACCCATGAGCGCTGGCAGCGGCCCGTCGCCGCGCCGCCGGCAGCGCGGGGCGCGGGCAAGATGAAGGTTTCGCTCCAGCTGCCCTGCTATGCCGAGCCGCCCGAGGTCGTCATCGAGACGATGAACCGCCTCGCGGCGCTCGACTATGCCGATTATGAAGTGCTGGTCTGCGACAACAACACCAGGGATGAGCGGCTCTGGCGTCCGCTCGAGGCCCATTGCGCGACGCTCAACCGGCGTCTGGGCGTCGAGCGCTTCCGCTTCTTCCATGTGGCGCCGCTGGCCGGCGCGAAGGCGGGCGCGCTCAATTTCCTGCTCACGCAGATGGCGCCGGATGCGGAGATCATCGGCGTGATCGATGCCGACTATCTCTCGCGCAGCGATTTCCTCTCGCGGCTGGTGCCGTTCTTCAACGATCCGAAGCTGGGCTATCTCCAGACGCCGCACGACTATCGCGGCTTTTCGGACAATTCCTATCTCACCGCCTGCCACTGGGAATATATGCCGGCCAACAAGGTCGATTATCCCGGCATCAGCGAATATGGCGGCGCCTTCACCATCGGGACCATGTGCCTGCTGCGCACCGAGGCGTTGCGCAAGGCGGGCGGCTGGGCGGAATGGTGCCTCACCGAGGATTCGGAAGTCTCCGTGCGCATCCGCGCGGCGGGCTATCGCGGCCTCTATCTGGCCGAGACGTTCGGGCGCGGGCTCATCCCCGAGACGTTCGACGATTACAAGAAGCAGCGTTTCCGCTGGACCGCCGGCCCCATCCAGCAGTTGCGCCGCCACTGGCGCCTGTTCCTGCCGCAGCCGTTCGCGCCGGCCATGCCGGGCTGGACCAAGCTGCTGGAGGTGGTGCGCTGCATCGCGCCGCTGCAGACGCTCGCCGGCCTCGCCTTCGCGCTTGTCGGCATGATCGGGATGATCGTGGCGATCGCCACCGGCGCCATGGAGCCGATCCGCGTGCCGCCGGTCGCGGGCCTGATGCTCGCGCTGGGTGCGGCCACCTGGTGGACGCGCACCATGCATCGCTATCGCCTGTCCGGCTGCTTCAGCACGGAGGACATGATCCGGGGCGAGGTGGCGCGCGCGTCGCTCACCTATGTGGTGCTGGTGGCTGGCGTCGCGGGGCTGTCCAGGCGTCCGCTCGCCTGGCGTCGGACGCCGAAATTCGCGGACATGGCGGCCGAGGACTCGCCCTTCGCCTCCACCATGCCGGAGACGATCGCCGGCGCGGTCTGCATGATGCTGGCGCTGATGTGCCTGGCCGCATCGGGCTTCATCGGCGGCGGCATCGCGCTGCTGTCGTTCGTGGGCATGCTCAGCCTGTCGCTGCGCTTCTTCTGCGCGCCGCTGATGGCCGCGATGGCGATCCGCGGCGCTCGCCCGGATCGCCAGGCCGTGCGCAGCAGGCCGCTGCCGTTCCCGGCCATGCCGGAGGTGCTCCAGCCCGCGCCCGTCCTGTCGCTGCGTGATGTGCTCCACGGTCCGGCGCGCCGGACGCCGGAGCCGGTCAGCCGCTGATGCGGTCGGCGAAACCCTTGCGCAGCTTGGCCAGCTTGGGCGGGATCGAGGCCATGCAATAGGGATTGCGGGTGCCCACGCGCGCCCAGTAATCCTGATGGTAATCCTCGGCGGGATACCAGGCGCCGAGCGGTTCGATCGCCGTCACGATCGGGTCGGGCAAGTTCGCCTGCGCCCGCTCGATCCCGGCTCGCGCCGCGACCTCCTGCGCCGCGTCGTGCGGGAAGATGGCGGAGCGATATTGGGTGCCGACGTCATTGCCCTGCCGGTTCAGCGTTGTCGGGTCATGCGTCGCGAAGAAGATGTCGAGCAGGTCGCCATAGCCGATGACCGTGGGATCATAGGTGATGCGGATCGCCTCGGCATGGCCGGTGCTGCCGGAGCAGACCTCCTCATAGCTGGGGTTGGCCGTGGTGCCGCCGATATAGCCGCTCTCGACGCTCTCGATGCCCTTGAGGCTCTTGTAGACGGCCTCCACGCACCAGAAGCAGCCGCCCGCCAGCGTTGCGGTTTCGCTCATGACTCAGCGTCCTTTCGAGACAGGAAGGAATATCGCTGATGTAGGCGCTCGGCGCGCAATCGCAATGTCGCAGTCGCGACCGCGCGTCACGCGGTCAGAGCCGCAGCCCGGTCGTCTCGGGCAGGCCGGCCATCAGATTGAGATTCTGCACGGCCGCGCCGGATGCGCCCTTGCCCAGATTGTCGAGCGCCGCGACGAGGCGGATCTGCGCGCTCGCCGCATCGGCGAAGACGAACAGCGTCATGTCGTCCCGGTCCTTCAGCAGCTCGATGGCCAGCGTCGCGGGCGCTTCATCCTGCGCCACGCCGATGATGGGCGATCCGGCATAATGATCGGCCAGCGCCGCGCGCATCTGCGCCGCGTCGCCCGCCACCATGTCCCTGTGCAGCGGGACCTCCACGACCATGCCGGAATAGACCGGCACCACCGCCGGCGCGAACAGCGGCCGGTGGGTGAGCCCGCAGCGCGCCTGCATCTCCGGCACATGCTTGTGCGCCAGTGTCAGCGCATAGGTGCGCCAGGCCGCCGGCGGCTCGTCTTCGCGCTCATAGTCCGCGATCATCGCCTTGCCCCCGCCGGAATAGCCCGAGACGGCGTTGCAGCTCAGCAATGCGTCCGCCGGGATCAGCCCGGCCCGCACCAGCGGCGCGACCAGCGCGATGAAGCCGGTGGAATAGCAGCCCGGATTGCTGATGAAACGCGCGCCGGCCACCGTCTCGCGTCCGGAGATTTCGGGCAGGCCATAGACCCAGCCCTCCGCCGTGCGGTGGGCGGTCGAGGCGTCGATCACCCGTGTCGTCCCGTTCGCGATCATGGCGACGGACTGGCGCGCCGCATCGTCCGGCAGGCACAGGATGACCACGTCGGCGCTGTTGATCGCCTCGGCCCGCGTCGCGTCATTCTTGCGCGCCGCGCCGTCGAGCGTGATGAGGCTGAACTCGCCGCGCCCGTCCAGCCGCTCGCGGATCTGGATGCCGGTGGTGCCGGCCGCACCGTCGATGAACACTCTGGTCATGGCTTTATCCGCCGCCGCGCCGTGATCGGCTGCTCATGCGCGCCGGCCAGCCGCGCGACCACATCGGCCAGCGGCTCGATGGTGACGGCCATCCAGAAGGCGTTGGCGTGGAGCAGCCGCGCCTCGTCGACCATCAGGCCGACATGGCCGGGAAAGAAGATGATGTCGCCGCGCATCGCCGCCGCGTCATCGGGGATAGCGGCGCCGAGCGCTTCGGCCTGCTGGTCCGTGTCGCGCGGGGCGGCGATGCCGCAGGCGGCGAGCGCCATCTGCACGAGGCCCGAGCAATCGACGCCCAGTCCGCCGCGACCGCCCCACACATAGGGCATACCGAGATAGCGCTGCGCGGCCGCGACCCAGTCCGTCTCCGGCGCGTCCACCGGCCGGATATGGCGCTGGTGGACATGGCCGGCGGCCGTTGCGAGGAAATCGCCGTCGAGCGTGCCGGCGAGCCGTGCGCCGGCCGGGAGCAGCGTGGCCACGGGCGATTTGATGTCGGCCGCCGCGAAGACGGGGGCGGACGCGCGGACGATGAACCCCGCCGGGGCTTCAGCCGGTTCGCCCAGCACATCCACCGGCACATAGCCGACATAATGGTCATGCGCGCAATAGCCCCAGGCCCAGCCGGCGCGCGAATCGAGCATGTGGAACGTCTCGCCATGCAGCAACTCAGTGACGGCGCTGGCCCCGGCACTGGGCGTGCCGCGCACCATCGCCGAGGTCGTCATGCATGTGCGCGGGACCGGGGCGGCATAATGCGGCGCGAAATAATGGTCGGCGAGCGCCACATCGGCCAGATCGGGCCGGATCGCGCGCACGCGCGGATCGTAGCGGCGCGACACGCCGTCCAGCTTCACGCAGGCGCGTTCGATCGATCTGGCGGCGTTTCCGTGCATCGGCGCCCCCTGCGGCAAAGGGCCGGGGAAATCAAGTATTGCCGCTGTGCGACGGGGGAGGCGCCTGGCGGCCGTAGCGCTTCTGGAGCAGCGCGAAGGCGGCGCGCAGGCCATAGGCTTCCCCGCCCTTGGGTCGGCCCGGCTTGGCCGCCGGACGCCAGGCGAAGGTGTCGAAATGCGCCCAGGGCGTGCCCTCCGGCACGAAATGCTGGAGGAACAGCGCGGCGGTGATGGCGCCGGCAAAGGCGCTCTCGCCGCTGTTGGAGAGGTCCGCGATGTCGCTCTTGAACAGCTCGTTATACGGCGCCCAGAGCGGCATCCGCCACAGCGGATCGTCGACGGCGCCGCCGCACGCCGCCAGATCGGCCGCCAGCCCCTCGTCATTGGCGAACATCGCCGGCAGGTCCGGCCCCAGCGCCACGCGCGCCGCGCCGGTGAGCGTGGCGAAATCGAGGATGAGTTCGGGCGCGTCCTCGCCCGCGCGGGTCAGCGCATCGCCCAGGATCAGCCGCCCTTCCGCATCGGTATTGCCGATCTCGACGGTCAGCCCCTGCCGGCTGCGCAGCACGTCGCCGGGGCGGAAGGCATTGCCGCTGATCGCATTCTCGACCGTGGGCAGCAGCAGATGCAGCCGCACGGGCAGGTTGGCCTCCATCACCAGATCGGCCAGCGCCAGCGCATGGGCCGCGCCGCCCATATCCTTCTTCATCAGGCGCATGCCGGCGGCCGGCTTGATGTCCAGCCCGCCACTGTCGAACACCACGCCCTTGCCGACCAGCGCGATCCGGGGATGATCCTCGCGGCCCCAGTTGAGTTCGATAAGGCGCGGCGCATTGGCGCGATCGGCCGCGCGGCCCACGGCATGGATCATGGGATAGCCGGATTCGAGCGCATCGCCGCGCGTCACCTCCAGCGTGGCGCCATGGCGGCCGGCGATGCGCTGGGCCTCCGCCTCGATCTGCGCGGGCCCCATGTCGGCGGTCGGCACATTGACCATGTCGCGCACCAGCGCGGTGGCGCGCGCCTGCGCCGCTGCGCCGTCGATCGCGGCCGGCTGCCCGGTCAGCAGCACGCGCGGGCCCTTCTCGCTCCTGGGCGTCTTGTAGCGGTCGAACCGATATTGCGCGCTCATCCAGCCGAAGATGGCCGGCCCCGGCTCACCGGCGGCGAGTCGATAGAGGCCCTCGGGCAGCGTCTCGGCCAGCCGCGCCAGGCACCAGGGGCCGAGCGCCGCGCTGTCCGCCACGCCCGCCACGACCGCCCATGCCTCGGCCGTCTCGCCGGGCAGGATGGCATGGCCATGGGCGCCGGGGCGGAAGCTCTGGGCGGCGAGGGCGGCGCGGTGTCGCTCCGGCTGTGCCGCGAGCCAGTCGTCATGGCTTTTCGTGTCGACGATGTGGATGATATGGGCACTTTGTCCCGTGTCCGGGCGTACAAGGTCGGCAGGGTCCGTCATGGGACCCGCGTTATCCCTGTCGCGGCCTCTCGGCAAGGCGGCGTCGCATGGCTATGGATAGCACAACGAGCCTGGAGGAAGACCGTCATGCCCCATCTTTCGTCGTCCGCGCGCCTGCCGCTGCTGGCCTTGCTGTTCGTGGCCGGCTGCGGACAGCAGCGCGAGCCGCAAGCGGGTAACCAGGCCGCGCCGCCCGAGCCGGCCAATGCGCTCGCGCCAGCCGCGACGCCATCCCCCGCCGCCACGCCCACGCCGGCCCCGACCGGCAGCGGCGCGGCGATCAAGGCGGACGATCCGGGGCTCGCGTTCAGCTATGCATGGCCCGCTGCGGCCGCCGCGATTCCCGAGCTGGATAGCTGGCTGCGCGGCAATGGGGAGCATCTGCGCCGCGAGGCGGCGGGCCGCGCGCGCAGCGAGATCGCCGCGGCGCGCAAGGGCGGCTTCGACATGCACGATCACAGCTATGAGGAGACGTGGAAGGTCGCGGCGGATGGCCCTGCGCTCCTCATCCTGCAGAGCGAGGGCTATATCTTCACCGGCGGCGCGCACGGCATGCCGATCGTCACCACCCTGTTCTGGGACAAGGCGGCCAGGCGGCGGCTGGGTCTGACCGACCTGTTCGACACAGCGCGCCTCGTCCCCGCGATCCGCGCCGGCTTCTGCAAGGCGCTGGACGATGAACGGGCGAAGCGGCGCGGCGCGCCGGTCGATGCGAAGGACTCCGGCGGCATCGACGAGTTCGTGCGCTGCGTGGACCCGGCCAAGCAGATCATCCTGCCCGTCGCGCGGCGCGGCGGCGCGCTCGACACGGTGCGCGTGGTCATCATGCCTTATGAGGCCGGCCCCTATGCGGAAGGCATCTACCAACTCGACCTGCCGGTGACGGAGGCCGTGATGGCGGCGGTCAAGCCGGGCTATCGGGCGGCGTTCAGCGTGGCACGATGATCTGGCGGCACTGCTCCGGCGCAGTCCGGGCGGCGGTGTTCCAGACGACGCCATTGCCCTGGCGCTCCAGCCGCTGGCCCTGCCGCCCCTCATAGACGGCGCCGCCGGTCGAGGGTGTCGAGCGCAGCGCGACCGTGGCGCGGTCATTCACGCGCACGATCGCGCCCTGGCCGCGATAATCGACGCGCAGCCGCGTGCCCTGATTGCACTCATAGAAACTGCTGCCGCCCGGCGTGCCGACCGGCGCGCAGCCGGCGAGCGCCAGCACAAGCGCCGCTGAACCAAGATAGATCTTCATCGATCGTCCCCTCCTCGTGATGCGGCCTTCCCGATCAGCGGCCCGTTCGCGTGCACAGCACATCCGCCAGATAGGCGCGGCGATTCTCCGTCTCCATCGCCTCGCGGGCCGAGGCGGTCCAGCCCTGGCCGCGGCAGAACTCATCGGCCGTGCGGGCTGCGCAACTCGCATTGGCGGTACCGCGCGCGCAGGCCGGCACCCGTTCGCGCCCGTTCATCGGCCGGGGATAGAATTCCGCCGCCATGCCGCGCAGGGACTGGCCGGGATTGCCGGCGCCCGGTCCACCCGGACCGGGTCCGGGGTCCGAACCGAGCGGGCGGATGGAGCGCAGCACATTGCCGCGGCCAAAGCCGCTCAGCACGGTCCGGTTCTGGGTCAGCGTGATGCACTCGCCGCGATAATTGGGCTGGCTGCACAGCTGCCATGCGCCGCGCGTCACTTTGATGCTGCGGACCGGCCATGCCAGCCGCACGTCCGGATCGGGCCGGGAGAGGGCCACGGCCGGCCCCTGGAAATTCGGGTCGCGATAGATGGTCGCTTCCGGGCTGCCGGGCAGCAGGCGGCGCTCGTCCTGCTGGGCTGAAGCCTTGCCAGTGGGGAGGATGAGCAGCAGTGCAGGGAGCAGCAACGGCCACGAAAAGGCAGAACGCATCATCTACTCCCTATGGAAGGCAGTCAGGCTATATTAAGTGCGATCCCGAGGGGCCTCTTTATTGACCATCAGTATAAGGGCAATATTCGGGGCGGCGCAAAAGGAAAAGATGCTGCACCTGCGTGGGTATCTTGGAGAGCGCGCTGTTTTATTTGGCCTGCGATCAGGGGGCAGGGCAAGGCGCGCCCCGCTCCTCATGCCTCCGGGACGATCGAGATCAGATCACGCCCGGTTCAGGCCGGCACGCCGAACAGGTCATGCTCGTCGGCATCCTCGATCTCCACCTCGATGACGTCGCCGGGCTCCAGCGCGGGGCTGACGTCGCGCAGATAGACATGGCCGTCGATCTCCGGCGCATCGGCCTGGCTGCGGGCGGTGGCGCCGATGCTGCCATCCTCGTCCGCCTCGCCGACCTCGTCGATGATGACGGGCAGCACCCGGCCGACCTTTGCGGCCAGTTTCGCGGCCGAGATTTCGGCGCATTTCTGCATGATGCGCTGATAGCGCTCTTCCTTCACCGCCTCGGGCACATGGTCGGGCAGGGCATTGGCCTGCGCGCCCTCGACCGGCTCGAAGCGGAAGGCGCCCACCCGATCGAGCTGGGCCTCGTCCAGCCAGTCGAGCAGATACTGGAAGTCCGCCTCGGTCTCGCCGGGGAAGCCGACGACGAAGGAGGAACGCACCGTGATGTCCGGGCAGATGGCACGCCACTGCTGCAGCCGCTCCAGCACCTTGGCCTCGTTGGCCGGGCGCTTCATGGCGCGCAGCACATTGGGCGCGGCATGCTGGAAGGGGATGTCGAGATAGGGCGTCAGCAGCCCGTCCGCCATCAGCGGGATGACCGCGTCGACATGCGGATAGGGGTAGACATAGTGCAGCCGCACCCAGGGCGTGCCGCCCAGCGGCGTGCGGAGCTGCCCGAGTGCGCGGGCGAGGTCCGTCATGTGCGTGCGGATCGTCCCGCCCTTCCAGGCGCGCTCCTCGTGCCGCACATCCACACCATAGGCGGAAGTGTCCTGGCTGATGACGAGCAGTTCCCGCGTGCCGGCCGCGACCAGCTTTTCCGCCTCGCGCAGCACCGCATCGATCCGCCGGCTCGCCAGCTTTCCGCGCAGCGAGGGGATGATGCAGAAGGAGCAGCCATGGTTGCAGCCCTCGCTGATCTTCACATAGCCATAATGGCGCGGCGTCAGCTTGAGCCCGCCCTCGGGCACCAGGTCCACGAACGCATTGGGCACCGGAGGCGCGGCATCATGCACGGCATTGACCACCGCTTCATATTGATGCGCGCCCGTCACCGCGAGCACATCCGGGAAGCGCGCGCGGATGAGGTCCGCCTCATTGCCCATGCAGCCGGTGACGATGACGCGGCCATTCTCCGCGATCGCCTCGCCGATCGCCTCCAGGCTTTCCTCCTTGGCGCTGTCCAGGAAGCCGCAGGTGTTGACCAGCACCACGTCCGCGCCGGCATAATCCGGGGACAGGGCGTAGCCATCGCTCCTGAGCTTGGTCAGGATGCGTTCCGAATCGACCAGCGCCTTGGGGCAGCCGAGCGACACCATGCCCACTTTGGGCGCGTCGGGGATCTTCAATGCCATGATTGGGCGCGCATATAGGGGCGCTCTCGCCAAAAGGCGAGTCGCGCTGTCATGGGACGGCGTTCATTGCGGGATGGGGATGATCTCGATGACCGTGTCGCCGCCGAAGATGGTGTCGGCTTCCTCGTCCCAATAGCTGATCGTGCGGCCGGCGCGGTAGAGCCGCACGCCGATGCCGGTGGCGAGGTCCTTGAGCGGCTTGCCGATCTCCTCCTGCGTCACCAGCCGCTCGCGCAGCTGGACACGGCCGCCCGTGGCCGCCAGATCCGCCAGATAATCCGCGACATGCGGGCCCTGATGGGAGCCCGCGAGCAGCAGGCCGGCAAAGCTCGCCGGGTTGATGACGGTGTCGGCGCCGGCCTGGCGGGCGAGCACTTCATTGTCCGTGGCGCGCACGACCACGCTGATCGGCACCTTGGGCGCCAGGTGCCGCGCGGTCAGCGTCACCAGGATGGAGGTATCGTCGCGCCCGGTCGAGACGATGATCGTTTCCGCCCTGGCCACGCGCACATCGTCCAGCGTCTGGTCGCGCGTCGCGTCGCCTTGCAGGATGTTGCAGCCGCAGGCCTCGGCCAGGGCCAGCGCGCGCTCATTCTGGTCGATCACGACGATGCGAATCGGTTCGATGCCGCGTGCGATCAGCTCGCGCACCGCTTCGGCGCCGCTGGTGCCATAGCCGGCCACGATGACATGATGTTCGAGGGTCTTCTGGATGCGGGCCATGCGCCACCTGTGCCAAACATTGCGAAACACGAAATGATAGGCCGTCCCCAGGAAGATCAGCCAGACGAAGATGCGGATCGGCGTCACGAAGAAGGTTTCGAACAGCCGGGTGACGTTGCTCACCGGCACGATGTCGCCATAGCCGACCGTGGTGACGGTGACGGTGGTGAAATAGAGCACGTCGATGAAGCTGATCTGCCCGTCCAGCTCGTCGCGCAGCCCGTCCCGCTCGATCCAGTGGACGATCAGCACCAGCAGGATCAGCGTCAGGATCAGGCCGACTCGCCAGGCGAGATCGGCCCAGATCGGCAAGGCCGACCGCCGGCGCAGAAAGGCCGGCGCGCGGGTTTCGGAATGCAGGCGAGGAAACATCCTGCGCTAAGTGCCAAGCGGCGAGGCGGCGGGCAATAGGCGACTGCGGGCGGCGCGGTCGATACCGCAGGGCCCGGGCATGAAAATGGCCGCCGGCATGGACGCCGGCGGCCAGATTCTCAATCCCGAAGGACTTGGCGCTTAGGAGAAGCTGACCTGCGCGGTCCGGCGGCTGCGGCGCAGGAACGCGCCGGCCAGGCCGAGGCCACCGATCATCATCGCCCAGGTGGCGGGCTCCGGAACCGCGGGGCTGGCGACCGGCGTGTAGCCGACGGTCAGCGTGCCCGAGACATAGAAGCCGTCCCAGTCGTTCGGATAGTCGTCGAAGGTCTCGAAGAACTCGATATACAGCAGGCCATCGGCGCCCACGTTGAACGCGAGGCCGTAGTCCGGCAGATAGGCGCTGCCCGTATAATAGCCGGTACCCGACACATTGTCGCCCACGCCCGGCGTCAGGAATACACCGGTCGACTGGTCGGACGGGCCGAAATAGATGGTCATCTCGCTCAGCCAGGACGGGCTGTCGGCATACATGTAGAGGTCGTAGGCCAGATAATCGACAGTCGAACCGGCGCCGATGTCGAAAAAGCCCCACACATTGTCCGGATCGCCCAGACCGTCGTTGCTGTCCACGTCGGTCACGTCCAGGGTCAGCGTCGCGGCGTTGGCGGCGGTCATGCTCAGGGCAGCGCCGGCCAGCACCGTCGCGGCCGCAAGGGCCTTGATGGTCGTCTTCATGAATATTCTCCCACTCAAGCCGGAAGCCGGCTGGAGAGGCAGATTACGCAGACGCAGCACCAAGTCAAACACGGTTATCGAAGAATTAACCAAATATCGGGAACGTCCCAAAAAGGCACTGAACGGCGCGGGCGCAGGTCACAGGAAAAAATGCCGGCACAGGCGCCTGTGGTCGCACCGCAACATCGGGATTCCAGGGACGGCCGGGAGCGCTGCCGGTCGGTTTCAGTCGCCGGCCATGTCGATCGCGGACTGCAGCGCGCGGAGCGAGGCTTCGTGCGTCAGGTCGAAATGGAGCGGGGTGATCGAGACATAGCCCTCGGCCACGGCGGCGAGGTCGCTGGCCTGCGGCACGCTGTCGCTATGATCGAGGCCGAACCAGTAATAGGGGTAGCCGCGCGGGTCCATGCCCTCGACGATGCGCGTGCGATCGACATCGTGGAAGCCCTGCCGCGCGACCTTGATGCCCTTGATCCGCTCGGCCGGCAGCGCCGGAAAATTGACGTTGATGAGCGTCTTGCCGGGGTCGGGCTGCGCCAGCAGCGTGCGGATCACCCGCTCGCCCCAGCCGGCCGCCGCGTCGAACGGGATGGCGTCGCCCAGTCCCTCGCGGGCATAGACCTGCGAGAGGGCGATCGAGCGTACGCCCGAGATCGCGCCTTCCATCGCCGCCGAGACCGTGCCGGAATAGGTCACGTCCTCGGCCAGATTCGCGCCGCGATTGACGCCGGAGAGCACGAGGTCGGGCCGCATGTCCTTCATCAGGTGGCCGATCGCAATCATCACCGCGTCGGTCGGCGTGCCCGAGACGCTGAACCGCCGCTCGCCATGGCGGCGCAGGCGCAGCGGGCGGGCCAGCGTCAGGCTGTGGCCGGCGCCGGACTGTTCCTCATCGGGCGCGACGACCCATATATCGTCGGAGAGCCGGCGCGCGATCGCCTCCAGCACCGCCAGGCCCGGCGCGTGGATGCCGTCGTCATTGGTGAGCAGGATGCGCATCAGCGCGGCCGCAGCTCGGTGAGGCCGCCCATATAGGGATGCAGCACGGGAGGAATGGCCACGCTGCCATCCGCCTGCTGATAATTCTCCAGCACGGCGACCAGCGTGCGGCCCACGGCCAGACCGGAGCCATTGAGCGTGTGGAGGAAGCGCGTGCCCTTCTCGCCGTCCGGCCGATAGCGCGCATTCATGCGCCGCGCCTGGAAGTCGCCGCAGGTCGAGATCGAGCTGATCTCGCGATACACGCCCTGGCTCGGCAGCCAGACCTCCAGATCATAGGTCCGCGCGGCGGAAAAGCCCATGTCGCCGGTGCACAGCAGCATGCGGCGATAGGGCAGGCCGAGCGCTTCCAGGATGCCCTGCGCGCTGTCCACCATATGGGCATGTTCGGCCGCCGCCTGCTCGGGCGTGCAGATCGCGACCAGCTCCACCTTCTCGAACTGGTGCTGGCGGATAAAGCCGCGCGTGTCCCGGCCCGCCGCGCCGGCTTCCGAGCGGAAACAGGGCGTGAGCGCGGTGAAGCGCAGCGGCAGCACGCTCTCGGGCAGGATCTGCTCGCGCACCAGATTGGTCAGGCTCACCTCGGCGGTCGGGATCAGCCAGCGCCCGTCCGTGGTGTGAAACAGGTCGTCCGCGAATTTGGGGAGCTGGCCGGTGCCGAACAGCGCCTCGTCACGCACCAGCAGCGGCGGATTGACCTCCTCATAGCCGTTCCGCGCGGTCTGGGTGTCCAGCATGAACTGGGCGAGCGCGCGGTGCAGGCGGGCGACGCCGCCGCGCAGGGCCGCGAAGCGCGCGCCGGACATGGCGGCCGCCGCCTCGAAATCCAGCCCCAGCGCGGGGCCGAAATCGGCATGGTCGCGCGGCTCGAAATTGAAGGCGCGCGGATCGCCCCGGCGCTGTTCCTCGACATTGCCGGCCTCGTCCGCGCCGTCCGGCACGTCGGCGGCCGGGAGGTTGGGGATCGCCGCGAGTCGATCCTGCACTTGCTGGGCCAGCGCGCGCTCCTCCGCCTCCAGCTCGGGCAGGCGCGCCTTGAGCGTGGCGACTTCGGCCTTCAGCGCCTCGGCCGTGGCGCTGTCGCCCTTCGCCATGGCCTGGCCGATGGTCTTGCTGGCCTCGTTGCGGCGGGCGAGCCCTTCCTGCAGGGCCGTCGAGACCGCACGCCAGCGCGCATCCTCCGCGCCGATGATCGCGGCGAGCGGCTCCAGCCCGCGACGGGCGAGTGCGGCGTCGAATCCCGTGGGATCGTCCCTGATGAGGCGAATATCATGCATGGCGCAGCCTATGCCGCGCCGCCGTCACCGGATCAAGCGCGGCGGGATCGCAATGCGCGCGCAGGGGCCGGGTCCGGCAAGTCCGGGACGCCAATCAGGGTGCGCCGGGCCGGCGAATCCGGAGCGGCTCGGTCGCTCAGGCCGGCTGGTCTCCATCCGCCGCGTCGGCCCTGCGGCGTCGGCGAATCGCCAGTTGCCGTCCGGCGAAGAGCGCGGCGGCCGCGCCACCGAACAGCAGCACGATGGGCGGCGCCGGCACGTCCGTGCCGCCGCTCGAGGTCGAGCTGCCGCCGCTGCTCGACGATGAGCTGCTGGTCGAGCTGGACGAACTGCTCGATGTCGAGCTCGATCCGCCGGTCGACGATGAGCCGCCGGAAGATGAGGATGACGAGGAGGACGATCCGCCGGACGAGGATGACGATCCGCCCGAAGAACTGCTCGAGGAGGATGAAGACGAGCTCGACGACGAGGAAGAAGAGGAGGATGACGAGGACGATGTCGAGACGCCGCCCGTGGAGGTGGATACCCCGCCGGTGGATGTCGAGACGCCCCCCGTCGACGTGGACACGCCTCCGGTCGAGGTGCTGACGCCGCCCGAGGTGGAGCTGGACGTCGAGCTCACGCCGCCTGTGGACGTGCTGACGCCGCCGGTCGATGTGCTGGTGGAGCCGCCGCTGGTGGTCGATGATACGACCACCGTGCCGCCGCTGCTGCTGCCGCCCCCGAAGAAACCGCCGAAAAAGCCGCCGCTGCCGCCTCCCCAGCCTCCAGAGCCCCCGGCGAACACGGTGCCGCTGCTACCGCCCGATGTGCTCGGCATCTCCATGATCGGCGCGCGCGCGAGCGGGACGGGCGGCGACTGGGTCTGCACCGTGATGACGGTGGGGGCGACGGGCGTCTCGCGCCGGACGACCCGTCGCGGCGGTGGCGGCCGTTGCCGGACGCGGGGCGGGGGCGCGGCAATGGGCTTGCGCTTGACCGACTGGACATGGGCGGGGCGCGCGGCCTCCGCGATCTGGAGGGCTCCGCCGCCGATGATGGCGCCCCCGCATGCGAAGCCGCATAATTTCGCCAAGGCCATTCTTACAGACATGATCAGCCACTCTTTCGACTCATGATCTGGCTGAAGTCCCCACGCAGCCGATCATTGCTTATTGCCTAAAGCGCAAAATAAAACGTTAACTTCAAGCTTGTTAACCTACAAAGCAGGTCGATTGGCGGGGAAGCGCGCCTGCCTGTTAGGCCGCGTTGACAAAAGAGGGATTCCCAAACAGGTCGAGTTCTGATTCAAGGCTGCTCTTTGGAGAGCAGTTATGGGCCGTGGGGACTTGTCAGATGCGGAATGGGAACTGATCGGACCGCTTTT
>Ga0180219_1000337_pt1 | contig 41851 bp, 35 predicted proteins | sample eDN3rd30CBELigMG_FD_151338 | JGI IMG/M metagenome (GOLD analysis project Ga0180219, IMG submission 151338) | Enriched Miracle-Growth compost microbial communities from Emeryville, California, USA - eDNA 3rd pass 30_C BE-Lig MG (version 2)... ... | reverse complement strand
GGTCTCGGTGAGCGCGATCATGCGTTCGATGGCCTGGCGGATGGTCGCCGCGCCATAGCGGCGCACCAGTTCCTGCACGCGATCGCGCGCCACATTGATGGTGGCGATGAAGGCGCGGATGTCGAGTTCGAGCAGGCCCGGCAGGCGCGAGGCGGTGGTGATCATTTCCAGCACGTCTTCGCGCAGCTCGCCCTGGTCGATCAGCTTGACGCAGGGAATGCGCATGCCTTCCTGAAACACCTCGCGCGCCTTTGGCGACCAGCTCGCGAAATCCATGCCGCCGACATCGACCTCATGCGCCTCGACGCCGGCCCAGGCGACGATCTCGCCGTCGACGAAGATGGGGCCGACCATCTGCACGTCGTTCTGATGCAGGGCGCCGATATAGGGATCGTTGCCGATGAACATGTCGCCGTCGCGCAGCGTCATCTTTGTCTTATCGGTGATGTGGCGGATGAAGGCGCCGCACACCGGCGCCTGGAACGCCACCTGAAAGCCCATGGAGGCGCAGGAGCCGTCCGGCAGGAACACGCCGGTGAAGAAGTCCGACGCCTCGGTCACCGTCGGCGAGCCCGAGACGCTCTGCAGCGCGATGCGCATTTCTTCCGAGATCGCCACGAGGCGATTGCGGATGACCTCGAAGAGGACGGGGTTGAGTATGGCTTGCTCTTTGAGAGTTTCCTTGGTCATGCGCTGAACCTGACGTGAAGATTGCCCTTGGCGTCTGCCGTGGCGCGCGCGCCAGGCGGCACCACCACGCTCTGGCCGGGGAATTCGATGATGCAGGGCCCGCGCACATCGGTCGCGGCCTCCGGAAACACGGTATGGAAGATCACCGTATCGACAGCCTCGTCCGGATTGTCGAAGACGACAGGGCGCGAGCCCTTGCGCTGCAACGGCTGGCCGACATTGCTCGCCGACGGCGGCGGCAGGACGGCGATGCCCGTGACCCGGACGGAGAGGACTTCGAAGCCCGCACCGGCATAGGACGCGCCCTTGCCGAACAGCGTCTCATATTGCTTCTGGAAACTGGCCGTGACCGCCTGGAACGCGGTGAGATCGAAGGTCTCGGCAGTGGTGGCGATATCGAGATGGTTCGACTGGCCGCGAAAACGGATCGAAAGAAATTTCTCGATCGTGACATTGGTGCCCGCCGTTGCTGCCTTCAGATTAGCGCGCACATCCTCCAGTGCGGTCTGCAGGCCGGAGCGGATGCGAGTAAGTTCATCCTCGTTCGGCTGACGGCCGGCCTGGATGCGCGCGTAAGACGGCCGCTCGGTCGAGAAGATGAGATCGGAATTCGCCGTACCGAAGGCCGATTGCGCCGTCGCTGCTGCCGGCACGACGAAGCCATCGAGACCAAGTTCCGCCGCCAGCACCCAGGCATGCGAGGGGCCGGCGCCGCCATTGGCGAACAAAGTGAAATCGCGCGGATTGTAGCCGCGCTCGATGGTCATGCGGCGCAGCAGATCGGCCATGCGGCTGTCGAGAATCTTGCGGATGCCCCAGGCGGCTTCGATCACGCTCATGTTGAGCGGCTTCGCCACATAGTCTTCGATAGCGTCTTTCGCCGCCTGCACGTCGAGCGTCATGCGGCCGCCGATGAAGTTCGACGGATCGAGTACACCGAGCACAAGATCGGCGTCGGTCGCCGTCGGCTCCTTGCCGCCGCGCCGGTAGCAGGCGGGGCCTGGATTGGCGCCGGCGCTGCGCGGGCCGACCTGCAATTCGCCCCCCGTGCGCACCGAGGCGATGCTGCCGCCGCCGGCGCCGATGGAATCCACATCGATGGAGTGCACGCGAATGTCGGCGCCGGCGACGGAAATGTCCGAGCGCATGATCGGACGGCCTTCGACGATGACCCCGACGTCGAAACTGGTGCCGCCGATATCGGTCGTCAGGATGTTCTTCAATGCGATCTGGCCGCCCATGGCCTGCGAGCCCATGACGCCGGCAGCGGGGCCGGAGAACAGCGCGTAGGCGGGCCGGTCGTTGAGCACCGATGTCGGCAGCACACCGCCGGCGCAGGTCATCATCATGATCGGCACTTTCATGCCGGCCTCGCGCAGGGTGGCTTCGAGCTTGGCCAGATAACGCCCGGCCAGCGGGCCTAGCGAAGCATTGGCGGCTGTCGTGGACATGCGGGCGTATTCGCCGATGTTGGGCGAGATCTCGTGCGACATGCTGATGAAGCAGCCGGGCAGTTCTTCCGCCGCGATGTCGCGCAGGCGCGTCTCATGCACGGGATTGACGGTGGCGAACAGGGTGCAGACAGCGATCGCCTCGACGCCCTGCGGCTTCAGGGCTTTGATCGCCACACGCGCCTGCGTCTCGTCGAGCGGGCAGATGATGCGGCCGTTGACGTCGATGCGCTCGTCGATCTCGATGACGAAGGCACGGGGAACCAGCGGCGGATGCCGGTTGCGCTGATAGACGTCCGTCACCTCAGTCTCGTTGAGGCCCGACGTCTGGCGGCGCAGGCGGCCGATCTCGAGCGTGTCGGCGAAGCCGCGCGTCGTCAGGATCGCGGTCCTGGCGACATTGCCGGTGAGCAGCGCATTCAGGCCGACGGTCGTGCCGTGGCCGAAGCGATCAATGCGGGCGCAGAGATCATTGAAAGACAGGCCGTAGGCGTCGGCCGCCAGGCGCAGTGCATCAATGACGCCGCCCAGAACATCGCGCGTCGTCGGGCTTTTGAAGACGCGCGTTTCGCCGCTGTCCGCCGTGATCCAAAGATCGGTGAATGTGCCGCCGACGTCCGTCCCGATGAAAAAGCTCACGTTGCCCTACCCCCTCTCGCAGCCCCTCAACTGCGACCGACCGTGTCGGCTTGGGGATCAGACTATCGCAAGTTCTGGAATTATCCAGACGCCCGCCATACGATACGAGCTTCTTCTTAAGCTCGTCATTTCTTAAGGTTCTGCAACATGTGCTCGTAATTGCCGCCCATGACCTGCGAGACCGGCACGCCCGCGTAGACCGCCGCGCACATGTCGTCACTGCGATCACGGATTTGCTCGGCGCGCGACAGAACGTCGTCGATGTGTGCTGCCGGAATGACGACGCAGCCGCTACGGTCGATGGCGATGTAGTCGCCGGGATAGAGTGTAAGGTCACCAAACGAAATCGGCGTCTGGCATTCGGCTTCGTGAATGCGGCCGCGCGCGGTGCGGCATGTCATCGCGCGCGCATAGACGGAATAGCCGATGCGGTTGGATTCCTCGATATCGCGGGCCGGCCCGTCGATGACCGTGCCGGCGATGCCGCGCACCTGCGCGGCGCGCGCGAGGATACCGCCCCAGGCCGCGGCATCGAGGCCCGAGCGCTGTTCGATGGCGATGATGTCATCCGGCCCGGCTGCCTCGACAGCGGTCGTGCAGAGATGGCGCGGATGATCGGACGGCGGCGCATTGCCGGCGATGAGCTTCACCGTCACGGCGCGACCGGCGATCGGCTTGCCGGCGCTGACCTGAAACAGGCCGGTCACCGCCGGTTTGAGACCAAGCGCATCGACCGCGTCGGAGAGATCGCAAATGTCGAGCGCACGCAGACGCGCTATTTTGGGGTCCATCGCCATGATGTTTTCAATCCTCTCTTGATAGACCCAATGGCAGGCTGACAACAGAAGCCCCTCATCCTGAGGAGCACGCGCAGCGTGCGTCTCGAAGGATGGGGGCGATAGTACGCATCTACCAATACGTCATGTCCGGCCGCGCTGGTCAGGTTGCGGCCTGACGCCCCCGTCCTTCGAGACGCGCCTTTCAGGCGCTCCTCAGGATTCTTATTACCACTAAATAAAACTTCAATCACCAGCGCGCCAATGCGTCCTGTGCAAACCGTTCGCGCCAGTCGACTGTCTGCGGCAGCAGGTCATCATGGGCGCGAATGCTGCTGTGCTTCTGCGGATCAAGCCCGCGCGGCGCTTCGCCATTCTCCACCAGGCTCGTCGCCTCGAGCAGCAGGCGGCGCATGGTGATGATGGCCTTGTCGGTTGACCCAAGAAACTCCTTGGAGCGGTCGACGATCGCGCCCATGCCTTCCTGCAAGGCGAAGTCCTGGGTGTTGACGCCGCGAATGCCGGAAAAGACGCCGCGCTTCTGCAGATCGCGATCGACCTCATAATCGTTCGAGGCATTCTGCTTGAGGGCGAAGGTGCCGGGGATCAAGTGATCAGGACCGCGACCGGAGCGCGTCTCGTAGTCCAGCGCATAGGTCTCGTCGAGTTCGACCGAGGCGTCGTAGCTGTACATGAAATTGTAGACCCAGGTGGTGTGATCGTCGATCGGCATCCAGATGTGGCCGTCGATCTTCGGTACTTTCGGCCGCTTGCCGGTGTGTCCAAGAACATTGGAACGCATCTGCTGCGCCGGCATGATGTATTGGTAGAGCCGCACATAGCGCTGGTCTGCGCCGATGTTGCGCGTCGATACGTAGTTGTATCCGTAATCGGTCACTTCCACATCGAGTCGCGGCGCGCCGTCGGCGGCGGCAAGCGACATGGAATGATCGGTCGTGTCGCGATGCAGGAACGACACATGCGCCGTGTCGAGGCCGCCCTCCAGGGCCTGCAGATAGTTGCAGTTCTCGAGCGTCTTCGAGACGAAGCGGTGGCTCTGCGGCGCGCGCAGCCATTCGTAATCGGGCGCGGGCGGCATCGCCTCGCGCGGCCCCATATAGACCCAGACAAGCCCGGCCTTTTCGATGGCCGGATAGGCCTTGATCTTGACTCGCGCCTGCAGCGGCGTACCGACGGGCTCGGACGGCATATCGACGCAATCACCGTTCTTGTCGAACTTCCAGCCATGGTAGACGCAGCGCAGGCCGCATTCCTCGTTGCGGCCGAAGAACAGAGGGGCGCGACGATGCGGGCAGAAGGCGTCGACAATGCCGACATCGCCATTGCTGTCACGATAGGCGAGCAGATCCTCGCTCAGCAGGCGCAACCGCACCGGCGCGCCATCCTTCTCGGGCAGTTCGGACGAAAGCAGCGCCGGCTGCCAATAGCGCCGGAACAGATTGCCAGCCGGTGTGCCTGGCCCGACGCGCACGAGCCGTTCATTGTCTTGCGCCTGCATTGCATCTCCTCGCCGCCTGGTTCTCAGGCATCCTGATCATTTTGATTTTCGCAACTCTCCCCGATTTGAGCGCATAGCGCAACGATGAAACCGTGGATCGGCAATGATCGCTTTGCAATAGTCAAGCAGCGGTCTATTCTGTCGGCCAATCAGATGAGGAGGATGCGATGGCTTATGCGCTGGATGACTTTTGTCAGGACAGCCGGACGATTCTCACGTCCGATGCTCCCATCCAGAACCGGATCGACAAGGTCGCCGAAAAGCTCAAGGGCCTGCTGACCGACCCGGATTTCGTCGCAGCGACGTTCACCGAAGGCATGCCGGCTGGAAAGCGCGAGCTTTATCACGATCCGGACCTTGATTTTTACGTGCTGGCGCATGTGCAGGAAGGCGGCAAGCGCGGCACGCCGCATTCGCACGGCGAGTCCTGGGCGATCTACGGAAACGTCAATGATTTTACCCGCATGCGCGAATACCGCCGGGTCAATCCCGAAAGCGAGGAAGGCGCGGTCCTGACGCAGAGCGCGGAATATGACCTGCGCAGCGGCGACACCAAAGGCTATGGACCCGGATATATCCATTCCACCGAGCACCCGCAGACCTGCTGGGTGATCCGTGTCACGGGCACGGACCTCGACAAGATCGAGCGATACCGGTTCCGCAAATTGCGCGACCGCCTGCTCGAAACGGCTTAGAACGACGACCTAATCAAAAACGATCACAACAGGAGGATACAAGGATGGCATTTTCGGCCTGGCGCGGCATTGCGGGCATTATTCACCCGACCCTGAGGCCCGGAGCGCTGGAGGAATTCATTCGCCTGCTGCCGGAAGGCATCGGCGTGCTGCCGCTGTTCGTCAACATCCGGCGCGGCACGCGCGAGGAATTCGGCACCGTCATGGGCGCCTATGAAGAGCAGATCGCTCTGCTGGCGGAACAGGGCTGCGATGCCATCCACCCCAACGGCGCACCGCCCTTCATGGTGCTGGGGCTCGACGGCGAGAAGAAGCTCGTCGACGGCTGGGAGCAGAAATACAAGGCGCCGATCTTCACCGCCGGGCAAAATCACATCACCGCTCTGAAGGCGCTGAATGCGAAATCGATCGTCGGGGCGAGCTATTTCCCCGGCGAGATCAACAACACGTTTGCACAATATTTCACCGACGCGGGCTTCCAGGTGAAATGCATGGAAGGCGTCGAAGTGCCTTTCAACAAGGCGCAGGAGCTCTCGGGCGAACAGGTCTACGCCCATATCAAGAAGCACTTCCTCAAGCATAAGGGCGCCGACGCCATCTATATGCTCGGCTCCGGCTGGCGCACCCTGCATATCGTCGACCTGCTCGAAAAGGATCTCGGCGTTCCCGTGGTGCATCCGGTCACCGCGCGTGTCTGGGAATTCCAGAAGCGGCTGCATGTCAACGAGAAGAGGTCCGGCTACGGTCATCTGCTCGAGGCTTTGCCGTCCATGGCCGGCTAACAGCTCGTTGTGTCATTCCCGCCAAGCGAAGCGCAGAGCGGGAATCCAGGGGCAACGTGATGACTCAATGTGGTCTTTGACTCCTGGATTCCCGCTCGCGCCTGCGGCGTATCGGGAATGACAACGTTGGCTTCGGATAAAACATCATGAGGAAACGATGCGCCCATATTCCAGACTTCTGGTGGCACTGACGACATTCTTTCTGCCGTTCGCCGCAAAAGCTCAAAGTGTCGAGAACTTCTATCGCGGCAGGACGATCACGCTGATCATTCCGACGTCGCCGGCCGGCATCAACGATATTTCGGGCCGGCTGGTATCGCGGCATATCGGCCGCTTCATTCCCGGCAATCCCAATGTCATCGTTCAGTACAACCCCGGCGCCGGCGGGCTGGTGGCGGCCAATCGCATTGCCAATACGATCGAGCGCGATGGCGCCACGTTCTCGATCATGCAACGGGCCGTTCCGCAGCTCGCCATCCAGCACGATCCGACCGTGAAATTCGATCCGCTGACACTCACCTGGCTGGGCAGCCTGTCGTCTTATGAGGACGACGGCTATCTGCTGCTGGTCAATGCCGATCATCCGGCGAAAACGGCCCTGGATCTGCGCGGTTCGAACATGCGTGCGAAACTGGGCGCGGATCAGCCGGGCTCGACGAATTCGTCCTTCGCCTATATCGCGAAGAATGTGCTGGGGCTGAACATCGACGTCATCCGCGGCTATCCGGGCGCTGCCCCGATGTTCCTTGCCATGCAGGGACACGAACTCGACGGCCAGTTCATCGGCTATAATTCCGTCCGCGCCGGCCAGGCCAATCTCTGGAACAGCAAGCTGGTGAAGCCGCTCGTGGCCTTCGGCAGGACAACGCGGCTCAAGGAACTGCCCGATGTGCCGACAGGGCGCGAGTTGACCGACGATCCCAAGAAGCTGGCCTTGATCGAATTCGCCGAAATGCCGTTCTTCATGGCGCTGCCTTTCGTGGCGCCGCCGCAACTGCCGCCGGAGCGCGCCAGGGCGCTGCAGGACGCCTTCATGAAAATGGTAGCGGACAAGGCATTTCTTGAAGATGCCGGAAAGGTCAACATCGACATCAGCGCCATCGACGGGGATGCGGTGAAGAAGTTGATCGAACGCGCCACCGCGACGCCGCGCGAGGTGGTCGATCTTTACAGCCAGATGGCCGGCCCGGACAAGAACTGAACAGCGAGGACAATGATATGGGGTTTACAAGCTGGCGCGGCATCATCGGCTGCGTTCATCCCACACTTCGGCCAGGCTCAACCGAAGAAGTCATCCGCCTGCTGCCGGAAGGCATCGGTGTGCTGTCGCTCTACAACAACATCCGGCGCGGCACGAAGACCGAATTTGCCGAGGTGATGAAAGGTTACGAGGAACATATCGCCACTCTCGCCGAACAGGGCTGCGACCTGATCCATCCCTCCGGTGCCCCGCCCTTCATGGTGCATGGTTTGCGTGGCGAGGCCGAACTGATCAGCGGCTGGGAGAAAAAGTACAAAGTTCCGATCTTCACCTCAGGCCAGAACCAGATCACGGCGCTGCGCGCCCTGAAGGCCAGGTCGATCATCGGCGCGACCTATTTCCAGGGCGACATCAACCAGGCGTTCAAGACCTATTTCGAGGACGCCGGCTTTGAAGTGAAATGCATGGCCGGGATGGAAGTGCCCTTCGACAAGGCGCAGGAACTCTCCGGCGAGCAGGTCTACGCCTTCATCAAGAAACTGTTCATCGCCCACGGCGGCGCCGACGCCATCTATATGCTGGGATCTGGCTGGCGCACCCTGCACATCATCAGCCTGCTGGAACAGGATCTCGAAACGCCGGTCATCCATCCGCAGCCGACACGCGTCTGGGAGATGCAGCGGCGGCTCCACATCCGCGAGCCGCGCACAGGCTATGGACGATTGCTGGCGGAGATGCCGCCGCTGCCGGGGTAGAGCGCGGCTGACCCGCCCTCATCCGCCCCTCGCGCTGCGAGGGGCACCTTCTCCCGTTAAAGGAACGGGAGAAGGGGAAAACCTTCTTATTTCCCCGTCCACTTCGGCGCGTTGGTCGCCTTGATGCGGCGGGCTTCCTTGACCATCTCCTTCACCGCGCCCGACAGCGGCAGCGACAGGTTGGCCTTGTCGGCCATTTGCGAGACGATCTGCATGTCTTTCAGCGCCCAGGTGAACGAGGTCTGGTCCCAGTCCTCGAGGGCCTGGCTCTTGCCGGAGCTCATCATCAGCGCATCGCGCAGTTTCACCAGATCGATGCCGGTCGATTCCGCCACGCGGCCGGCCTCGATGAGACCGATGCTGGTGACCCAGAGCAGCAGATTGTTCATCGCCTTGGCGACCTGGCCATGGCCGACATCGCCGAGATGGGAAATGTCCGAGGCAAACGTGCCATAGACGGCGCGGCCGCGCGCGACAACGGCATCCGTGCCGCCGAACAGCGCCAGCAGCTTGCCCTCATCGGCGAACCAGCGACCACGGCAGATCGGCGCGTCGAGCACGTCGCAGCCCTTGGCGCGGGCCTTCGCGTCGATCGCCTTCACCGTATCGGGCGAGACAGTCGACGAAATGGCGATGATCGAGCCCGCCTTCAGGCTCGCCAGCACGCCGTTTTCGCCGAGCACGACCTCATTGACCTCGTCGTCATAACCGACGCCGAGAATGATGAACGAGCTGTCGCCGAGATCCTTCGGCGATGCCGCGTGCTTGGCGCCGAGCGCTTTCGCCTTCTCGACATTGTCCTTGCTGACATCGCAGGCGGTGACGTCGAAGCCTTTGTTGACCATGTGTTTGACCATCGGCTGGCCCATTCTGCCGACGCCGATGATGCCAACCTTCTCTTTCGCTGCATTCGCCATTCCCGATATCACTCCCGGTTACTTCCTGCTCACATAGCCTTGCGCCGCATCCTGCGTGCGCGCATCGGCGGCGCGCTTCTGCGGATCGCCGTAGCCGCCACCGCCCGCCGTCTGCAGGCGGAACCTGTCGCCCTTCTTCATCTCGTAACGGCCGGAAGACGGCGTTTCCAATTCATCCTTGGTGCCGAGACGAACGACGAATTTGGCGCCGGCGCCATTCCTGCCGCCGTTCAATCCCTGCGGCGGATATTTGCTCTTGTCGTAACGACGCACCACGGTCGCGTCTTCCAATAGAGCGTATTCGCGCACCATGCTGAGGCCGCCGCGCCACTGCCCGTCGCCGCCCGAATCCGGCACGAGATCGAAGCGGTCGACACGACAGGGATATTCGGATTCGAGAATCTCGATGGGCGTCACATGCAGGTTGCTGAGATGGCAGGCGGTGCCCGAAGCACCGTCATGTCCCTGCCCGCCGCCATAGGCTGAGCCGAGGATCTCATACTGCAGGTTCGACTGGCCAGGGCGAGCCTTCGACCAGACGATGCCCAGCGCGCTCGACGAGCCCGCGTTAGCGATGGCCCGCACGGGGTGGAAATGCGCCAGGGCTTCGAGGATCACGTCGACCAGTTTGAGGTTGACCTGCTGGTAGTTCGACACCGCCGCCGGCGCCGAGGCATTGGTGATGGTGTTGGGCGCCAGCTTCAGCTCGATCACATCACGCATGCCGTCATTGAAATGCAGGCGCGGGCCGAGACTGCCGATCAGCGAATAGAAGACGCAGGCCTCGATCATCGAGGGGCGGAGATTGACCGGGCCGCGCGCCTGCGGATCACTGCCGCTGAAATCGAAGGAGGCAATGCCGCCCTTGATCTCGACGGTGACCGCGAGCTTGATCGGCGTGTTGAAATCGATGCCGTCGCTGTCGATCCAGCCTTCGGCCGAGGCCTTGCCGTCGGGCAGTTTCGCGATGGCGCCGCGCAGTTCTTCCGCCGCGCCTTTCAGGATGGCCTCGAAAGCATCCATCAAGGTCTGCGCGCCGAAGCGGGCGGCCAGTTCCTGCACGCGCCCTGCGCCCATGTGGGTGACGGCGATCTGCGCGTTGACATCGCCGCGCACCAGCACGGGCTGGCGAGAGTTGGCGAGAATCAGCCGCTCGATATCCTCGATCAGCTTACCGCCGTCCCAGATCCGGATCGGTGGCAGCAGCAGGCCTTCCTGGAAGATCTCGGTCGCGTTGGCGGATGTGGAGCCCGGATTGGTGCCGCCGACATCGGCCTTATGAGCAATCGAGCCGGTGAAGGCGACGACCTTGCCGTCGGCGAACACCGGCGCGATGAAAGCCATGTCGGAGACATGCGGCAGGCCGCCCTCATAGGGGTGGTTGCAGACGAAAACATCGCCTTCCTTCAGGGAGCCGGCTTCGCCATCCTTGCCGCCATAGACTTCCAGCACGCGTTCGCAGAGATAGCGATAGACCGGCGCGTGAAAGAACATCGGCGGCGCGACGATGAGCCGGCCTTTCCTGTCCAGCACGACGCAGGAGAAGTCGCGCGATTCGCGGATGATGGTGGAATAGCCGGAGCGATAGAAATGGTAGTGCATTTCATCGACGAGGCTGGCGATCTTGTTGCGCAGGATCTGGATCGTGATCGCGTCCATCGCTACTTCCTCACGAATTCGAGAATGAGATTGTGGAACGTGTCGACTCTCGCCGTCCACCCGGGCGGGATGATCGTCGTCGCATCGAACTGTTCGACAATGGCCGGCCCTTTGACCTTGGTGCCGACATCGAGGCCGTCACGCTCGTAGACCTGGGTTTCCACCGGCGACTTGCCATCGAAGTAGACGGTACGCCTGCCCTTCAGGGCATCGGCGACAGCGCGCGGCTTTGCCGGGGCTTCTGTCTCGCGCGGTTCGTATTTCGGCACGGCCACGCGCAGGCGCACGCGGTAGCTGACGACCTCGACCGGACGGTCGGCGGCGGCATGGCCGTGGATCTGCGCATGACGCTCATCGAAGCGCTTGCGCGCCGCGGTCAGGGACGCCTGGTTCAGCTTGCCTTCGTAGAGGCCATCGAGCGGCGTGCGCAGCTCGTAGCCCTGGCCGGTGTAGCGCAGATCGAGTTCGCGCAGATAGCGGGCGTTCTCCGGCTGCATGCCTTCGGCGATCAGTTCTTCCAGCGCCTTGGCCTCAAGCTGCGCATAGATAGCTTCCGCATGCTCCGGCGTCACATCTTCCAGCGGCTTCAACTCGGAGCGGATGTAATCGTGCACCACATCGGTGCAGAGCAGGCCGAGCGCGGAGAAAGCGCCGGGGCGCGGCGGCACAAGGATGCGTTGCATATTGAGTTCTTCCGCGACGGCGGCGGCATGCACCGCGCCGGCGCCGCCGAACGGCAGCAGGGTATAGGATGTCAAATCGACACCGCGCTTGGCGGCGAAGACGCGCACTTCATCGGCCATGCGCATGTCGACGATGCGGCGAATGCCGGCCGCCGCCTGCAGCACATCCATCTTCAGCGGATCGCCGATATGGATCTGGAGCGCCTTGCGCGCCGCTTCCACATCGAGCTTCTGCGCGCCGCCCAAAAAATAATCCGGGTTGAGATAGCCGCAGGCGACATCGGCATCCGTGACAGTCGGGCGCGTGCCGCCACGACCGTAGCAGGCGGGGCCGGGATCGGCGCCGGCGCTCTGCGGCCCGACAAGCAGGAAGCCGCCGCCGTCGACCGAAGCGATCGAGCCGCCGCCGGCGGAGATCGTCGTCATGTCCAGCGCCGGCACATCGAGCTGACGCCGTGCGATCATGCCTTCGGTCACCTCCAGCGGCGCGCCGCCTTCGATGAAGGCGATGTCGGCGCTGGTGCCGCCCATGTCGAGCGTCACCAGACCGCTCTGCGCATCGGTGCCTGAAAGATGTGCACTGGCCTGCGCGCCACCGGCAGGACCGGAGAACAGGGTGTGGACCGTGCGGCCGCCGGCGATGGCGGCAGTGAACGGCATGACGCCGCCGTTCGACTGCATGAGAAAGCGCTGCTGGGTGTGCACGCCGGCGTCATCGAGGCCCTTGTTGAGATGGCCGATGTAATGCACCAGCACCGGTTCGAGATAGGCGTTGAGCAAAGTCGTCGACATGCGCGCCCATTCGCGGATGCGCGGCAGCACTTCGCTCGACAGGGAGACATGCGCGTCAGGGATCTCTTCGAGAATCAGCCGCCGCGTCTCTTCCTCGTGCGAAGGATTGAGAAAGGAGAAGAGATAGCAGACGGCGATGGAGCGCACGCCGGCTTCTTTCAGCTCGCGTGCGGCCTGGCGCACGGCGTCATGATCCAGCGCAAGGAGAACCTTGCCTTCATAATCGGAGCGCTCGGGAATTTCGCGGGTCAGGCTCTGCGGCGCAATCGGCGCCGGCTTCTCGTAAAAATAATCGAACAGATTGCCGTCACGCGCCTGAGCCTGGACTTCCTGAATGGCGCGAAAGCCCTTGGTGATCATCAGGCCTACTGATGATCCGCGCATTTCCAGCAGGGCATTGGTGGTGATCGTCGTGCCATGGGCGAAGAAGGCGATATCGTCCGGCTTCACGCCGCGCGCGACAAAGCGGGCAACGCCGTTAAGCACGCCCAGCGCAGGGTTTTTCGGCGTACTGGAGACTTTTTCAACCATGAGGGCGCCACCCGCCGCATCCAGAAGGACGAGATCGGTATGGGTTCCTCCAACATCGACGCCGAGACGATAGCGCGGCCCTGACACACTCATGACGCTCCTTCCCTGAATTTTAGTTCACCGGATCATTAGTCCGATTTTGACCTTACCTAACACCGCTTATGGGATGCGTCCATAACCCGTAACCCACCGTTGCGCGACAGAGCCATCCGTGGGAAAAAGATTTAAAGGTCGCCACAAAATCATTCACCCACGATGGCGATCGTCTCGGGAGGACTTATGAGAATTGGTACGGCCGAACCCAACAGCACATTTCTGTCGCAAGGCCGCGCCTTGAAGACCGTGCTCGAATCACGCGGGATCAAAGAGCCGATCGACGTGCTCGAATCGCCCGGCGCCAGCACGGAAAACGCGATGAAACTGCAGCGCGGCGAGCTCGACTTCGGCTTCATGGCGTCGAACTGGATCGGCCGCGCCCGCCAGGGCCAGGCGCCGTTCGAGGCGCCGATCGACCTGCGCATGGTGGCGCTGGCAAACGCCGGTCCGCTGTTCTTCATCGCCAGGAAGAATTCTCCAATTGCTTCGGTCTCCGACCTGCGCGGCAAGAAGATTGCCGTGGGTCTGGAGAAGAGCGGCATGAAGCAGCATTCCATCTCCATCCTTGGCGGGCTCGGCATCGACTTCACGCCGGTGCATCTCGACTTCCTGCATGGCGGACAGGCGCTCGAGGCGGGCGAGGTCGACGCGCAATTGCAATGCCCGATTCCAAACCCGATCATGACCGATCTCGACGGGCGCACGGAGTTGAAGGTGCTTCCCTATGAGGCAGGCCAGCTCGACACCGTGCTGTCCAAGGTCTCGTATTACCGGCCGGTGACCATGCGCAAAGGCGCGTTGCGCGCCCTGACGCAGGATGTCGCGCAGCCGGCCGTCGTCAATGTGTTTGTCGCCCATGCGGCAACTGATGCGAACATGGTCAACAAGGTCGCACATGTCTTCTTCGAGGACGCCAAGCGGCTGCCGCAGCTCAACGCGCTCTACAACGGCCTGCCGGAATTGTTCGAGCCGTTGAGAACGCAGGGTGCAGCCGCGTTTGAATTCGACGGCGTGCGATTGCACGACGGCGCCGCCGCCGCCTATCGCGAACTTGGACTGCTTGCCTGAATAGGAGACACATACATGGCCGATGACAGCCACAAGACATCCGCAACAGGCACTCTCGATATCGCCAGCCTGACGCCGGATCTTCGTTACACCGATCTGCGTGAATGGATCGACGAGGCGAAAGCCCTGGGCGAAGTCCGCCAGGTCTCGGGCCTGAGCTGGCAGGAAGATATCGGTATGGCCTCCGAGGTCATCCTGCACGAAGAGACCGCACCCTGCGTGATCTTCGAGGATATCCCAGGGACCCTGCCAGGCAGCCGCGTCTTGGTGAATTTCTTCGGCGGCCAGCGCCAGAAGATGACGCTCGGCTTTCCGACCCATCTCAACAAGCTGGAACTCAGTGAAGCGTTCCGCCTGCATTACATGGCCGATCTCAAGCGCATCGAGCCGAAGTATGTCAACGACGGGCCGATCTTCGAGAATGTCATCAAGGGCGACGACGTCGACATTACCAAGTTCCCGACGCCGATGTGGCACCCGGAAGATGGCGGCCGCTACATCGGCACTGGCAGCTTCAATGTGACGCGCGATCCGGAAGAGGGCTGGATCAATTGCGGCACCTATAGAGTCATGATCCACGACGAGAAGACCGTCGGCTTCTACATCTCGCCCGGCAAACACGGCCGCATCATGCGCGACAAGTACGAAAAGCGCGGCGAGCCGATGCCCGTCGCCATCGTCGTCGGCTGCGATCCGATGTCGTTTCTGATGGGCTCGAGCGAAGTGCCCTATGGTGTCTGCGAATACGAGGTCATCGGCGGTTTGCGCGGCAAGCCGGTCGAACTCGTCAAGGCGCCGATTACCGGCCTGCCCGTGCCGGCCAATGCCGAGATCGTCATCGAAGGCTATGTGCAGCCGGGCAATGTGAAGCCGGAAGGCCCGTTCGGCGAATGGTTCGGCTATTACGGCTCGGATGTGCGCGACGAGCCGGTGATGGACATCAAGGCGATCTATCATCGCAACAATCCCATCCTGCTCGGATGCGCGCCGCAACGCCCGCCCGACGAGATCGCGCGGTATCGCGCGCTGACCCGCTCGGCCATCGTGCGCGAGAACATCACCAAGGCCGGCGTGCCGGATGTGACGGCCGTATGGGCGCATGAGATCGGCACGGCGCGGCTGCTGCTGGCTGTCGCCATCAAGCAGCGCTACGGCGGCCATTCCAAACAGGCTGGCCATGTGGCCGCCATGTGCCACTCGGGCGCCTACGCGGGGCGCTATGTCATCGTCGTCGATGAGGACATCGACGTCTCCAACCTCGAAGAGGTGATCTGGGCGATCCTGACGCGCTCGGATCCCGCGACATCGATCGACATCATCACCAATGCCTGGTCGACGCCGCTCGATCCGCGCATCGAGCCGGAGCGCAAGGCGAAAGGCGATTTCACCAACAGCCGCGCCATCATCGACGCCTGCAAGCCGTTCTACTGGAAGGATCAATATCCGAAGGTGAACCAGCCCTCGCCGGAAATCCGCAAGCTGGCGCGGCAGAAGTTCGGGTACCTGTTGAAATAGAAGCCCCTGATAACGCTTTATTTTACGCGGTTTAGTGGATTCTAAAGGCGGGAAATGTTATATTTTCCGCAAGGTAAACCATGTCCACTCGCCCCCAGACCGCTACCGCGACCATGATCCGCCGGATGGCCGAGAAGCATCGTGTGAGCTACGTCCCGACGCAGAGCGATGCTCTTGCGCTCAACATCTCACGCCATTCCGGCGACGATGTCGTTCCCGATGATGTCGAGCGTTTGCTTATAGCGCTGCAGCGGGCCGGGCACCTCAGTACCCGAGAGGTCATGCATTTACAGGCAAGCTATTTGCGCGAATTCCCGAAGTAACGCGGCGGTTCTAGCAAGACAGGCCGCCACCTTGCCGTCATGGCCGGCCTTGTGCCGGCCATCCACGCCGTGGTGTGCGTGATGATGAAAGAAAGGCCTCTGCCGTCGGCTTCTTTTGCAATGGAGAGGCAGCGTCACGGCGTGGGTACCCGCGACAAGCGCGGGCATGACGCGGTTGATTCATTGCGGCCTATCACCCACCGAATAGCCTACAGATCCACTACCACGTAGTTCTCTTCCACCTGCACGGCAAACGTCTCCGCCACATACGGCCCTTTGACCAGCGTCTCGCCCGGCGCGACGCTGATGGAGAACTGGCGGACTTTCATGGATTTGGGGTCGCACCAGGACTGGCCGGTGCGGATGTCGAACTCCCAGCCGTGATAGGGGCAGCGGATGAACTCGCCCTTGCGTTCGAGGCGGTATTTGTTGGGGCCGTCAGCGCCCACAAGCCCCGAAATGAAGCCTTCGCACAATGCCGCACCCGCGTGCGGGCAGCGGTTGGCCAGCGCGTAAAAATCGCCACCGACATTGAAGACACCGATCTCGCGGCCGGCGACGGTGACGATTTTACTTGATCCAGGCGCGATTTCGCCGGTCTTGGCAATAACGTGACGGGTGGTCATTTCAAACTCATCAGAGGCGGTACAATGCTTTCGCATTGGCGCGGAAGATCTTCTCACGTTGTTCGTCGGTGAGGCGGACGCGAATGGCCTGGCGCGGATCGTCGAAATCCCAATGGGGATAATCGGTCGAGAACATGATGCGATCCCAGCCGATCCACTCGAAGACCTGCAGAATGTCCTGCGGGTTCTCCGGCTCTTCCATCGGTTGCGTCGCGAACCAGAAATGCTCGCGCATGTATTCCGACGGCGGCCGCTTCACATGCGGCGTTTCCTTGCGCATGCGCTCCCAGACGCGGTCCATGCGCCAGCCGAGCGCCGGCGCCCAGCTGAAACCGGCCTCGATCATGGCGATGCGCAGGTCGGGGAATTCTTCAAACACGCCTTCCATGACGAGGCTGACGGCGGTCGCCTGCGACCCGGTGACGAAGGTGTGATGTTCCTGCATGTAATAGGTCGGCCAGCCGGCGCCCGACGAGGCGCTGCCGCCCGGTATCGCGGCCGGATGCAATCCCACCGGCAATCCGGCGCGGACGGCAGCCGCATAGATCGGCCAGCACTTGCGGCGGCCGAGAGGCTCGCTGCTGCGCGGCGACAGGATGACCTGCGCGAACGAGGGGTCGCCGGCGCGCTTCTCGATCTCGGCGACCGCATGCGCCGGATCTTCGCCGGTGACGACAATGCCGGCCTTGAGACGCGCATCGCGCTTCACCCAGGCCTCGAGCTGCCAGTCGTTGACGGCACTCGAAAGCGCCCGGGCAAGATCGGGATTGCGCTCTTCCATGCCGCCCTTGCTGAGCGCGACGAGCATGCCGAATTCGACGCCGTTGACGTCGAGATGCTGGCGTTTCATCAACTCGAAATCGGAGCCCGGCGGGCCGCCCTGGGCCGGGTAGGCATCGGCGCGCTGGCCGGCGGCCATCATGCGCGGCCACATGGTCTGCTCGATCAGGCCCTGGCGGACATGGCCGCCGAAGGTCTCCAGATGTTCCCGCCAGTGTTTGGACAGGAACGGATACAGGTCCTTCGCCGAGCGCTGGATCGGATGAATGTCGCAATCGACGATCATCAGCTTCTGGGCGGCTTTCTGTTCACGAAGCGGCGCGTTCATTGAACATTCTCCTGCCTGTTTTGCTCCTTCTGGCCCGCATGAGCGGACGCCAGCCGTGGGAAGGCGGCGAGCGGATTATCGATGGCAATCTTGCGAATCAGTTCGTCGCTCAGACCATCCGGCAACACATCCTCCCCGTCGAACTGGGAATGTGGATAATCCGTCGAGAACAATAACATATCGTCGCTGGCGATCTGTTCAAGAATGCGATTGAGGATTTTAGGGTCGCGCGGCGCGTCAACCGGCTGCAAAGTCAGGCGAATCCGCTCACGGATGATTTCGCTCGGCACCCGGTCGAGCCACGGCACTTCGGTACGCACGCCACGCCAGGTTTTCGACGAACGCCAGATCAGGGTCGGCAGCCAGGTGAAGCCGGATTCCATGCAGACCAGTTTAAGGTCCTGGAACTTCTGGAAAACGCCTTCCGCCAGGAAGGAGACGATGAGATTCTCGAAGGCGCTGCTCTGCAGCACGTAGTCTTCCGACTGAAACGAGGTCCAGCCGGCCCCCGTCGGCGCGTGGCGATAGGTCGAGCCCGCATGGACGGCGAGCGAGAGGCCGTGGCGCTCGCAGGCCTCGTAGATCGGCCAGTAGAGGCGCCGGCCGAGCGGGTTGTCGCCCATCACCGGCAGCAACACCGCGACGAAACGAGGGTCTTCCGCGCAGCGCTCGATCTCCTCGACCGCGAGGGCCGGATTTTGCGCATGAACCAGAATCGAGGCGCGCAGGCGCGGCTCCCGGTCAAGCCGCTCGCGAGCGACCCAGCTATTCACCGCCTTGCAGAATTCGGCACCCATGTCCTCGTTGAAGAGCGCGATGGAGCCGTGCAGCGTGTGGCAGATAGCCGTCGACAGACGAAACGGATCGAGCAGATCGCGGCGCAGGACATCGAGGCCATCCTTATCGGCAGATGTCGGCCGCCAGTCATCACGCACGGTAAACGGCGAGCGAGGCGGATAGCTCATCAGATTGAAACCGGCACGGTCGATGTAGCGATTGACGATCTGATCGCGCCAATAATCGGACATGAACGGCAGCAAGGCCGCAACGTTCGGCACGCTCATGTGCGCGTCACAATCAATGGCGCCATCCAGCGGCAGTTTCATTCAGGCGTCTCCATTGCACTGCGCAGTTTACTTGGTGCGGCATCCCGTACAAGCTGCGCTATTATAACCGATTGTGCCTGTTGCGCCTAATGTTGGACGGGTCCACGCAAGGCACGGGATAGGCCCCATTAATGGGCAGAAGCGCTGACAAATCAGCACGGCGCTTTCGTCGCTACGCCCTTTCGTCTCCTTACAAGGTAAGGTAACTTGCGCGGCGATCTTCAAGATGCACCGCTCGCAGCGTGGCATCGGTGTCGATTAAGTGCGCGCGCACGGGAATGACAGGGCGGAAACCGCGAAGGACTTCTTATGACGGACGACACAGCCGGAGCCCTGCGATCCTCGAGCACGCCTGCCAGCAAGCTTGGCGGCGTCGACAATGTCGGCTTCCGACTGGCGCGCTATTTCACCGGCCGCGACGCGCTGGTGCTGGCGTTGATCGCCATTCTCGGTTTCCTGGCGGTCTATCCGCTAACCATGCTGTTCTACGGCAGTCTGCATTCGACCCCGCCGGGCATGGCGGGCGAGTTCAACCTGGACGGCTACCGGTCGATCATGACCGCCTCGAATGTGATCGTGCTCCTCAACACGATCGGCATTTCGCTCGGCAAGACGATCCCGGCGCTGCTGCTGGCGGTGTTTCTCTCCTGGATCATCGCGCGCACCGACACGCCCTATCGCGACAAGCTCGAAGTGCTCATCACCCTGCCCTTCTTCGTGCCGCCGATCCTGACCGCCATGGCCTGGGGCATGCTCGGCAATCCGCAGGTCGGCCTGCTCAACCAGGTGTGGAAATGGGCGACCGGTTCCACCGTGTCACCGATCAACGTCTATTCCTATGGCGGCGTCATCTGGCATCAGCTGCAATATTCGACGCCGTTCCTGTTCCTGTTCATCGTCGACATTTTCCGGGCGATGGATCCCTCGCTCGAGGAATCGAGCCGCATGTGCGGCGCCTCGCGCTGGCGCACCTTCCGCGCCATCACCTTGATGCTTATGCTGCCGGCGCTGACGAATTCGTTCATTCTCAGCTTCATCCGTGGCATCGAGAATTTTGAATCGCCGCTGTTCTTCGGCACGCCGGCCAAGATCACCGTGATCACGACGGAAATCTACAATTCCATCAACCATCGCGCGACGCCCGACTATCAATATGCCACCGCGCTCAGTTTCGCGATCATGGCGCTGATGTTCCTGCTGGTGCTCTGGCAATGGTATGTGCTGCGCGGTCGCAGCTTCTCGACCGTCACCGGCAAGGGCTATTCGCCGAATGTGATGAAGCTCGGCCCATGGAAATGGGTCACGTTCGGCTTCTGCGTGCTGTTCTTCTTCATCACCGTGGTGCTGCCGATCGGGCAGCTCGCCATCGGCTCCTTCTTCAAGTTCTTCGGCTTCTACTCCTACGACATGCTGACGCTCGAACATTACACGGCGGTGTTCGGCAACAGCGAGATCTGGCGCGGCTTCTGGAACACCATGCTGCTCGGCCTCGTCGGCGCCACGGCGACGATGTTCCTTGGCGCGATCGTCGCCTATGTCTCCATCCGCACGCGCTGGCGCGGCCGCCGTCTCATCGACGCGCTCGCCTGGCTGCCCTGGCTGATGCCCGGCATGGTCCTCGGCATCGGCTTCCTCTGGGCCTTCGCCATGCTGCCCGGCCCGATCCCGATCTACGGCACGATCTGGGCGCTGCTGCTCGCCTATATGGCGCTTGGCACGCCGGTGTCGGTGCGCGTCATGTCGAGCGCCTATGCGCAATTGTCCTTTGATCTTGAGGAATGTTCGCGCGTCCACGGCGCGACCTTCTTCCAGACCCTGTGGCGCATCCTCATCGCGCTCGCCTGGCCGTCGTTCGCGGTCGGCTGGGTGCTGGCCTTCTTCGGCATCATGCGCGAGCTGTCGGCCTCGATCCTGCTCTATTCGGTGGGCTCGGAAGTGCTGTCGGTCGTGCTGCTGCGGCTGTGGTCGAACGGCCAGGCCGAGCAGGTGAGCGTCATCGGGCTTTTCATGATGCTGCTCGTCATCGTCTTCCGCTGGGCGCAATTGCGCTTCATCAAGAGCCGGATCAGCACGTTGTAATGGCTGTGCATCCGGCAATCTCCAATCAGATTTTGAGCTTTCAGTGAAGAGAGGAAAGTAATGGCTGCGATTACGCTCGAGAACGTGAGCCGGCACTTCGGGGCCGTCGCGGCCGTGGACAACGTCAGCCTCAATGTCGAAGCCGGCGAGTTCGTCACTCTGCTGGGGCCTTCGGGCTGCGGCAAGACGACGACCCTGCGCATGGTCGCAGGCCTCGAGCAGAACACCGGCGGGCGCATCGGCATCGACGGCCAGATCGTCAGCGATGCGGCGGCGAAGTTCTTCATGCCGCCGGAACGGCGCATGCTCGGCATGGTGTTCCAGTCCTATGCGATCTGGCCGCACATGACCGTGTTCGACAATGTCGCCTATCCACTGCGCATCCGCCGCCGGCCGGCAAACGAAATCCAGGAACGGGTGAAGGGCGCGCTGCGCCTCGTCGAGATGGAGAATTTCGCCGACCGTCCCGCTCCCGCCCTCTCAGGCGGCCAGCAGCAGCGCGTCGCCATCGCCAGGGCGCTGGTGTTCGAGCCGCGCGTGCTGCTGCTCGACGAGCCACTGTCGAACCTCGACGCAAGGCTGCGGACCCAGACCGGCGACGAATTCCGCTCACTGCAGAAGCGGCTCGGCATCACCAGCCTCTACGTCACTCACGACCAGAGCGAGGCCATGGCCCTCTCCGACCGGGTGGTGGTGATGCATTCGGGCCATATCCTGCAGATCGGCTCGCCGGAGGATATCTACCGTCATCCGACGAGCCGCGGCGTTGCGGCCTTCTTCGGCTCGCCGAATTTCCTGCCGTCGCAGGTGACCCAGTGCACGCAGCAGGCCAATGGCAGTTTCCTGCTGACGCTCGACGGGCCGGGCTGGACCGGCCCCTGCGGCTGCTCCAGCGCGCAGCCGGCCGGCGCCCAGGTTGTCGTCATGATCCGGTCCGAGAACATGGGGGTTTCGACGGACGGCGCCGTGCAGGCGGCGGATGCGATGACGTGGAAAGGACAGGTCGTGCAGTCGATCTTTCGCGGCACGCATCGCTCGCTTATTGTCGAGACGCCGGCAGGCCGCCTCAACATCGACGTGCCGGCGGTCACCAATCCGGAGACCGGCAGCACCGTCACCGTGGTGGCGGACAGGCAGGCTGCCTGGGCCACACCGGCTTAAGGCTTGGAATATCGGTCAGAGCGCCGCAGAGTGCTCAACCGGGAGGAAACACGAGAGGACCCATTGAAGACATATCGCATCGGCATCGATGTCGGCGGCACCCATACGGACATGGTGCTGACCGACACGACGAGCCGCACGTATCGCATCGAGAAGCTGCCAAGTACGCCGCACAATCCTGCCATCGCCGTTCTCGCCGGGCTTGAACGTTTCATCGCCTCCGGCGTGGCGCCTGACAAAATCGAATTCTTCAGCCACGGCACCACTGCAACGACGAATGCGCTCCTCGAAATGAAGGGCGCGAAAGTCGGGCTGCTGATCAATGCGGCCATGCGCGGCATTCTGGAGGTGCAGACGCAGGCGCGCGACGGCACCAGTCCGTTCGATCACCTCTTCCGTCGCCCCGAGCCGCTGGCGCGGCCGGGTTTCGTGCGCGAGATCGGCGGCCGCATCGACTGGCGCGGCCACGAGATCGAACCGCTCGACGAGGCGGCCGTTCGCGCGGCAGCGCTGTCGCTCACCGAGCAGGGCGTCATCTCTTTCGGCGTCTGCTTTCTCTTCTCGTTCATGAACAGCGACCATGAAAGGCGCGCGGCGGAGATCATCCGCGAGGTTGCGCCCGAAGCCTTCGTCTCCTGTTCGAGCCATGTGCTGCCGCGCATCCGCGAGTGGCCGCGCTTCTCGACCACGATGGTCAACGCCTATCTGGCGCCGGTGCTGTCGCGCTATTGCGCCGATCTCGCCAACGGTCTCGACCTGCTTGGCATCTCAACGAAGCAGCGCTTCCTGATGCAGTCCAACGGCGGCGTCATGCCGCTTGTCGCCGATGCGCAGACCCATGCGGTGCGCACTCTGCTGTCGGGGCCGGCGGCCGGCGTGCGCGGCGCCAGCTATCTGCTCGGCCACCAGCAGGGATGGCGCAATCTCGTCACCATGGACATCGGCGGCACGAGTTGCGACATCGCCTTCATCGAGGCCGGTGAAGCGCTGGAGCATGCCGAAAGCACGGTCGACGGGCGCATCGTCGGCGTTCCCTCGCTCGACATCTCCACCATTCCGGCCGGCGGCGGCTCGATCGCCTGGGTCAACGCGGCGGGCATGCTCGAGATCGGCCCGCAGAGCGCCGGCGCCACGCCGGGGCCGGCCTGCTACGGCCGTGGCGGCACCGAGCCGACGGTCACCGACGCCAACCTCGTCTGCGGCGGCCTCAATCCGGATTTCTTTCTCGGCGGCAAGTCAAAGCTCGATCTGACGGCATCGCGGCATGCCATCGAAACGAAGCTGGCGCGCAGCGGCATGGACATCGAAGGCGCGGCCTCGGGCATCGTGCGCATCATCAATGCGCGCATCACCGACGCTATCCGCATCGAGGCGGCGAAGAAAGGCATCGACCTTGCCGATTACACGTTGCTGCCCTTCGGCGGCGCAGGCCCGGTCCACGCGGCGCAAGTGGCCGAAGACCTTGGCATTCCGAGAGTCCTCGTACCGCTGAACCCCGGCGCGTTCTCGGCCCTCGGCCTGCTCTGCACCGATGTGCGGCACGATTACATGCGCTCGGAGATGAGCGATCTTGCGACCCTGTCGCCGGCGCATGCGGAAGCCTGTTTCAGCGATCTCGTGGAGGCCGCCAGACGCGAGATTGCCGGCGAAGGATTGCAGCCGCGCGATGCCATCTTCGCCCGCGAAGTCGACCTGCGCTATGCCGGCCAGGGCTATGAATTGCGCGTCAGCCTCGACGGCCTCGCGACGCCGCTCGACCGCGCCGCGCTCGATACCCTGGGCGAGCGCTTCCATGAGCAGCATGCGGCGCTGCACGGCCATTCGGCGCGCGATACAGCCATCGAGATCGTCAGCTACCGCGTGCGCGCCAGCGTCGTCATGCCGAAATACGAGACGGTGGAAGAAGCGGCTGGAGATACCACGCAGGCGGTATCAACCGGCAAGCGGACGCTTGTTCTGGGCCCTGCCCGCAAGGTAGAGGCCGCGATCTGGCGGCGCGAGAGCCTGCAGCCGGGCTGGCGCGCCAGCGAGCCTGCCATCATCGAACAGGTCGACGCCACGACCATCGTGCCGGACGGCTGGAACATCAGCTGCGACCATTACCGCAATCTCATTCTCGAAAGGGCGCGGCGTTGAAGATCGATCCCGTCACGGTCCAGATTCTGCGCAACCGCATCGGCTGCCTGATGGAGGAAATGTCGCATCATTTCTTCCGCTCCGGCTATTCGACGATCATTCGCGAATCGCGCGATTTCTCCTGCGTCATCGTCGACGCGGAAGGGCGGCTGATCTCATCGCCGCCGATGTTCTATCACGCGACCTCGTATTACTACCTGGCGCGCAAGATCATGGCGCTCTACGGCCGCGACAATCTTGCCGAGGGCGACATCTTCGTTTCCAACCATCCCTATGAAGGCTTCACGCCGCATGCGCCCGACATGGCGATCATGGCGCCGATCATTGTTAGTGGCGAACTCGTCGGCTTCTCCGCCGCCATCGCCCACAAGGCCGATATCGGCGGCACGGTGGCGGGATCCAGCTATGGCTCGGCGACGGAGATGTTCCAGGAAGGGCTGATGATGCCGCCGATCCGGCTCTATGCCGGCGGCCGGCTGCTGCCCGACATCGAGCGGGTGATCGCCGCCAACAGCCGGCAGCCGCGCCTCGTACTGGGCGACATGCGCAGCCAGACCGGCGCGGTGATGATCGGCCGCGACCGCATTGCCGACATCGCGCGCGAGATCGGCGCGGCGCAATTGAAGGCCGCGCTCGACGAGATGATCTCATCCGCGGGCTCGGAAATGCAGGCCGCCTTCGCGCGCCTGCCTGACGGGCAGAGCGAGGCGGAAGGCTTTCTCGACAATGACGGCGAGCACAACAATCCGCCGGTGCGCATGCACGTCGCCATCAAGGTGCAAGGCGGCCATGTGAGCTTCGATTTTTCGGACAGCGACCCGCAGGCACGCACGCCCGTCAACCTGCGCATGCCGCTGGTGGAGGCTTGCTGCTTTCATGCGCTGATCGCACTGATGGATCCGGCGCTGCGCTACAGCGATGCGGCGCGTTCCCTTGTCACCATCGTCGCACCGGAAGGCTCGGTGGTGAACGCACAACCGCCGGCGCCGTGTTCGAGCTATATGAAGAGCTGCCAGCGGTTGATCGATGTGGTGATGGAAGCGCTCAATCCGTTCTTTCCGGCGCGCGCCGCCGCCAATGCCGGCGGCAGCGGTGGCTCGATTGTCGTGGCTTTCGGCGCGGGCGAACGACAGGTGCATCACAACCAGCATGAGATCTATGGCTCTGCCTATGGCGGTGCCGCGACGCAGGACGGCGCCTCCGGTGTCACGGTGCATCTGTCGAATATCTATGTGACGCCGATCGAGATCGTGGAGAGCGAGTTTCCCTGCCGGGTGACGCGCTTCGAGCTCATTCCGGATTCCGGTGGTGATGGCGAGTTTCGCGGTGGCTTGAGCTTCCGGCGCGAATACGAAGTGCAGCAGCCGGCAGTCGTGCTCTATCGCGGCGACAAGACGAAGTTCGCGCCCAATGGCGTGGCCGGCGGCGCGCCGGGACGACGCAGCCGTTTCCTGTTTCAGCCTGAACAATCGGATGAAAAGCAGATGCCCGCCAACTGCAGGGTCGAACTCAAGGCCGGGCAGCGGTATCGGATCGAAGCGCCCGCCGGTGGCGGCTATGGCGATCCGGCGAAGCGTGATGCGGATGCGCGCAAGCGGGATGTCGAGGATGGGTATGTGAGTGGGAAGAGGTAGTGCGCCACCCTCATCCGACCTTTGCTGCGCAAAGGCCACCTTCTCCCGCCGGGCGGGAGAAGGGTTCGCGTCCAAGAAATCAGAACGTGCACTTGTAAGCGGCGGCAGATGCCTTCATCTGCTCTGCCGATTGCTTGCAGGCGGAATCCAGCGCCGGCTTGGTCTGCGGATTCTTAGCGAGGTCCATCCAGCTCTTGCGCATCTGGTCGATCTGTCCCTGCACCATGCTCTTTTGAGCGGCGGGAACGTTGTTGTTGATGCAGGCTTCGTACTTGGTGAGGAAGTCGTCGCAGGAGGGAACACCGATCGGCTCGGCGGCCATGGCGTTCATGGACAGAACCGCGGAAATAGACGTTCCGAGAATGAGTGATCTAAGAATCATAATGATCTCCGTTAATGAACGGAGGCTGGTTCGCATCGAAACGTGGCAGTGACAAGACAGGCAGAGCCTGAATGCCCGCTTTCCCCTGCCGAGATGTCTGATTTCGCACATACCGCGCCGCAGTCTGGAAACATTCCAGGCTGGTTCTCCTAGCCGCGCAATGTCACATAGATTTCGCCCTGCTCGATCCGCAACGGCACCTTGCGCAAACGGATCGCCTGATTGGTCGGGTGGCGGCCGGTGCGAATGTCGAACTCCATGCCGTGCCATGGGCAGACGATGTTCATATGATCCTTGGAGAATTCGCGGCCGCGACTGGTGCGATCCGCGTTCACTGCTTCGGTCGCCAGCGGCAGCAGGCGGCCCTGGCAGGCAGGACCGTCGAGATGCGGACAGCGGTTCTCCCACGCGTAGAACTCGCCGCGCAGAAGAAACACGCCGACTTCCTGCCCCGAGATCTCGAAGACCTTGCGGCCGGGATCTGAAAACGACGATGCATTGCCGACATTCACTTCAGGCATGTCTCTATCCTCAGGAAACCCGATGGGCGGCGCGGGCCGCCATGGCATCGGCGGCGCGCGGGCGCGTGCGCTTGATCGGCAGGTTGAACAGGCGCGCCGCATTGAGGCCGAGGATGTTGCGCTTGGCCTGGTCGTCAAGGAACGGCAGCGAGGTGATGGCGCTCGGCGGATCGAAATCCCAGTGCGGCCAATCGGACGAGAACAGCAGTTGCGTCGACGCCTTCATCTTGTCGAAGGTCGCCTCAAGCAGTTTGAGATCGTAGCGTTCGAGCGGTTGGCTCGAATAATACATGTCCTGCATATATTCGCTGGGCATGCGCTTGAGGCCGGGCGCCTCGCTCTGGCGCAGCAGCACCTCATGGTCGAGCCGCTGCATCAGGAACGGCACCCAGGCGACGCCGCTCTCGACCCACACGGTCTTGAGCTTCGGAAAGCGCTCCGGCAGCGCATTGATGACCCAGTTGGTCATGTGGATGAGATTGTAATGCACGAACGACAGCGCGTGCATGGAGATGAAGCGGTTGAGCTGCGCGAACGACGGGTCATCCCAATGCGGGCCGGCGTGGAACACCAGCGGCTTGCCGCTTTCCTCGATCATCGAATAGAGCCGCATATACTGATTATGATGCACGGGCTTGTGGCGCACAGCGCAGATCGTATAGCCGACGACCTGCGGATGGCCGCCGAATTCGCGCACCATGCGTTCGCATTCATCGACATTGTTGAACGGTAGATAGATGAGGCCGGCGAGGCGCTTCTCCTGCGGCAGGACCAGTTCCGTCATCCAGCGCGAGTACGCGCGCGCCAGATAGATTTCGATGTCCTCCATCGGGTTCATGCCCAGATGCAGCATCGAAGTCGGGAAGATCACCTGATAGTCGACGCCCATGAAGTCGATGCTGCGCTTGGCGATCTCGACAAAGGCGGCGCCGGGCTTGTCCGGGTTCGTCACCTTTTCCGCCGGGCCGGACTGATGCGGCACGCGGCCTGAGAGCGACTGAAAGCTCATGCCCGGCTGCATGTTGATCAGCGGCGCGCGAATGCCGGCGGCAAGCTGGTTCAGCGCCGTGTGCTTGAGGACATCATTCTCCATGAATTCGAGAATTTCCGGCCAGAAACGCCCTTCCTGCGTGTGGGCGTCGACATCGACGATCAGCTCGTAGTCGTCGTACTGGCGCTCGGCCTGACGGGCGGCCGCAAACAAGTAATCGCGTGTATCGGTCGCCGCGGTGATTTCCTGAAGTTCGCGAACTTCGCCAACCAGCGATGACTTGAGTTCATCGGGCATCGTCCCCTCCGCTGCTGCTTTTCTGACCGCAAGGATGCCACCAAAGCGGGCGGGGTAAAAGCAAATTATTAGCTATTATAAATACAAACGGAGCAGATCTCGGCGCCTAGGACAAAGGATTTGCAAAAACAAATAGTTATATATGCCGCAGCGACCCAACCGCGTCATGCCCGCGCTTGTCGCGGGTATCCACGCGGTGACACTGCCGCGATGCTGCAGACTACCGGAACCGTAGCAGCGCACCACGGCGTGGGTGCCCGCGACAAGCGCGGGCATGACGGCGAGGCGGTGGCGAGGTCGCGGCTTGGCGGATATCTCACCGCACCTTCGGCAGCTCGATGAACGGCCAGGGGCTCGGCACTTCGCCGAAGGTCACTTCGATCAGATTGGGCTCGCCGCTGGCGATGGCCTTTTCCAGGGCGTTGCGGAAAGCCTCCGGCGAGCGCACGCGCTGGGAGGCGATACCGTAGCTCTCGCCGAGCCTGACGAAATCGGGGTTGAGCAGGTCGCTGGCGATGACCCGGTTGCCGTGCAGCTCCTGCTGCATGCGCTTGACGTTGCCGAAGGCGCCGTCGTTGAAGACGACGAAGACCGCGCCGATGCGATGGCGCACCGCCGTCGACAGTTCCTGCACATTGTACATGAAGCCGCCGTCGCCGGAGATGACGACCACCGGCCGGTCGCCGACCGCGCGTTTGGCGCCGAGCGCCGTCGCGACGCCCCAGCCCAGCGTGCCCTGGAAGCCCGATGTTATGAGCGTGCGCGGCTTGTAGACGGGATAGGCGATGCGCGCGACATAGCCGACCTGGGTGAGATCATCGATCAGGATGCCGTCATCCGGTAGCACGTCGCGAATGGCGCGCAGATAGGACAATTGTGGCTCGAGGCCTTTGGTGTCCTGCGCGAACTGCACCTGCCGGCCGCGGCTGGCTTCGATGCGCGGCTTCGCGCCGATGTTCCGCGATTTCAACTGCTCGTTGATGGCAGCGAGCGTGGCGAGACTGTCGCCGAGAATGGCGACCTCGGGCTGCTGGAAGCGGTCGAGCTCGGTCGGATCGACATCGATGCGGATGAGCTTGATCCTGTCGTCCCAGCCCCAGGTCTGCAACGGCAGGTGCGCGCGGGCGCCGACGACGATGACGACATCGCAGTGCTTCCACAGCGGATGCACAGAGGTGAACGTATGCGCCAGCGGATGGCGCGCATCGAGGATGCCGCGGCCGAGCCGGTGGCAACGACGGGCGCGCCGATCTTTTCGGCCAGCGTGCGCACCTCGTCGGCGGCACGGATGGCGCCGGAGCTGGCGAAGATGATCGGATGTTGCGCCCCGGCGATGAGATCGGCGGCGCGCAGGACATCGTTCGGCACGGCCACCGGATAGTCCTCGCGCGGCAGCGGCGCGACGGGTTCAACCTCTGCTTTCTTGCTCAGCATGTCGGCCGGCAGCTCGACGCCGACCGGGCGCGGCCGGCCCGAGGCCAACGCGCGATACGCCTCTGCGATCTTAAGCGGCGCTTCCTGCGGCGTGTTGATACGATCGGCGTGTTTGGTCAGTTGCGAGAGGATCGAAAACTGGTCCGGGATTTCATGCAGCAGACCCCAGCCCTTGCCGATGTCCGCTGTCGGCAATTGTCCGATCAGCGCCAGCACCGGCGCGTTGACCGCCCAGGCGGTCGACAGCGCCGCGCAGGAATTGAGAAAGCCGGGCCCCGGCACCACGGAATAGGCGGCGGGCCTGCCGGTCGCCATGGCGGCGCCGAGCGCCATGTAAGCTGCGCCCTGTTCGTGGCGGGTGTGAATGGGAGTCAGTGCGCCGTTGGCGTCGAAGATGGCGTTGAAGAGATGATCGCTCTGCACGCCGGGAAGGCAGTACAAGGTGTCGATGCCATGGGCCACCAGCGCTTCGACGACGGCATCGCCGCCTGACTTGACCGGCATGGCCTCTCCCTTCGCTGTTATTGTTTGTTTAAAGGTACCCTCATCCGACCTCTGCTGCGCAGAGGTCACCTTCTCCCGCGGAGCGGGAGAAGGATTTAAGTTGTTCAGGCGCCGAGCTTGATCGTCACGTCGTCGAAGAGCTCTTCGACCTTGTAGAGCTTCTTGACGATCTTCTGCTCGTAGGCATAGCGCGTCACCAGTTCGAGCGACTTGCGGCAGGCCTCAAGCCCCATGGGAAGCTGGTCGATTTCGCCGGCCTTCGGAAGTCCGGCCCTGGCCTTGCTTTCCTTCAGCGCGTCAAAAATCTGCTTCACCACGTCGGGACGCTCCTTGGGGAGGTCCTTATGGACGGCGAACATATGGTTGATATGGCCGCAGCCATATTTCGCGCCCCAGGCCGCGCCCGCTGCGTCGGGATTTTCGACGACGGTGCGCATCTCCGGGTTCTTGAGCAGATCGGCCGCCGGGATCACGGCATCGACGTCTCCGTCGAGCGCCATGGTGTTGAGGTCCTTGCCGCCGGGCTGAGCCCGTTCGACGAGTTCCGGCGGGTCGGTGTATTCGGCGAGATGCGGATCGTCCCAGCACAGCCACTTCAGCTTGTTGAGATCGACACCGTATTCATCCTGCAGGATGCCGCGCACCCACACGCCGGTCGTCTGCGTATAGGAGCGCACGGCAACCTTCTTGCCTTCGAGCGTCTTCGGGTCCATCGGCGACCGCTCCTTGCGGCAGACGAAGAACTGATGCTGGAAGCGGCCGACCATGGTCGCCGGCAGCAGGACCAGCGGCTTGCCGTAGTCCAGCGCCTGCATGTAGGTGACGATGGCGAGTTCACCGGCGGTGAACTTGCCTTCGCGCACCATGGGCTTGAAGCCCTGGTTCGCCGTCACCGGGCCGGCAAAGTCCCAGTTGACGAGCGGTGTTGCGATCTCGCCCGCTTTCAATGCTTTCGCGGACGGTGAGTCCGCGAGATTGGTGCGCAGCGTGACAGGTCCCGTGGCGGGAAATGTCGACATGCTATTCCTCCGCGATGATCAGCGACCGGCGAGCTCAAGGCCCTTGTTGAGGCCGTTGAAGGTGCGCTCCGGTGCCGGCATCAGGAAGCGATAGCCTTCCTTCAGCACGCGCTCGACGTTCTTGGCGTCCACATGCGGATGGCCGACGACGACATTGTTGGCCTTCGCGGTCTCGACGATCTTGCGCATGTGATCGAGCACGACAGGGTGCTCGTACTGGCGCGGATAGCCGAGTTCCTGGGAGAGATCGCCCTCGCCGATGAGGATGGCGCCGATGCCCTTCACCTTCTTCAGCATCTCGTCGAGGTTCTGCAGGCCTTCGAGATCCTCGATCATGAGGATGACGAAGATTTCGCCCTTCGGGTTCAGCGGCCAGACGTCGGCGCGCTCGTAATATTCCTGCTGGCTCAGGCCCCAGTAGCGCACGGCCCCGTGCGGACCGTCGCCGCGCTGACCGAACGGCTCATGCAGCGGGTTCTCTTTCATAGTCGGATAGCGGCAGGCAGAGACGGCGTTATAGGCCTGCTCGACCGTGCCGACATGCGGCCAGACGATGCCGTAGGCGCCCATGTCGAGAGCCTGCTTGGCGAAATGCTGGTTCATCTCGGCGCCGTTCGGCGGGATGCGGACGATCGGCGTCAGCTTCGGCGCCAGGCCGGCCTTGGCGACTTCGCCACGGTTCAAAAGATATTGCAGGCCGTGACGGACATTGGTGCCGTCCCAGACGTTATGCTCGGTCTCGAACACGACGCCATCGTATTTCGTGCCGTGCAGCGCGATCGCCGCGTCGGGCGTGGCGGGGGAGAATGTCGCGAACGCCGGCTTGCCGGATTCGAGCGCGCGGATGACGCCGTTGAGCCTTGTCTCTGCCATGGGATCCTCATTTAAAAAATTATGCCGGCAGATGCGCTGCCGGACGTCGCAAGCGAAAGCGCTGCGCCTAAAGGCGCAGCGCGTTGTTGATCAGATCAGGCCGCGCTTCTTGAGCTGGCCGTCGAGGCGCGAATACACCTTGCGGGCGTTGCCTTCGTAGATCTTGTTGAGATCGGCGGCGCTGAGGCCGAGCTGGTCGACGTAGCGCTTGGTGTCGTCGTACTGATGGCCGGTCTCCGGATCGATGCCCTGCACGGCGCCGATCATCTCGGAGGCGAACAGGATGTTGTCGACCGGGATCACCTTGCTGAGCAGTTGCATGCCCGGCAGGTGATAGACGCAGGTGTCGAAATAAACGTTCTTGAGCAGGTGCTCGGAGAGCAGCGGCTTCTTCAGCATCTGCGCGAGGCCGCGATAGCGGCCCCAGTGGAACGGCACCGCGCCGCCGCCGTGCGGGATGATGAACTTCAGGGTCGGGAAATCCTTGAACAGATTGCCCTGGATGAACTGCATGAACGCCGTGGTGTCGCCGTTGATGTAATGGGCGCCGGTGGCGTGGAAGCAGGGGTTGCACGAGTTGGAGACGTGGACCATGGCCGGCACGTCGAGCTCGACCATCTTCTCGTAGACCGGATACCACCACTTGTCGGTCAGCGGCGGCTCTTTCCAGTAACCGCCCGACGGATCGGGGTTGAGGTTGACGCCGACGAAGCCGAGTTCGTTGACGCAACGCACCATCTCCGGAATGCAGTTGCGCGGATCGACGCCCGGCGACTGCGGAAGCTGGGCGACGCCGATGAAGTTCTTCGGGAACAGCTCGCTGACGCGATAGATGAGGTCGTTGCAAACGGTCGACCATTGCTCGCTGGTCTTCTGGTTGCCGACGTGATGGGCCATGCCGGCGGCGCGGGGCGAGAAGATCGTCAGGTCGCTGCCGCGGTCCTGCTGCATCTTGAGCTGGCCCTTTTCGATGGTCTCGCGCAACTGGTCGTCCGAGATCTTCGGAGCCGGCGAGGTCAGCCCACGATTGGGGTCGGCGATGCCTGCGAGCTGGCGATCGCGCCAGGATTCCAGTTCACTGGGCGCAGTCGTGTAATGACCGTGGCAATCGATGATCATAACTCAGGTACCTTCGTGTTGGGTGGTGGACTAACCTCTGACATTCCTGCCGGATCGGGCATTTCCTCCCCTGTTCACGCGGCCTGAATGATCCGGGCGCACAATGACCGGATGGACGGCGGAATGCAACGCCCGGGAGGGGCTGGGCAGGCATGAAGTGTGGCTGGCGGACGGCCTGAAAAGCCGGAAATCCGGTTCAGATCAATCCCTCGTAGGAGCCGCCGTCGAGCTGGATGTTCTGGCCGGTCATAAAACCCGCATGGACGCTGCAGATAAAGGCGCAGGTGGCGCCGAATTCTTCCGGAGTTCCAAACCTTTTAGCCGGCAGGCTGTCGGCGATCTGCCGGCGCGCCTCCTCGAACGTGATGCCCTGGGATTTGACCATGCGTTCCGCCATGAATTTCTGGCGGTCGGTGTCGATGCGCTCGGGCAGCATGTTGTTGAGCGTCACATTATTCACCATGACCTCGCGCGACACCGCTTTCGAGACGCCGATGAGCGCCGTGCGCGCCGCCGTCGACAGGCCGAGATCGGGGCTGCGGGGCGATTTTGTCATGGCCGAGAGAATATTGACGATGCGGCCGAACTTGCGCTCGTTCATGCCCGGCAGAACGCCGCGGATCATCAGGGTCGCCGCCAGCATATTGGCCTCGAGCGCCGCAATCCATTGCGCATGGTCCCAGTCGAGGAAATTGCCCGGCGGCGGGCCGGCATTGTTGTTGACGAGAATATCGGCATCGGGACAGGCGGCGAGCAGTTTGCTGCGCCCCTCCTCCGTGGTGATGTCGGCCGCGACCGCGATGACCTTGACGCCGGTGGCGGCGCGGATGTCCGCAGCCGTCGTCTCGAGGCGCTTGTTATCGAGGCCGTTGATGACGACATCGACACCTTCCTGGGCCAGAGCCATGGCGCAGGCCTTGCCGAGACCGCGCGAGGAGGCGCAGACGATCGCCTTGCGGCCCTTGATGCCGAGATCCATGACGCCTCCCTGAGATACTTCTTATTCGGCCGCCTTTGCCGCAGGCGGATACCAGGTGGCGAAGCCGAGCCCGGTTCCCGTCAGCGCGTCGGTGCGATAGCCCGGCGCATAGGAAATCCACGATAGGTCTAGGTCCGGGCAGGCGCCGGCGAGCACCAGCCAGTTGCGGATTTCGGAACTGCCGGCCTGCAGGCGCTTGACGTCGAGATTGGAGAGGAACTCCAGGTCCTTGCGGCGCATGGCGTCCATAACGGCCTCATCGAGATCTTCCTCGGCCTGGAAATGGCTGAGGCCGCCCGACGCCATGAAGCCGACGCGCAGCTTTTCCGGAAAGCTCTTGACCAGCTTGCCGACGGCCTTGCCGAGATCGACGCAGCGGCGCGGCGTCGGCTGGTTCGGCGGATAATAGGTGTTCAGGAAGATCGGCACGATCGGCACGATGGCGCCGTCGAGATATTTCTTATGCATGAACGAATAGGCATGGCCTTCGTACTTGCCCTCAGCGACGCCGCCCATGGAGGCGATGTCGAAGCCGTCATCGATCAGGCCATGGATGAGGTGCAGGGCCAGAGCGTCGTGCGTCGGATAGGAGACGCCATCCTCGTTCTCGAGGCGCTGGTTCTGCGCGTGTTTGTACCAGGTGAAATCATCCTGCGGGATGGTCTTCTTCTTGCCGTTGCGGATGCTGTCGCCGTGGTAGATGCCGATGGCCGGCTGCATGTTCTTGCTGAACAATTCGTTCTGGTCATCGCCGCAGATGATCAGAACGTCGAGCTTGGCGGCCTGCACTTCCTTGCGCATATGCGCCATGGCGTCCTGGACCTGGTGGAAGCGCTTGGCAATGGCCTCGTCGGTCACCAGCTCCTTCGCATTCGGCGGCGCCAGGGCGAGCAATTGCTCATAGGTGACCATATCGCCCTTGCGATCATAGTACATGCCCTTGGGATCGAAGATGCGAAAGCCCTTCTGCCAGTCCTGCAGCGTGCATGTGAGCATGACGCTGTGGGACGAGGCAAATGCTGCGACCATCTCAGCCATTGTTCAGTCTCCCTGTCAGGCGTCGCCCCAGACGTCACGCGCCGTCTCGACGACCAGCTTCAATTTGGCGATCTCCTGATCGATCGTCATCGCCATGCCTTCGATGCCGCTGGCGAAACCGCATTGCGGCGACAGCGCCAGCTGTTCGAGCGGAACGACCTTGGCCGCTTCGTCGATGCGGCGCTTGATCGTGTCCTTGGTCTCGAGCTTGCCGTTCTTGGTGGTGATGAGGCCTAGTACCGCGATCTTGCCCTTCGGCAGGAAGCGCAGCGGCTCGAAACCACCGGCGCGGTCGCTATCGTATTCGAGGAAATAGCCGTTGGCGTTGATCGCGCTCAACAGCTGTTCGGCCACCGGTTCGTAGCCGCCTTCGGCCACCCAGGCGCCGCCGTAGTTGCCGCGGCAGAGATGGATGCAGATGACCATGTCGTCGGGCTTGCCCGACATGGTGTCATTGAGCAGCTTGGCATAGGTGCGCAGCAGTTCATCCGGATCTTCGCCGAGGCTCTTGGCATGGGCGCGCAGGGCCGGATCGCACAGATAGGCGAGATTGGTCTCGTCGATCTGAAGATAGCGGCAACCTTCCTTGGCGAGGTCGGCGATCTCTTCGCGATAGACGCGGGCAAGATCGGCGTAGAATTCCTCGATCGTCGGATAGGCGACCTTGTCGATGGCCTCGCGGCCGCCGCGGAAATGCAGCAGGGTCGGCGAGGGAATAGTGATCTTCGGCGTCGAGTTGGGGCCGATCTTGGTCTTCAGGAACTTGAAGTCCTCGACGAAGATCGGCTTCACGCGCTTCAGCTTGCCGGTGATCTGCATGGTCGGCGGCTGCTGCAGGGTGACGCCCTCGGCGTTATGGAAGCGCACCGGCACTTTCGAGGGGATGAGCTTGACGTTCTCGAAGCCGAGCAGGAAGTCGCGCTGCCAGCCGCCACGGTTGTATTCACCGTCGGTGACGGCGCGGAAGCCGATGTCTTCCTGCAGCTTCACCACCGGGCCGATAGCTTCGCGCTGCAGCTTGACGAGTTCGGCCTCGGCAAGCTTGCCGGCCTCGAAATCCTTGCGCGCCTGCCGCACATTGTCGGGTCTGATGAGAGAACCGACCTGATCGGCGCGAAACGGCGGCTTTGACTTGGCTGACATTGTTCCTCCGAAATAATCTGCGGCTATCTTCTACGGATATGGCGCGCTGCCAATAGCAGCACTACTGATTAAAGACTTCTACAACAGCAAGGCAGCCTCAATCAAATCGGGATTGCCGTTGCATCATATTCAAACAACCAGTCGTAGCGCAGGCGCACTTTCTCCGGCGCCCATTCGCGCTCCATATATCCCACCGCTGCCGCGCTGTCGGCGAGGATGGGATTGTGAAAGCGCTTGCCCGCCTCGGTCGAGCCGATGACGATTTTCGTCGCGCGTTCCACACGGGCCATTTGATAATGTTGAAGCGCGGTCTCGACGTCGTCGAATTTGTCGAGACAACGGGCCAGAACGACGCCGTCCTCGATCGCCATGATCGCACCCTGCGCCAGGAACGGCAGGGTCGGATGGCAGGAATCGCCGAGCAGAGCGACCGGTCCCTTCGTCCAGGTCTGCAAGGGATCGCGGCCGATGAGTGCCCACTTATAAGGCTGATCGGTCTTGGCGATCATTTCATGGACATAAGGGTGCCAGCCCTTGAAGTCGGCGGCGCATTCTTCCTTTGAACCCTTTTCATTCCAGGATTCACCACGCCAGTCATCGCGCTCGCCGAAGCCGACAAAATTCAGGAGTTCGCCGGAGCGGACCGGATAGGTGATGACATGGCCGCGCGGGCCGACCCAGTTGGTGCCGACCGGACGCTGCAGGTCTTCCGACAAGGACTTCATGGGAATAAGCCCACGCCAGGCGATGATGCCCATGAATTCGGATTTGGCGGAATCGAACATCTGCTGGCGGAACAGCGAGTGCACGCCATCGGCCGCGATCAGGCAATCGCCTTCGGCGCTGCGGCCGCCTTCGATCTGCATGACGACGCGGCTGCCGTTCTGCGTGTAGCCCAGGCAGCGCGAGCCGGTGTGGATCGCATCGCTCTTCTGCGCCAGCACGGCATCGCGCAGAACCGCATTGAGATCACCGCGATGGACGAACCAATAGGGCGCGCCGAAGCGGCGAACGGAATCCTCGCCGAGATCGAACAGCTTGAACGTCTGCCCGGTGTTCCAGATGCGGACTTCCTTGCCGGCCGCCTCCTTGGCGATGCGCTTCATCTGCGGCTCGAGCCCGAGCGCGATCAGCAGGCGCGATCCGTTGGCGGCGATCTGGATGCCGGCGCCGAATTCCAGGAGCTGCGGCGCCTGCTCGTAGACGTCCACATCGAAGCCGCGCTGCAGCAGGGCGAGCGCCGCCGTCAGCCCGCCGATGCCCGCCCCCGCGATCAGGATATGAGGTTTCCCCGCCACTTGAATTCTCCGGTCCTGCCGCTGGTTGTGAGCATTTGCCCAACCACTTGGCGTCCCACTTGCATTGACAGACATGTTCTTGCAACGAAGGATGGTCTTGAATCAACTGGTAAGCAAACCACCACTGGAGGAATTATGCCCAGGCAGACACGGCGTATCATCGTCGACCACGATGCCAATGGAAAGGCCATCGTCACGCAGGACGGCCCGGCGCCGAATGTGAAACTGCGCCAGGCGACGGGGATCACATCGACGGTGCTGTGGGTGACCGACCAGTCGCCGCCGGACATTTCGTCGGACGAAGACACCTCTCTGCGCGAGGTCGGCGTATCGCCGCCGGCGAACGGAAATATCCTGCGGATCGTTGATTTTCCGCCAGTCTCGGAGATGCAGGGCGTCGACAACGCCGCCATGCTGAAGGAAATGGGCCTGAGCGCCGACTCCCATGGCGGCGCGGCCTCACGTAGCGCTTTCATGCATCGCACCAAGAGCATCGACTACGCCATCGTGCTGGAAGGCGAGATCGACATGCTGATGGACGATACGGAAGTTCACCTCAACACCGGCGATGTGCTGATCCAGAAAGCGACCAATCACGCCTGGGTCAACAACAGCAAGGCAAATTGTCGCATCGCTTTTGTGCTGATCGACGCCGTTGAGCCGCCTGCATGGAAGAAGGCGCCAAACGGTCACTAAACGCAGTCTTAGCGCAAACAAATCGGGCCTGATTCAACAATGCTGAATCAGGCCCTTTTTACTTATTTTGTGCCGAACGAATCAGCGGCAGTTCTCCAGCTTCGAATCCGGATTGACCTTCGGCGGCGGGCCCAACTGCTTGTTGGCATAGTCGACGAACTCCGTGGTCACGATGCGATTGGCAGGAAAGGTCGCCTTGGTGAGACCGACCTTCTTATAATAGTCCTGGATGTCGAGCATGCTGTCGATCTTGATGACGCCGTCCATGGTGCGGCCGGTCCAGATGTTCTTTTCCAGACTCTCGACGCTCTTATCCAAACCGTTCTTGAGCGCGATATCGATGACTTCCCTGCGGTTCGGGCCGCCGTGGTAGGCAACGCAATAGTCGCGCGTCGCGCGCATATAGGCGACAAAGAAGCGCTGTGCGACCTCCTTGTTCTTGGCGGCCCATTCGGTGTTCATGAAGGCGACGGCGATCGTCATCGGCGTCGGCTTCACCAGCTTGTCGACCTCGGCGATGGAATAACCGATTTTCTGTTCGCGGAAAGACGCCGCGAACGGCGGGATGACGAGCGCCGCATCGAGAGCGCCGCTCGCCAGTGCCGGACCCATCTGCGAGAAGCCGAGGATCTTGATATCGATGTCCTCGAGCTTCATGCCGACTGTTTCCAGCATCTTGCCGACTTCGTAGGTCGTGATCGAGCCCGGACCGTTGCTGCCGACGGTGAGGCCCTTGAGGTCCTGCAGCCTGGTGATCTTGCCCTGGTTCTTCTGGGCGACGATCATCTCGTGACCGATGGGCGTCGAGACGCGGTCGGCGGCCATGATGACCGGCAGGTTCTGCTCAAGCGCATTGAAGAAGCCGGCAGAGACACCGCCTTCGACGATCTGCAGATCGCCGCGCGCCAGAATCGCCAGCACGTTGGCTGACGAATTCATGTCGACGATCTCGACATCAAGGCCGACGTCTTTGAAATAGCCCTTTTCCTTGGCGATATAGGTGGTGACGGCGCCGAACGACTGCACGGTGCCGAGATTGACCTTGGTCTGCGCCTCGGCGACCGCCGGCGCCGCGAGGATCGCGGCAAGGACCGTGGTTTGCGAGAGAACTCTCTTTAACTTTCCAAACATTGTAGGCTCCTGATCGAAAATATGCCTGCGGCCGTTAGCGGCAGCCCGTGATCTTGCTATCCTTGTTGACCTCCGGAAATGCTCCGAGAACGCGATTGGCGTTGTCGGAATATTCTTTTGTGACGAGCTTGTCCGCCGCGAACTTGGTCTTGATGAACCCGTTCTCGAAGAAGAAGTCCTGCATGTCCATCAGGCTCGGCATGTTGACTTCGCCGTTCATGTTGCGCGCCGGCCAGGGATATTTCTCGATGAAGGAAACATCCTTGAGCGGGCCGGTGCGCGTCACGCGGTCGACCATCTCCTTGCGGTTCGGGCCGCCATGCAGGGCGACGCAATATTCGCGCACGCTGCGCAGATAAGCGATGTAGAAATTGCGCAGAAGCTGGTCGTTCTGCTTCGCCCAGTCGGTGTTGATCATCGTCACCGCGATGGTCAGCGGCCGCACCTTCACGCGGTCATCGGGATCGGCCAGCAGAAACGCCGTGCCGTCGTCGACGAGCGACGTGCCCCAGGGCTGGATGATCAGGGTGGCGTCGAGCGACTTGCTCTTGAAGGCCGGCCCTTGAAGCGGGAAGCCGAGGTTCTTGAACTCGACGTCCTTCGGGTTGACGCCGTCGGACTCGAGCAGCTTCGACAGTTCGTAGGTGGTGACGGAGCCGGTGCCGTTGTTGCCGATGATCCTGCCCTTGAGATCGGCGATGCGCGTGACCTTTCCTTCCAGGTCCTTGCGCACGAGCAGCTTGTGATTGAGCGGCGTTGAGGTGCGGTCGCCGGCGATGATGATCGGCATCTTCTGTTCGAGGGCGTTGAAATAAGCGGCCGATATGCCGCCCTCGATCATCTGCAGGCGATTGGTCGCGAGCAGCGCAATAACATTCGCCGAGGTATCGAGCGTCTCGATCTCGACGTTGATGCCGAACTGCTTGAACCAGCCTTTCTCGATGGCCGTGTAATTATTGACCGTGGCGATGGAATAAACCGTGCCGATGCGGATGGTCTGCTCCTGCGCCGATGCCACAACGGTTCCGGCGACCAGTCCCGCGACGAGCCCGGTCGCAAACGTCATCTTCCGAAAATGCATCTTCCCCTCCCTGCGCCGCTGGAGCGGCGTCTCCATGGTTCGGCTGGTCTGACAACAGACGGCTCGAACGTCAACCTTGGACAAGACCGGCTCGCGTGTTTATGAAGGCCGGAATGCCGAAATTAACCTCACAAAGAAACCGGCCGGCCGCAACCGGTCTCCCCGAACACGGCGATGGGCGGAGCACAGGGTAGGACACGCGACTGATGGGCAATTCTGATATTCCAGAGCGCGGTGGAAAATGGATCGGCCGGCCGCTGCCGCGGTTCGAGGATTTGCGGCTCGTCCGCGGCGCCGGGCAATATTCCGACGATATTTCGCAGCCCGGCCAGACCTATGCGGTTTTCCTACGCTCGCCCCATGCTCATGCGAAAATCGGCGGCATCGACGCGGCCCGCGCCAAGGCCATGCCCGGCGTGCTCGCGGTTTTGACCCATGCGGACTATGTGGCCGCCGGGCTCGCCAGCCTGCCGGTCATGCCGGTGCCGGCCGGCGCGCTCGATGTCGACGATCCGGTGTTCAAGCCGACGCCGGAGACCCCCATCCTGGTGACGCCGCAATGGCCGCTCGCCGCCGACCGCGTGCGCTTTCCCGGCGAACCGGTGGCCATGGTCGTGGCGGAGACGAAGGCGCAGGCGCTCGACGCCGCCGAGGCCATCGAGGTCACCTACGAGGCGCTGCCGGCCGTGACCAGCGCCAGCGCCGCTGTCGCCGAGGGCGCGCCGGTGCTGTGGCCGCAGGCGCCGGAAAATGTCGCGTTCGACAATACGTTCGGCGACCGGAAGCAGGTCGAGGCCGCGCTGGCCAAGGCGCATCTCGTCGTCGAGCAGACTTACGAGAACCCGCGCATCTCCTCCGCCTTCATGGAGCCGCGCGGCGGCATCGCCAGCTATGACGCGAAAGCGGCGCGCTATACGCTGACCTCCGGCTGCCAGGGCGCGCACCGCATCCGCATGGGCCTGTGCGGCGCGCTGAAGGAAAAGCCGGAGAACATCCGCGTCGTCTGCCCCGATACCGGCGGCGGCTTCGGTTCGCGCAACGATCCCTATCCCGAGCAGGTCTGCATTCTCTGGGCCGCCAGACTCATCGGCCGGCCGGTGAAATGGACCAACGACCGGACGGAATCGCAGCTCACCGACTATCAGGGCCGCGATATCCAGTCGCGCACGCGGCTTGGCTTCGACAGGGACGGCCATATCGTGGCGCTGGCGATCGATGTGCTCGGCAACGTCGGCGCACAGACGATCTCCTTCGTGCAGTTGCACAATACCTGGCGGGTCGCGCCGTCCTGCTACCGGGTGCCGATGGCGGCGCTGCGGCTGCGTGGCGTCGTCACCAACACCGTGCCCACCGGCCCGTTTCGCGGCGCCGGCCGGCCGGAAGCCATGCTGGCGATGGAGCGC
>Ga0180219_1000333_pt1 | contig 42322 bp, 54 predicted proteins | sample eDN3rd30CBELigMG_FD_151338 | JGI IMG/M metagenome (GOLD analysis project Ga0180219, IMG submission 151338) | Enriched Miracle-Growth compost microbial communities from Emeryville, California, USA - eDNA 3rd pass 30_C BE-Lig MG (version 2)... ... | reverse complement strand
AATCAGAGGTTTACACCGCCCGGCGCGTGGCTATAATGGCGTCCCTCCTTGCCGGTATAGCTCAGCTGGTAGAGCAACTGACTTGTAATCAGTAGGTCCCGGGTTCGACTCCTGGTGCCGGCACCATCTACATCAAGGGTTTGCGGCGCATCCCGTGGCCTGGAAATGGCCTCTACGTAACAAGCGACGTAACAAGCGGGGCGGCTACGGCCGCTCCATCCCTGCACCAGGCTGGTGTGGGTGCCAGCGTGACAGCGGGCATGCACAAGAGAGTGGATCGCGGCAGAGAGCCAGGCTCGAAACCGCCTTTCCAGTAACAGCCCTCCATTTTATGTTGACCCATCGAAATTGGGTAATTTTGGTAATTTCATTTTTGAAATGCCGTTTTTCCCTTTGTTTTCAATGGATTGCAAGGATTTCTTAAAGGTAATAATAAGGTAATTTTAGGGTAATCGAATTACCTTTCCCCAAGGTAAGTTTTCCGGTTTTATCAACCCCTTGTAAATCAAGCACTTACAGAAAAATTACCTTTCCAATTACCTCAAATTACCTTTCAAGGTAATCGCCCAAAGCCAGTAACGACGCGGCTTCCAGGGGTGTTCGAACCCCGAATTACCAAAATTACCTTTTTCCGAGGCCTCAACCGAAAACACGGCCTGGGACAGCCCTCTGCCGCGCCCAGGAAAAGAGGCTCCGGTGCAGGGATTCGCAGGTATTCCCCACCGCCGAAACGTGCAGCCAGCGCCCAGCCTGGGCCGCCTGGAGGGCTCCGCAGGGGTGAAGAAAAAGTGCCCCCTTTAGCCCGCAGGCGTGGCGGGGGGACGACTGCGCGCGCCGGGTGCTGATTGGCCTGCTCAAACCCACTTTCGCACCAAGTTGGTGCGATTTCGGCGGCACGGCCCGGGCCGCTGGGCTCGGGCATCAGGTCTCGGCGCGGCCACTGTCGGTCGACCTGCTGCAGCCCAGTATCCATGCGGGCTACAGGCTGATTTCGCGCAGACGTAAAAAAGCCGCCTCGAGGGCGGCTTTGTGGTTTGTCTGGCGTTACGTCGGCAAGGCGGGCTCGCGGAACCGGATCACCTCTTCGCCCACCCAGTCATTCACCTGGCGCAGCCGCGCCTGCAGCGGCGCTAGCTCGTTCGCTTCCCACACCGTCGTCGCGTCCGTGATCGAGCCGAAGCCGCCGGCATTCTGTGGCACCACACCCAGCAACTGCGGGTAGACGCGCAGCGCCGCAAGCTGGTCGTCGCGACTGATGTTCTTGATCGCCCCGAACTCGTCCTTCGCCGCCACCTCGCTGACCGGGATCAGTTGGATCCCCTCCTTCTTGCCGCCGGGCGCGTAGATGAACAGGTTGCGGAAGTTTCCCGGGCCCTTGGCGTTCTTCAGGGCTGTGCGCAGGTTGTCGATGTCGGCCTGGTCCTGGGCGGCGTCGGTCATGTAGAGGATGAAGCCGGCGTGGCTGCCGTTGTTGTAGTACTTCCGGCGGAACAGCGTGGCCGACTCGTTGAGCAGCGCGCTCTGCAGGGCGCAGAACCACTCGGGGATGCCGTACAGTTCTTGGTTGACGTCCGCCTCCCGTAGCTGGAACACGCTGCCGGCTTCGAACTCGTGCTCGTCCTTCCAGCCCAGCACCTGGAAGAAAACCCCGTCTTCGACGCCCCGGCGCACGTACTTGGCGAGCGGCGGCTGCAGCGTCAGGGTGTTCATCATCCGGGCGCGCCGCTTCTCAAGGTAGGCGTTGCCGAACGTCAGCCAGTCCAGACAGAACTGCTCGAAGGCGGCCAGGCTCAGCAGGCGGTGTGGGATGAAGGTCTTGGCCAGCATGTTGCGCTTGAACATCAGCGCGCTCTGCACGTAGGGGCTCGAGCGCATGCCCTTGGCCAGGCCGGCCATGGACAGCGGTGGCTCGTACCAGCGCCCGTTCGACCAGCACTCGACGTAATCGAGGATGCCGCGGCTATCCAGCACCGGAACCGGTTCGCCGAAGGTGAAGGCCTCCATGGAGGTCTGCGGCAGCAGCTCGCCCTGGGCGGCGTTCGAAGTCGTGGCCAGGTCCTGGCGGGTGTCGGTGCTCATCAATAGGTCTCCATGAATCCGGTGTTGGCCTTGGTCTGGCCCTCGAGCGGTTCGTTGTGCAGGGCGTGGAACAGCGCCCACGCCAGGTCGGCGTGGCCGGTGTTGTCGTTGCGGCCGGCGGTGTAGGTGAACTGACGCCCGCCGGCGGTCATGGTCTTGCGGATCGCCATCAGCGAGGCGGCGAAGTCGGTCCAGCCGGCGTCGAACTCCAACCTGCCGTTCTTGATCACGTCCCAGGCCTTCATCACCAGGCGGACCTTCACCTCGGGCGAGTAGCTGAATGTGGTCAGGCCGGGGAAGAAGGAGCGGACCAGCTGGGCCACGCCGGTGCCCATGCCAGTTGTGTCGATGCCGATGTAGGTCACCCAGTAGCGTTCGGTGACCTTACGGATGAACTCGGCCTGGGCGGCGAAGTCCATCCCGCGGAACTGGTGGCGCTCGAGCACACGGAACTTGCCGCCAGGCACCATCGGCGGGGCCACCACTACCAGGCCGGCGCTGTCACCGTCCTCGGCCGGATCGTAGCCAACCCAGACCTGCCGGTCGCCGAATGGGCGCAACGCGAAGGGCTTGTAGTCCTCGGCCCATTCCACCCAGCTGTCGACCATGCACGGCTGCAGCATGGCGAGGGGGAAGATACTCGCGCCGTCGTCGACGAACTCGCACATCAGCAGGTTCTGGAAGGCTTCGGCGTCGTACTCGTGGCGCAGCTCGTCGAGGTCGAACAGGTCGCAGCCGCGCGCCTCGGCATCGAGGATGGTGACGATCTGCCGCCACAGCTTGTCCTCGCACAGCCGGCCCTGCGACAGGGCGTCATGGCTGACGTCGATCTTGATGTGTTGCGCCGCCGGCTTGCCCCGGTTGAAGCGTTCGCCGGTCCAGAACGTGTAGGCCTCGTGGGCCATGCTCGAGGGCGTCGAGAAGTAGGTCCGCCGGTAGCGCTTCTGCATCGCCATGCCCGACGCCACCTTGTTCAGCTCGCGGAACTTGTAGGTCCAGAAGAATTCGTCGAAGTAGAAGTTCCCGTGGTAGCCCTGGGCGGTGCGGGCGTTGGTGCCCAGGAAGTGCAGTTCGGCGCCGTTGGGCAGAATGATCGGATCGCCGGTCAGCTCGACGCCCACGACGTCGCGGGCGAAGGCCTGGATGTAAGCCTTGAAGATGTGCGCCTGGTTCTTGCTGGCCGACAGGAAAATCTGATTGCGCCCGGTGACCAGGGCGTCGATCAGCGCCTCGCGGGCGAAGTAGAAGGTGGCGCCGATCTGGCGACTTTTCAGGATGACGCGGGTGCGCATCTCCCCCGCGCGATACCAGTCCTTCTGGTAGTCGAAGCAGTCATCGAGGAACGCCTCGAGCAGCTTCTCGACCAGCTCTTCGTCGATGTCGTTGCGCTTGGGCTTGCGCTTCGGCGCAGCGTTGCGCTTGGCCAGCTCCGGGTTGAGGTCGGTCTCGGTCCCGCCGCCCTGGTAGCGCTGGATGCGCGCCTGGCGCTCCAGCTGGCGGTGCAGCAGGTCGATCTCCTTGAAGTCGCCGCCGGTCTTGCCGTCCTTCAGGATCAACTGGACAAGACGGGCTTCCAGTGCGCCGCCGATCCGTTCTACGCTGTCGGCCCGGTCCCAGCTGTCGCGGTCCTTCCAGCTGTGGAGCGTTTTCTCCTTCTCGCCCAGGAAGTCGGCGATATCGCAGACACGCCAGCCCATCCAGTACAGGAATTTGGCCTGGCGGCGGTTGTCTCGGACAGGGATTTCGACGGCTGCATTCATGGCGCCGATGCTGCCGCCCGCGCGCGAGCCTCCCTAGCGCCGCACCTTGTAGCGCCCGGAGCTACAAGGCCGAGTCGTTGCCCGGCTCGCCCCTCCTATCGACCATGCCCTCAACGCCACGGCACCCGCCGCAACGCATTGAGGACAGCCCATGTCTACCCCCGCCAAGAAATTCCGTTCCAACTGGTTCCGCGTCGCCGTCGAGGGTGCGACCTCGGACAAGCGCACCATCAAGCGCAGCTGGCTGGAGCAGGCCGCGAAGAACTTCGACCCCAAGACCTACGGTGCCCGCATCTGGCTGGAACACTTCCGCAGCCTGCTGCCGGACAGCCCCTTCAAGGCCTACGGCGACGTGCTGGCGGTGAAGGCCGAGGAAGTCGAGATCGCCGGCCAGAAGAAGATGGCCCTGTTCGCCCAGGTCGAGCCGACCCCCGAACTGATCGCTATGAACAAGGCGAAGCAGAAGATCTACACCTCCATCGAGATCGACGATTCCTTCGCTGACACCGGCGAGGCCTACATCGTTGGACTGGCCGTAACCGACTCGCCCGCGAGCCTGGGCACCGACGTGCTGGCCTTCTCGGCGCAGAAGCCGGAGGCCAACCCCTTCAAGGACCGCCACTACTCCGAAACCTCGATGTTCACCGAGTCCATCGAGGTCGAGGGGCTGACCTTCGAGGAAGTCGAGGACAAGCCAGGCGTCGGCGCCAAGCTGCTCAGCAGCGTGAAGGCGCTGCTGAGCGGCAAGCAGGCCAAGGACGACGAGCAGTTCGCCCAGGTTGCGGAGGCCGTCGAGGCCGTGGCCGAGCACGTCAAGGACTTGCCGGAGAAGTTCGCCAGCCTGGAGAGCAAGCAGGGCGAGCAGGACACCCAACTGGCCCAGTTCAGCAAGGACCTGGATGAGCTGAAACAGCAGCTCAGCCGCACGCCCGATTCGCAGCAGCGCAAACGCCCCGTGGTAACCGGCGGCGACCAGGTCGAAGTGACCGACTGCTGACCACCCCGCCAGACATACCGCTACGGAGTAGCCCATGCGCAACGATACCCGCCAGAAATTCACCGCCTACCTCGAGCAGCTGGCCAAGCTGAACGGGGTGGCCACGGCCGCCACCAAGTTCTCGGTCGATCCGACCGTGCAGCAGAAGCTGGAGAGCCGCATCCAGGAGTCCAGCGAATTCCTCACCCGCATCAACGTACTGCCGGTGGACGAGCTCAAGGGGCAGAAAGTCGGCCTCGGCGTGTCTGGCACCATCGCCGGCCGTACCGACACCAGCGGCAGCGGTGTCCGCCAGCCGCGGGACGTGTCCTCGCTGGACAAGCAGGACTACGAGTGCAAGCACACCGACTTCGACACCGCGATCACCTACGCGATGCTCGACGCCTGGGCGAAATTCCCGGACTTCCAGGCTCGCCTGCGCGACGCCATCCTCAAGCGTCAGGCGCTCGACCGCCTGATGATCGGCTTCCACGGCACCAGCGCTGCCGCGACCACCGACCGCGTAGCGAATCCGCTGCTGCAGGATGTGAACGTCGGCTGGATGCAGCAGTACCGCACCGTCGCCCCGGCACGCGTGCTCAAGGACGGCGCCACGGCTGGCAAGATCAGCATCGGCACCGGCGGCGACTACCAGAACCTCGACGCCCTGATCTTCGATGCGGTCAGCAACCTGATCGATCCCTGGTTCCGTAAGGACCCGAGCCTGGTCGTGATCCTTGGCCGCGGCCTGGTACACGACAAGTATTTCCCGCTGGTGAACAAGGACCAGCCGGCAACCGAGAAGCTGGCCACCGACCTGATCCTGGCGCAGAAGCGCATGGGCGGCCTGCAGCCGGTCGAGGTCCCGTACATCCCGGACGGCTCGCTGATGATCACCTCGCTGCAGAACCTCTCGATCTACTGGCAGGAAGGTGGGCGCCGCCGCTTCATCAAGGAGGCCCCGGAGAAGAACCGCATCGAGAACTACGAGTCGTCCAACGACGCCTACGTGGTCGAGGACTACGGCTTCGGTTGCCTGGTCGAAAACATCGAGATCGCCGAGGGCTAAGCCATGGCCAACAGCCCCGCCAAACGCCACTTCCAGCGTGTCACCGCAGCCCAGGCGGCTGCGGAGGCCGCCGGCCCGAACCAGACCATGGAAGGCCTGAATGCCTACGAGCTGCAGCTCGCCCAGCTTACCCAGGACCGGGCGCGCCTGAAGGGCATCCAGTCCACCGAGGGCAAGGTCGAGCTGAAGCGTCAGTTGCTGCCGGCCTACGCCCCCTACGTCGAGGGCGTGCTCTCGGCTGGCAAGGGCGCCCAGGACGAGGTGCTGGTCACCGTGATGCTCTGGCGCATCGACACTGGCGACTACGCCGGCGGCCTGGACATCGCGGCCTACGTGTTCCAGCACGGTCTGCTGATGCCCGACCGGTTCAACCGGACCGTCGGCTGCCTGGTCGCCGAGGAAGTGGCCGAAGGCGCGATCAAGGCCCTGAAGGCCGGCCAACCCTTCGACATCGCCGTGCTGCATCGCACCGCGGAACTCACTGCCGAGCAAGACATGCCCGACGAGGTCCGCGCCAAGCTCAACCTGGCCCTGGGCCGCGCCACGCTGTTCGGGCTGACGCTCGACGCCCCGGGCCAGCCCGGCCAGGTCGACGCCGGCATCGAGCTGCTGAAGCGCGCCATCGAGCTGCATGACAAGTGCGGCGGCAAGAAAGACCTGGAGGTCGCCGAGCGCCTCCGCAAGCATCTGGCCGGCAACGGCTGAACCGAGCGCCCCGCGCACCCACGCCGGCTCGGGGCCGATCTGCCAGGTAGCTCCTGCCTGAGCAGTGACGCCCCGACCACCGGCGACCTAGGGCTTTACCGATGAACTGTCAGGAATTCCATCAGCAGTACCCGGCGCCAAGCCCACGTGAAGTCCAGCTTCGAAAGCTGGCTGAGCACTACGTGCGGGAGTGCGAGCGGTACGACAGAACCGTCTGCACCGGACCAACTGGGCGGGACGGAATCCTGCCCGCGACGCACCACGAGCTGGCCTTGATCAACAGGCGTGCCCTGTGGCTGCTCACGCGGTTGTGCCAAGCGATCTTCCCCTTCGCAACGCCGGCAGAACTCCGCCAGGCAATTTGCAAGCTCGAGCAACAGGGATATCAACCATGAGCGCATTCGTGGCCAGCGGCACCGAGCCGGGCGGCACCATCAACAGCGACGAGTTCTGGCCGGGCATCGACCTCGACGAGCTGCGCGACGCCATGCGCATCGGCGCCGACATCACCGGCCCCCGGCTCGAGGCCGCGGTGGTCGCCGCGCTGCTCAACGTCAACCGTCAACTGGTCGAGTGGCAGGGCGAGCAGCAGGACAAGGGCTACACCGCACTGAGCGCCGTGCCGGCGAAGCAGGTCAACGGCCAGTCCGCCCTGGTGCAGCACTACCTGCGCGCCGTCCGCTGCGCTGTCGCCGCCGAGCTGGCCGAGCGCTACCGCTGGTACGACACCACCAACAGCGGCAACCAGAACGCCGAAGAACTCACGGCCTCAATCGACGAATACCGCCGCGACATGGCCTGGGCGCTCAGCGATCTGTTGGCGCGGCCACGCACCACGGTGGAGCTGTTCTGATGGCCGCCGCGCAGCTGCGCACCCTGCAGAACGACACCGTCGACGCCCTGTGCTGGCGGCACTACGGCCGCACGGCCGGCGTGGCCGAGCTGGTGCTCGACGCCAACCCTGGCCTGGCCGACTACGGCCCGGTCCTGCCGCAGGGGCTCACCGTCACCCTGCCCGATGCGCCCGACGTCACCCCGGAACGCCAGGTGGTGAACCTATGGGACTGAACACTCACAGCACAGGAAGCAGTAACCATGGCTGAACCAACATCCACCAGCGTGGCCGGGGGGCTCCTGATGGGCCTCGGCGTGGCATCCGCGCTCCCCATCGACGGTCTGGCGCTGTTCGGCGCTCTGCTGGGCGCCTGGATCGCCACCAGCACCCGGCACGACTTCAAGGCCTGGCAGCGCCTGGTGGCCCTGATCCTGCCGACCTGTGTCGGCTACGTCGCCTCCGATGCCGCCCTGGCCCTGGTGCCGTGGCTGACCACCCGCCCGGTCAGCGCGCTGGTCTGCGCCCTGGTGGTCATCCCGCTCTGCCTGAAGGCCCTGGCCTGGGTGGACACCATCGACTTCGGCGAGCTCGTTCGCCGCATCCGTGGAGGGAGCTGACATGCTCGAGCTCATCATCCCGCTGATCGCCGCCATCGCCTACCTGGCGGGCGCCCTGCGCCTGGTCTGCTTCGAGCGGGCCGGCGCCCGCTACCGCCGGGGGATGTCCCTGCTGGCCAGCCTGCTCGGCGCTTCCATGGCCATCAGCGGCCTGGAAATCCTGTTCTACCGCCCGCCGGTCAGCATCTGGCACGCGATCACGGCCTGCCTGCTCTGCCTGCTGATCTACCGTTCCCGCGGCAACGTCGCCGCGCTGCTGAGGCCTTCGACATGACCACCCTTCGCTACGGCGACCGCGGCACCGATGTGCGGGTGCTCCAGAACCGCCTGAACAACATCGCCGGCGCCGGCCTGGTGGCCGACGGCATCTACGGCGCCGGCACCGAGCAGGCCGTGCGTGCGTTCCAGCGCAGCCGCGGCCTGGTGGCCGACGGTATCGCCGGCCCGAAGACCCAGTCAGCCCTGGTCGGCGGCGACTGCTCCCAGTTGCTGCAGGACGTCAACCTGTCGGCCGCGGCCGAGCGCCTGGGCCTGCCGCTGGCCACCATCTACGCGGTCAACGAGGTGGAGTCGGCCGGCGCCGGCTTCCTGGGCAACGGCAAGCCGAAGGTGCTCTTCGAGCGGCACCAGATGTACCGCCAGCTCTGCACGCCGCGGCACCCTGACGACGATGCCGCGGCGCTGAAGCGTCACGCCGACGAACTCGCCGCGCAGTACCCGAGCCTGGTCAACCCGACGCCCGGCGGCTATGCCGGCGGCACCGCCGAGCACCAGCGCCTGGCCCAGGCCCGCCTGATCGACGACACCGCCGCCCTGGAGTCGGCCAGCTGGGGCGCCTTCCAGATCATGGGCTACCACGCCGTCCGCCTGGGCTACGAGAGCGTTCAGGCCTTCGCCACCGCCATGGCCAGCGGCGAGCCGGCGCAGTTCGATGCGTTCGCCCGCTTCATCGAGGCCGACGCGGCCCTGATGAAGGCCCTGAAGGCGCGGAAGTGGGCCGACTTCGCCAAGCTCTACAACGGCCCGGACTACGCCCGGAACCTGTACGACGTGAAGCTGCAGCGCGCCTACGAGCGCTACGCCGACAGCCAGCAGGTGGCCGCATGAGCAGCAGGCCCAAGAACCCACCGCCGGCCCCGCCGAAGCGCGCCCGCAAGGCCACGGTGGTCGAGCAGCGCATCGACCTCGAGCAAGTCAGCAAGATCGATCCGCAGGACGGCGACATCCTGGTGCTGCCGGCCGACTTCACCCTCGACACCGCGCGGGCCCTCGCCGAGGCGCTGCAGGTGGCCAGACCGGGCCTGAAGTGCCTGCTGGTGGTCGGTGACGTGCGCCGCCTGAGCGTCAGCGAAATGAACGCCCTGGGCTGGTATCGCGCATGACCACGCTGCGCCAGGCGCTGTACGGCGTTGCCCTGCTCGGCGCCCTGGCCCTGCTGGTCTGGGGCTACCACCAGCGCGGTGTGGCCGCCGACGCGGCCCTGGCCCTGATGGATCAGCGCCGGCAGGAAGTCGAGGACCGCAGCGCCCGCCAGGCCACCACCATCGGCACCCTGCAGGCCTCCCTGCAGGACGAGCGCAACGCCCAGGCTGGGCTGCGCAACACCCAGGACCAGCTCCGCCAGGGGCTGGCCGTCCGCCAACGGCAGATCGAGGACCTCAAGCGTGAGAATCAGGAACTACGTGACTGGGCTGCTCAGCAGCTGCCTGGTGCTGCTCGGCGGCTGCGGCAGCGCCCCGCACTCGTCGGAGCAGCCGCTTATCGTGACTGGCTGTCCGGCCGTGGTGCCGTGCCAGCTGCCGGCGACGGCGCCGGCCAGTAACGGCGAGCTGCTGGACGACGGCGACCGCATCGAGGCGGCCTGGGCCGACTGCGCCGCCCAGGTCGACATGGTCTACCAAGCCCAGCAGAAGGCCCCCCATGTACAAGCCCGATAGCCTGCGCGCCGCACTGCTGGCCTCGGTGCCGCAGTTGCGCCGCGACCATGAACGCCTGCTGGTCTTCATCGACGAGGGCAGCGTGCGCTGCACCGCGGCGACCTCGCTGTCGTTCGAGTACGGCTACAGCCTGCAGATCATCCTGACCGAATTCCCGGGCTCACCCGACGCCGTCATGCTGCCGCTGCTCGGCTGGGTGCGCGAGCACCAGAGCGAGCTGCTGACCAACCTCGACAAGTCGGCCGACGGCATCAAGTTCGAGGCCGAGATCATCGACAAGAGCAAGGTCGACCTGTCGATCACCCTGCCGTTGACCGAGCGCGTCGTCGTCCAACGCCAGGCCGACGGCAGCTACAGCGTCACCCATGCCACCGAGCCGCAATACACGCCCTACGAGAACAGCGGCCCCGTGCAGTACTTCGCCAACGGCGAGCTGCTCGCCGAGTGGCAGCCGGCCCCGGCGCCGGACGGCATGTTCTTGGACGTGCCACACCCACGAAAGCCCGCCGATGGCTGACGGACTCGACGCCCTGGAGGACTGGGCGGGCCCGGTACTGCGCGCCCTTGAGCCCGGCGCACGCCGCAAGCTGGCGGCCGAGCTGGCCCGCCGCCTGCGCCGGAGCCAGCAACGCCGCATTGCCACCCAGAAGAACCCCGACGGCACCGCCTACGTGCCGCGCAAGCCCCGCGACCTGCGCGGCAAGGCCGGCCACATCAAGCGCCGCGCCGAGATGTTCCGCAAGCTGCGCACCGCCCGCTACATGCGGGCCAAGGGTGACGCCCAGTCAATCACCCTCAGTTTCGCCGGGCGGATCGCCCGCATCGCCCGCGTCCACCAGTACGGCCTGAAGGACCGCGCCGCCCCGGGCGCCCCGGACGTTCGCTACGCCGCGCGGGCTTTGCTCGGTTTCACCGAGGCCGACCTCGACCTGATCCGCGACGGCCTGCTCGAGCACATTCCGCTGTAGCTCGCTGCGCTACAACGCCCGCCTGCTGCGCCACGCGCGCGCGGGCGGCAGCATCGGCGCCATGAAAGACTACGCCGAACTCGCCCGCCTCATAGAAAACCTGGTCCGCATCGGCACCATTGCCGAGATCGACCTGGCGAATGCCCGCGTGCGCGTGCAGACCGGCGATCTGCTCACTGGCTGGCTGCCCTGGCTCGCTCCGCGCGCCGGCGCCGACCGCGAGTGGGACCCGCCGACTGTTGGCGAGCAGGCGCTGCTGCTCAGTCCGTCCGGGCAGACCGCCAACGGCGTCGCCCTGGTCGGCCTGTTCAGCGACCAGCAGCCGGCGAATGGCGCCCGCGCCGGCCTGCACCGCCGGACCTACGCCGACGGCGCCGTGATCGAGTACGACAGCCAGGAACACCACCTGCACGCGCAACTGCCGGACGGCGGCACAACGCTGCTCATCAGCACCGGCGGCATCCACCTGGCCGGCGACCTCACCCTCGACGGCCACCTGATCCAGACCGGCGACCAGGCCGTCACCGGCAAGGTCACGGTCAGCCAGGACGTGGTAGCCGCTGGCATCAGCCTGGTGAACCACGACCACATCGGCAACCTGGGCAACCCGACGAGCAAGCCGCGATGAACCGCGATACCGGCAGCAGCATCAGCCTCATCGACCACATCCGGCAGTCTGTGGCGGACATCCTGACGACCCGCGTCGGCACGCGAACCATGCGCCGCGACTACGGCAGCCAGTTGCCCGACCTGATCGACCAGCCCTTCAACACCACCACCAAGCTGCGTGCCTACGCCGCTATCGTCGCCGCCCTCATGCGCTGGGAGCCGCGAATCCGCATCAGCCAGGTACAGCTGTCGAGCGTGACCATGGCCGGGCAGGTGGAACTCACCCTGGAATGCACCCTGGTGGACGACAACGAGCCGCTCAACCTGCAGGTGCCGCTCAGCATGGGAGCCAGCGTATGAGCACGTGGACGCCGATTGACCTGTCTCAGTTGCCTGAGCCGTCCGTAGTCGAGACGCTGGAGTACGAGGCCATCCTCGCAGAGCGCAAGGCCTACCTGGTCAGCCTGTGGCCGGTCGACGAGCAGGACGACATCGCCCGCCGGGTGGAGCTCGACAGCGAGCCCCTGGCCAAGCTGGTGCAGGAGAATGCGTTCCGGGAGCTGGTGTGGCGCCAGCGTGTGAACGAAGCCGCGCTCGCCAACATGCTGGCCTACGCCACCGGCAGCGATCTGGAACAGCTGGCGGCCAACTTCAACATCGCGCGCCTGGTGGTGACACCGGCCGACCCGAGCACCACGCCGCCGACCGCGGCGGTGATGGAAACCGATGATGCCCTCCGCGAGCGTACCCAGATGGCCATGGAGGGGCTCAGCACCGCCGGACCGCGGAATGCCTACGTGTTGCATGCCCGCAGCGCCTCCGGCCGCGTGGCGGACGCGAGTGCTGTCAGCCCTGCACCGGCACAGGTGGTGGTCAGCGTGCTGGCCGTCGAAGGCGATGGCACGCCGGACGAGGCCCTGCTCGACATCGTCCGCGAGGCGTTGAACGACGAGGACGTGCGCCCCCTGGGTGACCGTGTCATCGTCCAGGCCGCCCAGGTGCTGCCGTTCACCATCACCGCCACCATCCACCTGGCCAGCCTGACCGCCGAAGCCGAACTGATCGAGGTGCAGGCCCGCCAGCGCCTCACCGCCCTGGTGACCCAGCGGCACCGGCTCGGCCTGGACGTGCGCCGCTCGGCGCTGGACGCGGCCATGCACGTCGAGGGTGTGCGCTACGTGGAGCTGCCGGGCTGGGTGGACGTGGTTCCGAATGAGACCCAGGCACCCTGGTGCACGGCCATCAACCTGACCGTGCTCGAGGCCGGCGCATGAGTGACTACCAGCCCCTGTTGCCGCGCAGCGCCAGCGAGCTGGAGCAGCGCGCCGCCGAGGCCCTGGCCGAGATTCGCCGGGTGCCAATCCCGCTGCGCGACCTGCTCAGCCCGGAGCGTTGCCCCGAGCCGCTGCTGCCCTACCTGGCCTGGGCCTATAGCGTGGACCGTTGGCACGCCGATTGGTCGGCAGCGACCAAGCGCAAGGCCATCAGGGACGCCTACTACGTGCACGCCCACAAGGGCACCATCGGCGCGCTGCGCCGGGTGGTAGAGCCGCTGGGCTATGCCCTGGAGGTCAGCGAATGGTGGCAGCAGACCCCCGAGGGAACGCCGGGCACCTTCTCCATCGGCATCGACCAGGGCAGCAAGCCCATGCCGGACGAAGTGCAGCGCGAGCTGGAGCGCCTGATCGACGACGCCAAGCCGGTAAGTCGCCAGTTCGACTACATCACCATCAGCGGCAGCCTGCTCGGTCCGAACGGCATCGCCGCTGCCGTCAGCAGCAGCGACGCCGCCGACCTGATCTATCCCAAGCGCTACATCATTGAGCTCGCTCCGCGCGAGCGGCTGATGGATCGCCTCCACACCCTGATCCACATTGCAACTCCCGAGGCAGTCGATGGCAGGTAACGAAACGATTCCCGAGAGGGAAGAGGTTATGGTCGGCCGGGGCGAAGCCCTGGTCGATCTGCTGCATCAGTTCATCCATGGCGGCGCGTCGCAAACTGTGCCGACTGAAACTGGACCACTCAGCACTCTGCGTAAGTTGTTCGACGACATCTTGCTAGAGGCGCTGGGTAGCTACACCAGCACATACGCTACCGTGGCAGCAGGTTTGGCTGCTACCTCCGAAGGTGCATTTTTCGGTGTGATTTCTCCGGAGGCCGCTGAAGACCGCATTCTTTACCAAAAGGTCAATGGTGCGGCCGTCGATACTGGGAAGCGCTCGGTGGCCTCCGCGGCTGTTGCCGATTTGCGCGACCGTTTTCGTGATGGTCGCCCCACGGCATTTTTCAAGCTGGGAGATGGATACGGCTACAACCGTTGGCTTGCCTACGATGATGGCAGCTTTGGTACGGCCGAAGCATCGATTGGCCCATCGGGAATGAGCCTCTCTTCGTTTGACTTGGTCACGGACCCGGCGAATGCCTTCGGTGTGCGCGACGAGTTCGGCTACTACTCGGTCCGGGTTCGTGCCGAGGCCGGCGCTGTAGCACAAATGCCAGGGACCGAGCTTCTGGTCATGCTGGCCAATGCAATGGGTGACGTCACCATCGAGAAGGGCGAGAAGCTTCTGGCTCTTCGCGACCAATACGGCTATTACGCACTCAGCCTGACGGAGGAAACCTTCGCGGCAAAGGGCAAGCCATCAGCAGGTACCGAAGAAGCATCTGAACAGGCCCTGGCCGTGCAGGTGCATCGTATTGACGATGTGTATGGGCGAGGCGAGCTGCGTCAGATGCAGGTCGCGGCGCATCGAGGGTTCAGCATCCAGGCGCCGGAAAACACCATGCTTTCGTTCAGCATGGCCACTCGCCGCGGCGCGAATGTCCTGGAAATGGACGTGCAGTTCAGTGCGGATGGAGTGCCCTTCATTTTCCACGACAGCGACGTCGGCACACTGACCTTCGGGAATGGGGCGCTGACAGCGCTTACCTCCGCGGAAATTGATGCACTGACGTTCCGCCAATTGGCGGGAACGGCACTGGAAGGTTCCGTGAGAATTCCTCGCCTCGCGAGTTATCTGCAGTTCGCCCGTGAAGAGTGCGTTCACACCTTCCTCGAACTGAAAGGGACCATGAGCTCGGGGCAGATACAGCAAGTCGTCTCGATGGTGATCGAGGCTGGCTTGGAAAGCCTGGTCACGGTGATTTGTTTCACCTACAGCTACCTGCAGCAGGTCAGGGCGATCACCCCCTCTATTCGACTCGGGTATCTCGTCTCTTCGGCGGCTGATTACGAGGCAAAGGTCGATCTGACCGCTGCGCTTGCGCCGGCAGACATTTCCCCCGACGCCTCTTCGGTACTGGCCAACCCTGGCCTTGTCACTTATGCGCGCAGCCACGGCGTCGATGTCACGGTCTGGACCGTCAGCGACTTGGCTACGACACGTCGCCTTCAGCGACTCGGAATCAATCGCTTCACTTCTGATGCAACCTTGAGGGCCTGACCTGTGGACCTTTCCCTTGGCATGTCTTGGCAGGGCTGGAGAGCCGACGCTGCCGTAACCTTCTCGCTTGATTCGGCGTTCTGTGAAGCGCCCGCGGGTGCTGTAGTTCAGTTGGTGAAGCGCCTCCCGGTTTGTGCCGGCGAGCTAGTGGTATTCGAGGTTCTGGCGCGTCGTACGAGTAGTGTGGAGGCCGGAACCGAGGCGCAGTGGCAGGGCCTGCAGCTCAACTATTACCCCTTCGAGGGCAGCCAGGCCGGCGGACCTGCCCAACCGAACATCGGCGCCGGCCGCTCTCGGGCAAATGAGATCGTTCTGCGCAGCGAGCTGCAGGAATACCGCGTTGCCCTGGCCATTCCGGTCACCGCCGGCCCTGGCGCCTTCGTTGAGATCTGCTGCGGCAGTTTTGCAGGCTCAGCGGCTGGATTCGAGTTTCTTCACCCGCGCGTTTCTATCGAGCGCGCGGTCTTTGGCGCGGCACGGCAAGTCGCTGCCGGTCGGCTTGTATGGGATGGCGGGCTTGGGCAGTTCGCTATCGATCCCGACTCTCCGGGCTGTGGCCTGGAGATTACCGGCTATGCCGGTGGTGTCCTGCAGGTTTCCGCCCCTCCACTGGCCTGCACACCGCGCGTTCTGCTCCATGCAGAGGCGTCTGTTACGACGAGGGGGCTCCTGGCGCGCGCTGGCTCCTACCAGAAAAACAGCGGTGAGCTGGTCATCGAATTGGTCTCGCTGACTACCGGCGAGCTGCTCGGCATTGAAACCATTCCGGGCGCCGAATTGGCGCTAAACCTGACCCTTGAGGTGTGAAATGACGACCTTTGTATCGAAAACCGCAAACTTTGCCGGCGGCCGCCTCGTCGATTATGACTGCCCTATCGCCGACGCCTCGGTGTGCGTGTGGCTTGGGGGAAGCCTCGATGATGCAGTACGCAACTTCGGAACCGGCGCGGATCTCGAGGTCGCCGGCGCGCCTCAGGTCATCGACGAGCTCTGGTGCCGTGTGAATGGCGCCGCCTTCTTCCAGACCGACGCACTGCGGGCCAATGAAAACACCCTGGTCGCCGTGTATCGCCTGGTTGGCGCGAACGCTCAAAGTGGGGTGAATCGCCCTACGATCATCGGCAACGAGGCGCCTGATGGTACGGGCCGTAGCGGCTTCACCCTGTATGCAGATGGTAACGACGCCGCCAATGAGAAAATCATTGCGGCCGCGGTCCAGCACACCAACGAAAATGGCACCCTTGTCTCGACTATCCCTTCTGTCGTAGTCGGCACGCGTGGGCGGAATACTCCTCAGTTCGGCCTTGTCAGCGAGGCGCGTCTTGCGAGCGGACTGTCCAGGGTTCGCGCCGAGCTGCTGACCGCTCCAACTGCGGCCGCACAGACGGACCAGAATGCAACTACGGCGATCCCGCCAGTCAACCTCGGTCAACCGGCTTATCGGATCGGGGCGAGCAACAGGACCGACAGTAGCGCCCTTATCGGTCAGGTTGATATCGCCTTCGCGGCGATCATTCCTCGCCTGCTGACCGATGTGGAAAAGGCCCTGGTCTATGCGTCGGTGAAGCGCCGCTTCAGCGCCTTCGGGATCACCATCTGAGGGGGCAGCCATGACCGACTACTTTTGCACCCTGACCCCGGCCGGCCGCACCAAGCTGTCCCAGGCCGCACTGCTCGAGCAACCGCTGGTGATCACCCACATGGTGGTCGGCGATGGCAACCCTTCGGAGGCGCCGCCGGAGGACACCCAGGAAGCCCTGGTCCACCAGGTCTATCGCGCGCCGCTCAACAAGCTCTACGCCCCGGACGAAGACAGCTCGGTGGTCATCGCTGAGATGGCCATCCCCACCAACCAGGGCGGCTGGTTCGTCAACGAGCTCGGCCTCGAGGACGACACCGGCACCCTGATCGCCATCGCGAACTACCCGCTGACCTGGAAGCCGGAGTACACCAGCGGCACCGGCCGGGTGCTGCTGGTCCGCATCATGCTCGACGTGGACAACGCCGAGAACGTCGCCCTGCTGATCGACCCCGCGGTCGTTATGGCTTCCGAGCAGTACGTCAACCTGCAGATCACCGGCGCCCGTCAGGACTTCGACCAGCAGCTGCAGGAGCAGGCCGACAACCTCCAGGCACTGGCGGAGCACGTTGACGCCGGCAGCGGCGTCGAGCCGGGCACGTACACCAAGGTTCAGGTCAATGCTCGCGGCCTGGTTGTGGAGGGTTCGAACCCGACAACGCTCAACGGCTACGGCATCAGCGACGCCTACACCAAGAACCAGACCGACACCCTGCTCGCCACCAAGCAGCCGAACCTCGGCTTCACCCCCGTGCAGCAGGGCGGCGGCACTGGCCAGGGCTCCAACAAGATCTACTTCGGCTGGGGCGGCGGTGCGCTGCGCCTGCAGGTCGACAGCTCCGACCAGGGCATCGTATGGACCGAGACCAACCGCCCCAAGAACACCGCCTCGCTGGGCAACCCGGGGTGGTGGCGTTGCGCCGACACCGGCACCGTGCGGCAGCGCGGCACGGCCCCCATCATGACCAACATCATGGAGCAGCGGATCACCTTCCCGTTCGCATTTGCCGAGGCGCCTGTCGTCACGCTCGGCATGCTCAACAGCACCATCGACGCTGCCCCCGAGATCGGCGAAGGACAGAAGAACGAAATCTACGCCAGCATCACGGCGCTCGACGCCACCGGATTCACCCTGACCAGCCGCCGCCTTTCTGGCACCAGCACCGACTACGTCACCGTCATGTGGCAAGCAGAGGGCCGCACATGAGCATCTACTTCCGCGCCGCTGACCGCGGCTTCTACTCCGACGAGCTCCACGGCGCACGGGTACTGCTGGTGCCCGATGCCACCTGGGAGGCTCCCAAGGATGACCCAGCCGCCTTGGCGCCCCTGGTCGAGGTCCCGAACCCGGACTGCCGGCTACCGCCGGCGGCCGAACTGGTGGAGATCACCGCCGACGAGCACAGCGCGCTGCTGGCGGCTGAGTCCTTGGGCTATGTGATCCAGGCGGACGACCAGGGCAAACCCATCACGGTGCCGGCGCCCGAGCCGGGGGCGGCCCTGCTGGCGTTGCGCGAGCGTGCCTGGCGCGATGGTGTCCTCGAGCGCACCGACGCCCTGGTGATGCGTCACCTCGACGAGTTGGAGGCGGGGGCGGCCACCACGCTTTCCGACGAGCAGTATCAGGAGCTGCAGACCTACCGCGCAGACCTGCGCACCTGGCCGGAGAGCGAAGGCTTTCCTGCCGAAGACCGGCGACCGGCCATGCCCACCTGGCTCGCCGACCTGTTGTAGCTCCCCTCGCTACAAGGCCCCGGCGTCGCGCCGGACGCGCGCGCGCGGCAGCCTGTGCAGTGTCATCCACCACTGCGCAGGCTCCAGACCATGGCCGACTACCACCACGGCGTGCGTGTCCTCGAACTCAGCGAGGGCAGCCGCCCCATTAAGACCATCGCCACCGCCGTCATCGGCCTGGTCGCCACCGCCGCCGACGCTGACGCGGCGACCTTCCCCCTGAACACTCCGGTGCTGCTCACGAACGTACAGGCCGCCATCGGCAAGGCCGGCGTCGCCGGCACCCTGGCCGCCAGCCTGCAGGCCATCGCCGACCAGGCCAACGCCGCCACCATCGTGGTGCGCGTCGAGGAAGGTGTCGACGATGCCGCTACCACCAGCAATCTGATCGGCACCGTCACCGCCGACGGCAAGTACACCGGCATGAAGGCGCTGCTCAGCGCCAAGGCCAAGCTCGGCGTAGTGCCGCGCATCCTGGGCGTGCCCGGGCTCGACAGCTTGCCGGTGGCCACTGCCCTGGTCGCCATCGCTCAGCAGCTGCGCGCCTTCGCCTATGTGTCTGCCAGCGGCGCCAAGACCAAGGAGGAGGCTATCACCTACACCGAGGGCTTCGGCGCCCGCGAAGTCATGGTCATCTGGCCGGACTTCGAGCGCTGGGACACCACCGCCAGTGCTACCAAGCCGGCGCCGGCCGTCGCTGTGGCTCTGGGCCTGCGCGCGAAGATCGATCAGGAGGTGGGCTGGCACAAGACCCTGTCCAACGTCGTGGTCAGCGGCGTGACTGGTATCACCGCCGACGTGTTCTGGGACCTGCAGAACCCCAGCACCGACGCCAACTACCTCAACGAACACAACGTCACCACCCTCATCAACGAGGCCGGCTACCGCTTCTGGGGTTCGCGCACCTGCAGCGAGGACCCGCTGTTCACCTTCGAGAACTACACCCGCACCGCCCAGGTGCTGGCCGACACCATGGCCGAGGCCCACCTGTGGGCCGTCGACAAGCCCATGACGCCCTCCCTGGTGCGCGACATCCTTGAGGGCATCAACGCCAAGTTCCGCGAGCTGAAGGCCCAGGGCTACATCATCGACGGCGAGGCCTGGTACGACGAGACCGTCAACGACAAGGACACCCTCAAGGCCGGCAAGCTGTTCATCGACTACGACTACACCCCCGTCCCGCCGCTGGAAGACTTCACCCTCCGCCAGCGCATCACCGATCGCTACCTCGCCGACTTCGCCAGCCGCATCAGCGGCTGACGGGGCAGCCTGAACTACGGAGAGACCAGCAATGGCCATGCCCCGCAAACTCAAGAACCTAAATCTGTTCAACGACGGCAACAGCTACCTCGGCGTCGCCAAGGGCGTCACCCTGCCCAAGCTGGCCCGCAAGATGGAGGCGCACCGCGGCGGCGGCATGAACGGGCCGGTGAAGGCCGACCTGGGCATGAGCGACGACGGCCTGCAGCTGGAGTGGACCCTTGGCGGCCTGGACCTGATCGCCATCCGTCAATTCGGCGCCACCAAGGCCGACGGCGTGATGCTGCGTTTCGCCGGCGCCTACCAGCAGGACGACTCTGCCGCCACCTCGGCGGTCGAGGTGGTGGTCCGCGGCCGGCACGAAGAGATCGACTTCGGCGAGTCCAAGCCCGGCGAGGACACCGAGCACAAGATCACCACCACCTGCAGCTACTACAAGCTCACCGTCGACGGCCAGGTGCTGGTCGAGATCGACCTGCTCAACTTCATCGAGGTCATCGACGGCGTCGACATGCTCGCCGAGCAGCGCGCCGCCCTCGGTATCTAACCCCAGGCCGGCGACGGTCACCCGCCGGCGTGCGCTCCCGCGCCGCCGGCTCTCTTCCAAGGAGCTCCCATGCAAACCCCCGAACAGCAAGCCGACAACCACGCCGCCGACCTGCAGGACGAGGCCATCCCCGACAACGTCGTAGTCCTCGACACCCCGATCAAGCGCGGCAACACCACCATCGACCGCATCACCCTGCGCAAGCCGGCCGCCGGCGAGCTGCGCGGCCTGCACATGGCCAACCTGCTGCAGATGGACGTGGCCAGCCTGATGAAGCTGCTGCCGCGCATCAGCACCCCCGGCGTCACCGAGCCCGAGGCCGCCGCCATGGACCCGGCCGACCTGATGGCTTGCGGGGCGAAGATCAGCGGTTTTTTGCTGCAGAAGCGGGACCAGGCGGCCTTCCTGCTCGCGTAGAAGATGCCATGGCCGACCTGGCCGTGGTCTTTCACTGGGCGCCGGCCGACATGGACCGGCTGCCCGTTTCTGAACTGATGGAGTGGCGCGAGCGCGCCAGGCAACGGAGCTCCAGCGATGGCGAATGACCTGCAGCTGCGCGTGCTGCTCAACGTGATCGACAAGGCCCTGGGCCCGCTGAAGAAGATCACCCAGGGCAGCGGCGAGACGGCCAAGGCCCTGAAGGCCGCCCGCGAGCGGCTCAAGGCGCTGAACGCCGCGCAGGCCGACACCAGCGCCTGGCGCACCCAGCGCGCCGCGCTCGAGCAGACCAGCCGCGCCATGGCCGCCAACCAGGCGAAGATCGCCGAGCTGGCCCGGGCGATGGGCGCCGCCGGCCCGCCCACGCGCGCCATGACCCGCGACTACCAGCGCGCCATCCGCGAATCCCAGCGGCTTAAGCAGCAACACGACAGCCAGGCCCAGGCCGTGCAGCAGCTGCGCACCAGGCTGGCCGCCGCCGGCATCGACACCCGCAACTTCCAGGCGGGCGAGCGTGCGCTCCGTCAGCAGATCGAGGCGACGAACGCCAGCATCAGCGAGCAGGGCCGGCGCATGCAGGAGCTGAACCGGCGGCAGCAGGCGATGGCCAAGGCCCGTGGCAATCTCGAGCGTACCCAGCGCGTGGCCGGCGGCATGGCTGCCTCCGGCGCCGCGGCCCTCGGCGTCGGCTACGCCGCCAGCCGGCCGCTGAACGCCGTGGTGCAGGCCTTCGCCCCGAACGAGGACGCCGCGACCCAGCTGAAGGCCTCGATGATGGTGACCGACGGCAGTGTTCCGGCCGAGTTCCAGAAGATCACCGACCTGGCCACCCGCCTGGGCGACAAGCTGCCGGGCACCACCGCCGACTTCCAGAACATGATGACCATGCTGCGCCGGCAGGGCCTGAGCGCTCAGTCGGTCCTCGGCGGCACGGGTGAGGCGGCAGCCTACCTGGGCGTGCAACTGAAGATGCCGGTGGAGGCCGCGGCGGAGTTCGCGGCGAAGATGCAGGACGCCACGCGCACGCCCGAGAAGGACATGATGAAGCTCATGGACAGCATCCAGCGGGCCTACTACCTGGGTGTCGATCCCACGAACATGCTGCAGGGCTTCAGCAAGATCGCACCGGCCATGGACATCCTCAGGAAGCAGGGACTGGAGGCCACAGCGGCTTTCACCCCGCTGCTGGTGATGATGGATCAGGCCGGCCTGGAGGGCAGCGCCGCCGGCAACGCCTTCCGCAAAATCTTCCAGGGCTCGCTGAACGTCGACAAGGTCAAGGACGTCAACGACATGTTCAAGGCGCGCGGCTCGAAGATCCGCTTCGACTTCAGCGACGGCAAGGGCGAGTTCGGCGGCATGGAAAAGATGTTCGCCCAGTTGGAGCAGCTGAATAAGTTGACCACCGAGGATCGCCTGATGGTGACCAAGGACCTGTTCGGCGACGACAGCGAGACGCTCACCACCCTGAACACCTTGATGAACAAGGGCCTGGCCGGCTACCGGGAGGTGGCGGAAAAGGTCAAGGCGCAGGCCGACCTGCGCACCCGCGTCGACTCCCAGCTCAAGACGCTGACCAACACGATGGAGGCCACCCAGGGCAGCTGGACCAACGCCATGGCCGAGTTCGGAGCCGCTGTTGCCCCTGACCTTAAGGACCTGATCAACTGGGTGGGCGGTCTGGCCAACAAGGTCGGCGCCTGGGCAAGAGAGAACCCGCGCCTGGCCGGCGGCCTGGTGAAAGTCGTAGCGCTGGTGGCCGGCCTGGCCTTCGCCGGCGGCACGCTGGCAGTCACCCTGGCGGGCATCATGGGGCCCTTGGCGGTGGTGCGCTATGGCATGGCGCTGCTGGGCATCGCCACCAACGCCGCGCTCTGGCCGGTACTGGCCGTGATAGCCGCCGTCGCGGCCCTGGCCGGCGCCGCCTATCTGATCTACAGCAACTGGGATGCGCTGAAGGGCTTCTTCGGCGGGCTCTGGCAGGAGATCCTCGCCGGCTTCAACGGCGGCCTCGGCAGCATCGTTCGGCTGATCCTCGACTTCTCGCCGCTGGGCCTGTTCTACCGCGCCTTCGCCGGCGTCATGGGCTACTTCGGCGTCGAGCTGCCGGCGCGCTTCTCCGCACTGGGCGGCATGCTGCTCGACGGCCTAGTGACCGGCATCCGCAACAGGCTCGGTGCCGTGAAGGACGCCATCATCAGCGTGGGCGACAGCACCATCGGCTGGTTCAAGGAAAAACTCGGCATTCACTCGCCCAGCCGCGTCTTCGCCGAGCTCGGCGGCTTCACCATGGCCGGCCTGCAGCAGGGGCTGGTAGCCGGGCAGAGCGGCCCGCTGGGCGCGATCAGCGACCTGGGCAAGCGCCTGGCCGCTGCCGGCGCCCTGGTGCTGGGCGGCGCGGCTCCGGCGGTGGCCATCGACAACCGCCCGCCGATCAGCGCGGCCGTGGCGCCCGCCGTGATCCAGGGCGACACCTACAACATCACCATCCAGGCGGGCCCGGGCACCGATACGGCAGCGCTGCGCCGCATGCTCGAGCAGATGCTCGATGAACGCGAGCGCGGCAAGGCTGCGCGGGCGCGCTCGCGCCTGGGCGACAGGGAGTAACCGGCGATGATGCTCGCCCTCGGCATGTTCGTGTTCAGCCTGCACACGGCCGCCTACCAGGAAATGCAGCGCCAGACCGACTGGCGCCACCCCTCGACCAACCGCGTCGGCGCGCAGCCGGCGCGCCAGTTCCTGGGCCGCGGCGAGGACGCCATCACCCTGCCCGGGGTACTGCTGCCCGAGCTGGCCGGCACCGTGCTCAGCCTCGACGCGTTGCGCACCATGGCGGACACCGGCAAGGCCTGGTCGCTGGTGGAGGGCAGCGGCCGCGTGCTGGGCCTGTGGGTGATCGAGAAGATCACCGAGACGCGCACACTCTTCTTCCCCGACGGCGCGGCCCGCCGCATCGAGTTCAGCATCGAGCTCAAGCGCATCGACGACGGCCGCGTCGACCTGATCGGCAGCGCCATCAGCTCGGCCGGCAACATCATCCGGGGGCTGCTGTGACCGATCTGCTCACCCAGGCCATTGCCCAGGCCACCGCCTACGTCGGCGATGTCGCCGACCAGCTGGCGCGCAACGCAACCTACCCGGTGCCGATCTTCCGCCTCACCGTGGATGGCGTGGACATTGCCCAGTTGGTCAGCCCGCGGCTGATCAGCCTGGAGCTCACCGACAACCGCGGCATCGAGGCCGACCAGCTCAGCATCAGCATCAGCGACCACGACGGGCTGGTCGCCATTCCGCGCAAGGGCGCCTCGCTGCACCTGTGGCTCGGCTGGAGCGACACCGGGCTCGTCGACAAGGGCAGCTACACCGTCGACGAGCTGGAACACAGCGGCGCGCCCGACGTGCTCAGCATCCGCGCTCGCAGTGCGGACCTGCGCAAGACGCTGAAGGTGAAGCGCGAGCGTAGCTGGCACGCCGCCACCCTCGGCCAGGTGCTGGCCGACGTCGCACAGCGCAACCAGCTCGCCTTGCGCATCGCCGACAGCCTCGCAGGTCAGGCGATCCCCCAGCTCGACCAGGCGAACGAATCCGACGCCAACCTGATCACCCGCCTGGGCGACGACTTCGACGCGGTGGCCAGCGTGAAGGCCGGGTGCCTGGTGTGCATGCCTGCCGGCGGCGGCAGGAGCGTCAGCGGCCTGGCCCTGCCGCACATCACCCTGACCCGGGCGGACGGCGATGGTCATCGCTACCTGCTGGCCGACCGCGACAGCTACGACGGCGTGCGCGCCTACTACTACGACATCAACAGCGCCAAGAAGAAGGAGGCCATCGCCGGCGGCGGCGACAACCTGAAGAACCTGCGGCACACCTACAGCGACCTCAAGAGTGCGCTGCGCGCCGCCAGGTCCGAGTGGCGCCGCCTCCAGCGCGGCAGCGCCACGCTCAGCTACAACCTGGCCCGCGGCCGCGCCGACCTGATCCCCGAGCTCACCTACACCCTGCAGGGCGTGAAGCCGGAGATCGACGCCATCGTCTGGTACGGCGGCAACGTCCAGCACCGCCTGAGCGCCGACGAGGGCTTCGTCACCAGCCTCGAACTGGAGAGCAAGCTGCCGCAGGACTTGGTGGAGGACCTGGCCACCGACAACCCGGGCAACTACACCGGCATCGTGGCCTTCTACCGCGAGGGCAAGACCGGCGCCGAGAAGAAGGTCACCGCGGGCGACCAGACCAGGCCGCGGCGCCTGCGGCACCTGTATGTCAGCAAGAAGAATGCGCAGCGGGCTGCGGATCGAGAATGGAAGCGGCTTCAGGCCGAAATGAGCTGAATAAAAAGCCCCACACAGTGGGGCCTTTTTAGAAGCTACCTAGAAATCGCTTCACTTGGGCTATATAACACCACAGCATCATCGCCCACATACACCCTGTACTTTGTAGTAACAAAGCCACGGTCTAATACCGAAATTTTGAAATTGCTGCTCGTCGGAACGCAGACTTGCTGCTTAAACAGATAGTCCATCCCCTGCTTATCACCCTTAACCTGCGCCTGTATAAACTGATCAAGATATTCATCAGACAAACAGCCGACATAACCATCATTAAGAGATTCAGCATTTGCTACGCTTACAGCAGATGCAGAAACCGCGAGCGCTGCTAGTATCCTCTTCATAATCACTCCTTAGTTTCGTCCTTGTGTTCATTGTGTTGGCATATTGACCACTTATTTTACACAGCCATAGAAGAAGGGCTGCAGCATTGCGGCAGCCCTCTATAGACTATGACTCGTCGTGCTCGGGAACCACCTCCATGGCTCTCAAGCAGATCAGAAGATGCTGCTGGTCTCGCTCAGACAAGCGCCTGAAACCAGTCAACAGCAGTACCTCTCTCGGCGAAAGCTCTTGGCTGTCAATCTCCTGTTTATATTTTTCTTCCATTTAACCTCATTAGCCTCCGTTACTACTGGCGTAGGGCGAACGCTGAAGTACTGCCCTATAAATAAGCCGTAGTACGAGAGTTTAGGGTTACGGAAGGCTCTAGAAAAACAGGCGCAAGCAATAACTTTAGAGGCGAAGTATTTCCAATCGACTCTCTGAGACTTTATTTTATATAGCCTTATGGATGCATCCCTGATAACGCTTCCAAAATATTCAGAAAAAAGGCTATCTTTGTGCGAATTGTAATCACACAAGGCAAAGCTCCCGTAGTCGAAGAATATATTTCTATCCATCTACAGCTTGATATCCGACTTAATTCTTAATTGACGCTGCAACAACAAGGCTCCTCGCCACACGAAGGAAGGTATTCCGCTCTTCCTCTGGCATCCCCCTGAAGCACTGCACGATCTCTTCCTCGGTCTCACTCAAGGACGCCGAGAGGGCGGGGACTCTGCGGCCAGTCACCACGTAGAGCACGTCCACACCAAGTCTGGAAGCAGCACCCAGCACGGTCGCACCTACGTCACCACTCCCACCTTCGTATCCCGCAAGAGTCCGCTTTGCTACTCCGACATGTTGCGCGAATTCGTCCTGGTTGAGGCCGAGACGCTTGCGCTCCTCTTGCAGGCGTGCGCCGGTTGCCTCACGAGTGAAATGCAAAATTTTTCATCTCCAGTCTTGACTGGTGCAGATATGTGCATCATTCTGCGCTTGTCATCACACGAAATTGCACGAATTTGCACTATGCCGAACGCCTACCCCACGGAGCAAGCCTGCGAGGCTGCCCGTCAGCGCATCTACGACCAGGGCCTTACGGTTCGGGAATGGGCCGATAAGAACGACCTGGGTGAAAGCACCGTCTACGCCGTGCTCAACGGTCAGAAGAAGTGCCTCCGCGGCAAGGCGCGCCGCGTCGCCATTCTGTTGGGTATCAAAGACGGCGTGATTTCACAGTAGTGGCAGTCGGTTTGGGGGAAAACCAGAAGATGAAGCGCAACATCCTAGACAGCCGCCGCAAGGTGGTGCAGGCCATCATCGGCGCCTACCCCGGGGGACGGGAGTGCGCGGCGACGCGCCTGGGCCTGGACCTGAAGAAGTTCGACAACCACGCCTACGAGTCCGCCGGCAGCAGGCCGCTGACCGACGAGCAGCTGCATGTGCTCGAGCAGGACGCCAACACCACCTACCTGCCGGAGTACTTGGCCCAGCTGTACGGCGGCATGTTCGTGCCGTTGCCCGACCCCGAGTCGGTGGACAACGTGGACCTCTACAGCCGCTCCGTGCGCGCCTCGGTGAAGCGCGGCGCCGTCGACATGATCATCGAGAAGGCCCTCGAAGACGGTGTGATCGAGAGCGACGAGGCCAAGCTGATCCTCAAGGCCCACGCGGAGTACATGGCCGAGCGCCACGGCGAGGTGATGGCCGTTATCGCGGTGCACAGCGAAGGGGCCAAGCCATGAGCAGCGGCGGCTATTCCTTGCCCAGTCGGCCGCGAATTTCCTTGAGCGCGGTGACCACGTCATCGACAGCGAAGCGGATGTCCCTGGCACTGATCGCAATGCCAGTTTGCATGCCGCTGCCGGTTAGGCGCTCTGTCTCACGGCCACGCATCACCTCGACCAGTTTTTCGTGCCGGACCTGCAGGCGTTCGATCAGGTCTTCCACATCCTTTTGCGAGTGAGTTCCCATGGCAAACCTCAATGACCAAACCAGAGAAGAGCTGCTCAGCGTGCTGGACCATGCGCAGCAGCGGCTGGACACGCTACGGGAAACGGTTCGTACAGCCAAGGGGGCGCTGGCAGACAGCCACATCCGCATGGCGATCGGTGACGCCATCACGCCGCTGAACATCGCCTTCGAGATCATGGAGGAGCGCTGAGATGAGCAGCGGCGGCTACAAGTGCCTGTGCCCGGCTTGCGGGCACCCGATGCGCATCCGCAGCAGCGAGGTGCAGAGCCCGAGCGTCAAGGCGATGTACGCGCAATGCACCTACCTGCCCTGCAGCGCCTCCTTCTCCGGCTCGCTGTCCTGGGACTTCGAAATCAGCCCGTCGGGCATCGACCGCCCCCGCGTCCAACTGCCAGTGGCGCCCTCGGTGGAGCGCATGCGCGCCATGCGCGACAACCGCCTCAAGACGGCCCAGCTCGACCTGCTCGACACCCTGCCCATGGAGGCCACGGCATGAAACCGCAACCGATCAACGTCAACGACTACCGGGACTTCATGCAGGCCGCCGCGCGCTCCTACCTGGAGCGCCGCAAGGACCAGTACCTCTCCGGCGACGACCACCTGTTCAACGCCTGCGTCAGCCACCTGGCCAACGCCCTCGAGGTGCCGCTCTTCCTGTCGCAGTCTCTGGTACAGCGCGCCTGGAACGACCTGTTTCCCCAGCCCAACCCTCAGCTCGAGGTCGTCTGGATCAACTGGGACTGGGGCCTCGGCGATGCCGACCGCCTGATCGACGAACGCCCGAAACACCCCTGATCCCCCGAGCCCAGCCCCGCCTTGCGTGGGTTTGGGCGAGTTACGCCCTGAATTCGAGGTATCCGCCATGAGCGGTCAGATTTTCATCAGCGTCGAAGTCGACAATAAGCAGGCCTCCAGCTACCTGGCCTGGCTGGTCAGCCAGTACGAAACCGCCATGGCGGCGTTCTGGTTCGACGACCGCTACCGCTACACCCCGCAGGGCTTCCGGGCCAAGCGCATCATCGAGGACCACCCGCACATGGTCGGCCTGGTCCGCACCATCCGCGCGCTGCGCGCCCAGCTGGGAGTCGCGGCATGAGAGACATGGACGTAGAGCTGCGCGACGAGGTGCTGCGCAAGCTGCAGGCGCAGTTCGGCCTGAAGCCGGTCAGCGGCACCAAGTACCTGCGCAAGGGCGAATGCCCATCGTGCGGGAAGAAGGAACTGTTCAGCCTGGCCGACAACCCCTGGTTCGTCCGCTGCGGCCGGGAGAGCAAGTGCGGCGAGAGTTGGCACGTCAAGGAACTCTACCCCGAGCTGTTCGACGACTGGAGCAAGCGCGCGCCGGCCACCGACAAGGAACCCACGGCCTCGGCCAAGGCCTACCTGGGCTACGCCCGCGGTTTCGACCTGGCGATGATCGAGGGGTGGTACACCCAGGAACACTACTGGGACCGTGATCTCGAGATCGGCAGCGCCACCGTGCGCTTCACACTGGCCAAGGGCGGCTACTGGGAGCGGCTGATCGATCAGCCCCACCGCTTCGGCAAGAAGAAGGCCCGCTTCAAACCCGGGGATAGCCCGCGCGGCGTCTGGTGGTGCCCGCCGTGCGTCGACCTGCTCGAGGTCGATACGCTGTGGATCGTCGAGGGCATCTTCGACGCCATCGCCTTGCTGCACCACGGCATCCCCGCGGTGTCGGCCATGAGCTCCAACGCCTTCCCCGAGGAGTCCCTGCGGGAACTGAAGACCAACCGCGGCGACAAGCTGCCGAAACTGGTGTGGGCCCTGGACAACGAGCCCGGCGCCCACGCCTACACCCGCCGCTGGGTGAAGCAGGCCCGCGAGCTGGGCTACGTGTGCGAGGCGGCGCAGATACCCCAGCGCGGCAACCGCAAGACCGACTGGAACGACCTGCACCAGCGCTGGCTGTTCATCGACGACAAGGCCGCCCGTCACGACCAGTTCGAGAAGGACATCAAGACGGCCCGCCACGAGGGGGCGCTGCTGATCGCCGAGAGCGCGGCCGAGAAGGCACTGCTGATGTACGACTGGCACAAGCGCGGCGAATTTCACTTTCGGTTCGGCAACCGCCTGTACTGGTTCAAGCTGGACATCGAGAAGTTCAACAAGGCCATGCAGAACCTCGAGAGCAGCGAGGACCACGACGAGCAGTTGCTCAACCAGAAGGAAATGCGTGACAAGGCCCTGCAGCAGTCCGGCGCCGTGGTGGAAATCGCCAACTGCTTCCCCCAGGCCCTGTACTTCCAGCGCAACGAGGTGACCGACGAGAGTTGGTATTACTTCCGCATCGACCGCCCCGACGACGAGAGCGTGAAGAACACCTTCACCAGCGCCCAGGTGGCGGCGGCCAGTGAGTTCAAGAAGCGCCTGCTGGGCGTGGCCGCCGGCGCCATCTTCACTGGCAGCGGAGCCCAGCTGGACCAGATCATGAAACTCCAGCTGACCGGCCTGAAGACGGTGGCCACCATCGACTTCCTGGGCTACAGCAAGGAGCACCAGTGCTACGTCCTGGGCGATGTCGCGGTGCGCGGCGGCGTGCTGGAGAAGGCCAACGCCGAGGACTTTTTCGAGTTCCAGAAGCTGCGCCTGAAGACACTGCAGCGCTCCATCAAGCTGCAGATCGCCATGGACGACAAGGGTTACCGCCCGCAGTGGCTCGACTGGCTGTGGATCTGCTTCGGCGCCAAGGGCCTGGTCGCGCTGGCCTTCTGGTTCGGCTCGCTGTTCGCCGAGCAGATTCGCGCCGAGTTCCAGAGCTTCCCGTTCCTCGAGGCCACCGGCGAGGCCGGCGCCGGCAAGTCCACGCTGATCACCTTCCTCTGGAAGTTGCTCGGTCGGGCGGACGAGGAAGGTCAGGACCCGTCGAAGATGACCAAGGCCGGCCTGCGCCGGTGGCTGACCCAACTGTCGAACATGCCCATGGTCATGCTCGAGGCCGACCGCAGCGACAACAGCCGTGCCGGCGGCGCCTCCAAGTCGTTCGACTGGGACGAGTTCAAGCCGCTGTTCAACGGCCGCGCGCTGGGTGTGACGGGCCAGAAGACCAGCGGCAACGAGACCTATGAGCCGCCCTTCCGCGGCACCCTGGTGATGAGCCAGAACGCCACGGTGCAGGCCTCCGAAGCGATCATGACCCGTATCGTGAAGCTGCACTTCATTCGCCCGGAGATCACCCGCGAGAGCCAGGCCGCGGCCGACAACCTCAACCACCTGGGCGTGCTCGACGTCAGCCACTTCCTGCTGATGGCCATCCGCATGGAAAACCGCGTGCTGGAGTGCTTCCGCGAGCGCCTGAAGGCCCACACCGCCACCCTGCGCAAGCTGAAGCAGATTCGCATCGAACGCCTGATCCTCAACCACGCCATGTTGATGGCCCTGGTGGACGCCCTGCGCCTGGTCGTGCCGCTGACCGACCAGCAGCACGCCGCCACCCAGCAGCAGCTGATGACCATGGCCCTGGAACGCCAGTCCGCGGTGAACGCCGACGCGCCGGAGGTGGCGGAATTCTGGGAGGTGTACGAGTACCTCGAGAACACCCGGGAAGGCCCCGTCCTCAACCACAGCAAGAAGCCCGAAACCATCGCCATCAACCTCAACGAGTTCGTGCAGATGGCCGCCGAGCACCGCCAGAAGGTGGCCGACGCCTCGACGCTGCGCGACCTGCTGAAGGAGTCCCGGCGGCATAAGTTCCTCGAGTACAAGGCCGTCGACAGCGCTGTGCGCGCTGCCCAGGCGGTGAACAACTCCATGTTTTCCAAGCCCAGCACGGTGAAGTGCTGGATTTTCGAAGCCTGACCGGCGCGGCAACGCCGGCAACCACCACCCCGAAAGGAGACACACCATGCAGAAGCAAACCCCGAAATGGCTCGAGCACTTCATCACCGCGTTCGGTCCCAAGGGCCTGGTCGCCCTGGCCTGGTGGGCCGGTGCCTTCCACGCCGAACGCATCCGTTCACTGCAGCAGGCCTACCCCATCCTGCACCTGACCGCTGAAGCCGGTGCGGGCCGTAGCACGCTGCTGAACAACCTGGGGAAGCTGGCCGGAAACCCCTACGTGACCAGTTTCGACGTCGGCCACATGTCGCCGAGCGCCCTGCATCGGCTCTTCGCTACCGCAGGGAATCAGCCAACGGTCCTGGAGGCATTCGACGCCAAGGGCGCGGCACAGTTCGAGCAATTCCCGGTGTTCTACGAAGGGGACTGCATCTACCACAACGGGCGCGGTTATGAGCCTGTGAAGTTCCGGGGAGCGCTTGCACTGGTGGGCGGGGCCGACGCCGTCAGCGATTCGCGGCAGCTGCGTTCTCGCGTAATCAACATCCACCTCACCAAGCCAGCGTTCACCGAGGAAGGCCGGGCCGCTGTCAATGCACTCGACAGTCTGTCCTCCATCGAGGCAGACAAGTTCCTTGCTCCGGTGCTCGCTGCCCGTGACCTGGTCATGTTCCGCATCGGCCAGACCCAGGCCTACATCGACAGCCTTCGCGAAGACATGGGCGAGGCCCTCGGCCTGCGCGAAGCCCGCAACCACGCCCAGATTCGCTGCCTGCTCGACGTGCTCTGCGACCTTGGCCTGCTGCCTGACCACAGCGTTACGGCTGCCCATGCCGAAGTCTGCGAAATGGCCTGGGACTACGTGTCCACCCCGTTCTGATCCCAATTCCCGGCGCGGCAACGCCGGGGTAACCCCCAAGGAGACACACCATGCAGAAGCACTTTTCCATCACCCAGGCCATGCGCGAGCAGGTCGCCGATCAGCTCACCATCCAGGCGGTAGCCAAACACGGCCCGCGCATCGCCGCCGACCTGGCAGCGCTGAATGAACAGTTCTGGGCCAAGCACCAGGCCAAGGTCGAGGCGCTGCCCGGCCTGGATAAGAAGCACTGGGGCGAACTGATCGCCGCCGGCGCCCTGGCCGCTGTCGTCAAATCCGACGTTCACTACATGAAGCCCCGCGAGAATCGGGAGCCGACCAGTAGCCCGATCTACCTCATCTATCACGAATACAAGGGTGACCAGCGCAACGCCCTGGTGCAGAAGATCATCGACTCGCCGGCCTTCGAAGGGGTGAAGCGGTTCCTGTGCAAGAACGCCACCCACGACCGGCACTGGAATCTCAGGCTGTCGAGTCCCAACGGCACCCTTCCCCGCCTGAACGGCATGGACATCATCACCGAACCGGCACAGGAGACACTGGCGCTGCTGTGCGCCCAGGATTTGCAGCAGGTGATGACGGGGGCCGAGGCTTTCCGCCAGCAAGCCATGTACGTGCTGCTCGCCTGCCGCACCTCGCGCCAGGTCGAAGACCTGTTCCCCGAGGCGGCCAAGCTGCTGCCGCAGCCGGTGAAGCAGGAGAAGGCCTTGGTACCCACCGAACTGGCGGCGAACGTCCGCGGGATGCTCAATTCCGGCGTGCCGCCGGTCGTGGCGGTGTGAGGTGGCGCAGATGAACGCAATGCAACTTTGGCAGGAAGCCCTCGCCCGTATGGCCGCAGAAGAAGCCGAGCGCCCAGCAATTCGCGCCGCTGGAATTGAAGCGCTGCAGCGCCTGCTGCCTGTAGCTCAACGGGGTACTGGGCAGAGCCGAATCGTCGGCCGTTTTCTGCTGAGCCTCTACAACGGCCAGGCGTTCCCCTTCTCCCTCACCGATCTGCGCGGCCTGGACACCCAGCTGTGGGAGGACTGCCTCGCACTGCTGCGGTTGGATCGACGGCCCGAAATCGAGGTGCATCAGTACGTCGAGAACGGCGAGGCCATCTGGTCGGACCTGAAAAGGGCTTGGGCACAAGAGCCCAACTGACCTCACCCCATAGGTAAGAAGGCCCGGGCGAGCGGCAACTCGCCGGGGCTGACCACCCCGAAAGGAGACACACCATGCACCACCTGCAACCACGCCATCGCTGGGCGTTGCTGGCAATGGTCGCCGCGCTGGCAGGCGTGACGGCCACCTCGGTGGCCCTGGCCATCGCCGCGCTGATCGAGACCCCGCTGCTGGCCGTCCTGTTCGCCTCGGCGGCGGTAGTGCTGGACCTGTTCAAGTACATCGCCTGGCCGCTGGCCCTCGGCCTGCTGGCAGCGCACCGAACCCTGTGCGCGCTGCTGATGATGGCGTGCGCCATGGCGCTGGGCGGCGTGTCCGGCTGGGCCAGCTACGACCGCCTGATGACCTCGATCGTCACCAGCCGCGCCGAGCACCAGGCACGCGAAGAACAACGCCGGGGGGACCTGGTGGAGCAACGCAACGCCGACGCCGCCCGCATCCAGCAGCTCGACGCCGACGCTGTCGCCATTCACCAGAAAGCCAACGCCCTGCGCGAACGGGGCATGGTCAGCCGCGCCCTGGAGCTGGAAACCGCCGGCATCGCTCGCATCGACGCTGAACGTGACCGCGCCCAGGTACGCCGAGACCTCGCCTCGCAGGAACTCACCGCCCTGATCGCCCAGCCGGCCAAGGCCTCAGGCCTTCCCCTGCAGCTGGCCACCCTGCTGTGCGTCGGCTTCGCCGCTGCGCTGGAAGTGGTGCCCGCCCTGATCCTCTCCGCCCTACGCCCGACGCCCGTCGAGGAACGCGGCCCGATAACGGTAACCGAGCACCAGAAACAGCCCGAGGAACGCCACCAGGAACAGCCGGAAACGGCCACAGATCAGGACTTGCCGCAACTGCTCCAGCAGCTCATCGCCGGAACGGAGAGCGGCGCCAAGGTGGCGGTGCGGCAGGTGGCGAAGGAACTACGGATCGGCAGCAACAAGGCCACCAAGCTGATGCAGCAGGCCGCCGAGATAGGCGTGCTGCACAAGACCGCCGGCGGATACGTCGCGGCATAAAAGAGAAGGCCCCGGTGAGCGGCAACTCACCAGGGCCATACCACCCCGAAAGGAGACACACCATGCAAGCACATCAACCCCAAGGCGGCGACGCGAAGGCTAGCACACTGGAGGCCGGCAACCATCCTGATGATGTCCAGGCCATCTACGCCCTGTTCATCAAGTACGTCGGCTTCGCCCACGTGGATGAGCAGATGCTGATTGAGCTCCGAGACCGGACCTACGCATTGGGCCGCGCCAGGGGCCGGATGGAGGGGACCCGCGATACCCAGCGCCTCTACTTCATGCTTAGCGAATTCCGCAAGGTAGTCGTCGAGGTGCTTCCCGGGAATCGCAAGGAAGTCTATGTCGAAAGCGGCTTCATGGGCGATGAACGGGGCCCTTCCGTCATGGCCAAAAGCGACATCGGCTCCGATGAACTTCTGGAAATGAAGCGCCGCGCCATCGATCTGGCCATGGCTCAGGAGGCGGATCGTGCTTAATCGTATCCGTCCCCCGCTGGCCAGCAAGCGCCTGGACGTGCCCAGCATCTGCGACATCTGCGGCAAGGCCCGATTGACACGTAAGCACCAGCGCTGCAGCCGCATTCGCCAGCAGCAGAGGGCCGCCGAGTGGGCCACCTACATGGAGAACCTCGCCGCCAAGAAAGCCCAGGGAGGGTGCCGCCATGCTCGTTAAGCGCACCTACAAGCACTTCGGCTTTTGCTGTGGCCTTGGCTCCGGTGCAGCGGGGTTCAATGACAGCGCCCTGCAGATCGCCAACATGCTGGGCAACTGGCGCTGCATCGGCGGTGTCGATATAGACCGTGCCGGCCTGGCCGACTTCGAGGATTTCACCGGAACCAAGGGCACCTTGCTCGATCTGTTCACCCGCGAGCAGTACATCGCATTCCACGGAAAGGAGCCGCCTGCCGGCTGGAAGGAGGCGACTCTCGACGACATCCGCCGAGCTGCTGGCAACGATGATCCCGACGCGGTCTTCATCAGCAGTCCCTGCAAGGGCGCCTCCGGCTTGTTGCCCGAGTCGATGAGCATCACCCCGAAGTACATGGCGCTAAACGAGCTGACGCTCCGCTGTGTCTGGCTGATGCTTGAGGCTTGGCAACACAACCCGGTCAAGCTGATCGTCTTCGAGAACGTGCCTCGCCTGGCTTCCCGTGGGCGCTACCTGCTCGACCAGATCGTCAAACTATTCCGCCACTACGGCTACGCCGTGGAGGAAACCGTCCATGACTGCGGCAAGATCGCCGGCCTGGCACAGAGCCGCCCGCGCTTCCTGCTGGTAGCCCGCCACGTCGAGCGTGTTCCGGCCTTCCTCTACCAGCCGCAAACCCACAGCCTGCGCGGCGTCGGCGAGATTCTGAACCGCATGCCGATGCCGGGCGATATTGGTCTTGCCGGCCCGATGCATCGGCTGCCAGCACTGCACTGGAAAACCTGGGTGCGCCTGGCCCTGGTCGAACCGGGCAAGGATTGGCGCTCGCTCAACCGCTTCGCCATCGAGGATGGCTACCTGCGCGACTACCTGATCGTGCCGGAGTATCAGGCAGGCTATCTGGGAGTGCATGGCTGGAACGACAGCACGGGCACCATCGCCGGCCGCAACGGCCCAACCAACGGTGCCTATTCGGTGGCAGACCCACGGCCTGCGAGCAAGGCGGAATACGCCCAGTACGGCGTGATTCCATGGGATCGCCATTCGGGTGTGGTGACTGGCCAGCGCAGCCCAGGGCAAGGCCCGTTCAGCGTGGCCGACCCGCGCCCTGAGTGGAATCGCCACTCGAACAACTTCCGTGTGGTGCCTTTCGACCGTGCTGCCGGCACCATCATCGCCAGCGGCAAGGGTGTCCAAGGTGGTTGGCAGTCGGTCGCGGACCCGCGGGTTCTCGATCGCAAGAAGGGCGACGCGTACCTTACTGGCGGCCACTATGGCGTAGTGGACTGGGACGGTCCGGCCGGCGCGGTGTCCGCCAGCGCTCGGCACGACAACGGCCGCTGGTCGGTCGCTGACACTCGCCTGCCAGCTACGAATGACCGTCTCACCTGCGTCATCCGCAGCCTCCACGACACCTGGAATCGGCCGTTCACCACGCTGGAGCTGGCCGCGCTGCAATCGATGTTCGACCCCGAGGACATCTGGCAGCCAAACGACGAAACCGGTGCGCTGGAGCTGGTCGGTAAGCAGTTCATCCTGCACGGCAACAACGACGGAGCCTGGCGCGAGCGCATCGGCAACGCTGTGCCCCGTAAGGCCGGCAAGGCCATTGCCGATGTCATGCTCAGCACCCTGATGCTGTCCGAAATGGGCGAGACGTTCACCCTCAACAGCATGCCGGTATGGGTACGCCCACTGGCGATGGCCATCAGCCTGAGTCGGATGCATGACGGGGGTGCAGCATGAAAGCACTGAGCATCCGCCAGCCCTGGGCCTGGCTGATCGTCAACGGGCACAAGCCCCTTGAGAACCGCTCATGGCGGACGTTATTCCGCGGCCCTCTGCTGATCCACGCCGCCAAGGGAATGACCCGCGCCGAGTACGAGGAAGCTGCCAGTCTGTGTAGCAGGCTCAATGTCCCATTACCGGCTTTCGCCGAACTGGAGCGCGGTGGCATCGTAGGTCAGGCCTTCCTCTTCAGCTGCATCGATCACAGCCGGTCGCCCTGGTTCTTCGGCAAGTACGCCTTCGAGCTCCACGACGCCAAGCCTCTGCCGTTCCGGCCCTGCATTGGGCAGCTCGGGTTCTTCGACGTCGCCTACCCGGAGGTGGCCGATGACTGATCTCTTCTACCTGCAGGACAGCCGCGGTAACGTCGGCAGCCGGGCTATGTTCTGGTGCGCCGGCGGCGGCTACACCTCGAACCTCGACGAGGCCGAGACGTTCACTCGCGAGCGTGCTGTCGGGCAGTACAAGTGCCGCGAAACCGATCTGCCCTGGCCGGTGGCGTATGTCCAGGCCCGGGCCCAGGTCGGCGTCGACCATCAGTACCTTGACCTCTCGTCCGAGCAGGCCCTCGCAGCTGCGCCACCAGGCGACCGCATCTACGTCGCGCGCAAGCAGGAGTGGGACGGCAACTGCCTGGTCTGGAAATCGTTCAAGGTCGGCCGGACCTCCAATCTGGCGGATGCCAGCAACTGGAGCCTCGAGCACGCCGCCGGCTTCGCCGCCCGCGGCTACGTGCCATGGCCCAAGGGATACATCGACCGGTGCAGCCGGCCGGTGGCGGTGGCTGAGCTGCTCAACCACAGGCAGGCGCTGCGCTCGGTAGGCCTGAAGCTGCCGAAGATCGTCCGCCCACGCATCCGGCGATACACCGTGAACTGCGCTGGTTGCGGGCGATTCCTGGGCGAGCACCAGGTCTACGGCGATTGCCCGAATTGCGGGGAGAACAACGCGCCATGACCGTTTCTCGCCCAATCGTTCGCTACCACGGCGGAAAATGGATGCTTGCCCCGTGGATCATCCGGCACATGGCCGACCATCACACCTACATCGAGCCATTCGGAGGTGGTGGCTCGGTACTGCTCCGCAAGGAGCGCGCCTACGCCGAGGTCTACAACGACCTCGACGGCGACATGGTGAACCTGTTCCGCGTGGCCCGGGATCATGGTGGCGAACTGCGCCAGGTCCTGGCGTTGACGCCGTTTGCGCGCGAGGAGTTCGAGGCCAGCTATGGCAACGCCACGGACCCTCTCGAGCGAGCACGGCGCACGGTCGTTCGGTCACTTCAGGGGTTCGGGAGCGCGGCAGCTAGCGGCGAACGCACGGGCTTCCGTGCTTCCTCCAGCCGCAGCGGCACCTCGCCAGCTATCGACTGGCGCAACTACTCTGAGGCCCTGCCGGCCATTACCGAGCGGCTCCAGGGCGTAGTGATCGAGAATCGAGACGCCATGGACATCATGGCGCACCATGACCGGCCGTCGACGCTGCACTACGTGGATCCGCCATACGTGCACTCCACGCGCAGCACCAAGGTGCGCCACAACGACACCGGGAAGAGCTACCGGCATGAGCTGAGCGACACTCAGCACCGAGACCTGGCCAGCTTCCTCCATCAACTGGAGGGAATGGTGCTGGTGTCTGGATACCCGTGCCCGCTCTACGACGAACTCTACGCCGACTGGCATTGTGTCGAGCGAAATGCCCACGCCGATGGCGCACGTGATCGCGTCGAGTGCCTGTGGCTGAACCGTCCTGCCTATCGGGGACTGGCTCAACTGGACATCTTCAGGGAGCCAGCAGCATGAGCCACGTCTTCCACTCACCACGCCGCGGAGGCAAGAAGCTGCAGGCGCTATTCACCTACGCGGCCCAGTTCGGTTGGACGATCAGCCGGACCAATGGCGGGCACCTGCGGCTGTCGAAGCCAGGGCGCCCCTTCATCCACACCAGCAGCACGCCGAGCGATTGGCGTGCTGTGCGCAACGCCCTGGCCATGCTGGCCAGGGCCGACCGAATGACCGTCGTAGTAGTAGAGAGGAGGGTAGATGGCCAGGGAGCAGCTTGATCGCTTCATGAAGGAGGCCGAGGTACTGGACGCCACCAGCCTGGCCAGGTCGACGATGTGGGGAGCGATCAAGAAGAAGCGCTTCCCGAAGCCGGTGAAGATCACGCCGGGAAGGGTAGGGTGGCGCGAGTCGGAGATTGCCAGGTGGCAGGCTGCGCCTGACGATTGGAAGCCACAGGGGGCCGCGTAGCGGCCCCTACTTCTTCGCCTGGATGATGTTCTTCTCCAGCCACGCGGCCCAGCGATTGAGGCCGCGTTTCTTTTCGCGGAGGTAGTCGTAGCGGTCGTAGTGCTTCGAGGATACGTCGTTGAAGGCGTGCCCCTGGATGCGGTCCCGGTCTTGCTTGTCGATGCCTGCCAACCCCATCAGCGTCTTGCAGGTCCGGCGTATGTCGCGCAGCGTGAATGGCTCGGTGAACTTGTCCATGTGCCGGCTGCAGAGCTTGGTTACGGCCCGTGACAGCGACTGTACGTTGAGCGGTTTGCCTTCGGCTTTGCCCTGGAACGGGTAGGGGCTCTTCTCGCTGATCGCATCCATCTCGTCCAGGCACTGCCGCATCAGCTTGTTGATCGGGACTACATGCAGCCCGCGTTCTCCCTGACCACCCTTCCTATTGCGGATTGTCAGATGGTCGCGTTGGTACATCTTGCGATCGGAGCGCAGCAGCTGCTCGGGACGCTGCCCGCCGCTCGCTATCAGGAACTTCAGTAGCTCGGATGTTGTAAGCGAGAGGTGCTCTGGCAGCAGATGCCAGAGGGTGCGCAGTTCTTCCAGCGAAAGCGAGCGGTCGCCAGGCTCCTCCCAATCCTCTTGCACGGGAATGCTGGCCACAGGGTTGCTGGTGAGACTGAAACGAACCTCATGCTCGAGGTAGTTCCGGGGGTTGTAGTCCTGCTGCAGGGCGTGCTGGTAGGCGGCATGCAGGCGCGATCGCACTCGGTTCGTCATGGTCGTGACACCGGCGTCGATCATCTTCGCCAGGATGTCGCGGATATCGGCAGGGCCCACCAACGCCGCCGGGCGCTCGACCAGGCGGGGGAATGGCTCAGATACGTAGTGCTCGAACGACCATTCGACATGGTCTGCGGTAGTGGCACCTTCGGCCTTCAGCTTTGCCACATAGGCGGCCAGCAGCTCCTTGAACGTTCCGCCAGCGAGTTGGACTTCCTTCTCCTCCCGAGCCTTGTCCCTGGCCTCGGTCAGGCTCAGTGTCGGCCAGGTGCCCAGCTTCTTCTTCAGCTTCTTCTCGCCGCTGCGGCGCTGAAAGTAGAACTCCTTGGTCCCGTTCGGGCGCACACGCAACACCAGCACACCTTCGCCCCGGGCACTGCGGCCGTCGCTGACGGTGAATTCCTTCTCGGCCGGCTTCAGGGCGCGGATCTGTCTCTCGGTAAGCACTGGCTGTCCTTGTCTGGGGGCCGTTTCTGGGGGCCGTTCGCACTGAGCAAGGGTGGACAACCTCGGACAATCTCGGACAGCCCACCCTGGCTGAAGGCCGCGTAGCTGCTGGCCTGGGCGGGCAATTCTGCACTATCTCGGACAGCCTTGGACAGACCGCGCCAATGCTTCCCAAGCTCATGACGAGGGTTCGATTCCCTTCGCCCGCTCCAGAACATCCTGCCAAGCCCCTGAAATGCCTAGCGTTTCGGGGGTTTTGCTTTTTGGGGGGGGCGGGAAGGTGTCGAAAAAGTGTCGATTCAAGATCTAGGAGTTCGTCACCCTACGGTTTGATATGAGCGATCAACTCAGCGATCGCAGATGCCTTCCAGACGATGCCCAGATCAGATTCTGCGTTAACACGCCCACTGTAAATGCCTAAAAAGCGCTCCACTGGGCCATCAAATACGGCAGTACTACCATCAGACATTTTGACTGCGCCTCCCGAGCGATAAGCAATCACCGGAGATCCTGATTGCCCTTGACGAGCCCGGCAGTCAATCAACTGGATTGGCAATCCGTCAAAGTCAACGATAGCTTCAGACGCCAAGAATCCTGTAGCCCAAACGCCGAAAGCACCGCCAGCAGTTAGACCGAATGGGAACCCAATTACACTTACTGGGTCAGCTGGCCCTAGAAAAATGTCCGCCCCACCACCTGCCGGGTCGTATGGATACAGCTCAACATCTGACAGGTCGGTCAATTTCAAAGCCACAAAATCCACCTTTTCGCCTAATCGTGGATGTTCAATCCAGCGCGGCGTTCCGTCAGCCCGTTCAAGACTCTCGTTTTTTACAACCCACTCCCCAAGACGACCTTTACGATTGTGGACAACCTCTAACCGATTTGGGATCCCACAAGTCTTCGAAAGAGGCTCACCAGTCTGGGGATTTCTACCGGTAACGTTATGTCGATTAGTTACGAGGTATGGACCATCGGCTGTATTCACTGCGAACGAGGTTCCCGTCGCCAAAACTTGGCTATTAAAGAACATACTGATGTACAACGACTGCACAGATGGCTTTGCAATCATATTCATGAAATTCCCTTTTTTTGGCTTTGCATTCCGCTGAAAGTAACAGCTTTCTCTCGATGAGTGGCTCTAGTTTTTCGTCAAGGGATTTAGCCTTACTGCTTCATTGAGATGTTCCTTGGACAGATGCGCATACCGCATCGTCATCGATAGCGAGGCGTGCCCCAGGATGTGCTGCAAAGTCACGATGTGCCCGCCGTTCATGATGAAGTGACTAGCGAACGTATGGCGCAACACGTGGCTGGCCTGCCCTCTCGGAAGCTTGATCGACGTGGACAGCAGCACGATACGGAACACCCCAAGGCAGTTGGTGAACGGTCCGTGAGTCTGCCAATGCTGGCGAATTTCTTTGGCCAACTCATCCAAGATCGGAACCGAGCGAACACGCTTCGACTTGGTATTGGCGAAGATCACCTTGTTGCCCTTCAACCGATCCAGGTAAGTGCCTGAGCTTCACCCCATCGAGCACCTGTTGCGAGACAGATGCGAGCAACCATCTTTGGATGCGGCGACGTGGTTCGAGCATCGAGCGCGGCCAGCAGCTCGGATACCTGATGCTTGGTCAGGTACGACAGCGGCTTCTCTTGACGCTTCAGAGGGCGCATGCGTCCAACGGGATTCTCGTAGTCGATGATTCCTGGCTGTCGTAGCTCGTTGTACATCGACTTGAGGTAGCCAAGGCGGTTGTTGGCGTACTTGCCCGACATACCTTTAGCGACCTGTAACGAGCGCACACGGGCCACTTTCGCCGGCTCCAGGGACACCGCCACCGGGTCACCCAAATCCTTCGCTATCAGCCGCAGAATCGCCACGCAGCGCTTGCCGTTCGCCAGCGTCTGGTCATGCAGCTCGTACCAGAGTTCGACCAGCTCGGAGAGCTTGCGGCGGTCCTTTGGCTTGATCATCCAGCTCGGATTCTCAGAACATTTCTGGCGAGCATTGGCCTCGAACTGCTGCGCTTCCATCTTGGTCTTGAACCGCTTTCGGAAACGCTTGCCCTTGATCGGCTCGACGTCGACAAACCAGCGGCCATCGGGGAGCTTGGTGATGCTCATCAGACGGCGTAGCCCTTCTTCAAGTACCTCTCGCACATGAGCCGGTGCACGTGCCGTTCGAACTCCTTCAGAGTCCACCCTTTGGCCAGGTAGTGATCCTCGATCACGTGCCAGAACTCCAATCTACGGGCGGACTCGATAGCCTTTTTTGCCGGGACACGCTCGCGGGCGATGAGGCTGATGAACTGGCCCAGGAACATCTCGCAGTTGCGGCCGGAGAAGCCTTGCGCGGTCTTGTAGTAGCGCCGGTATTCGGTGCGCT
>Ga0180219_1000332_pt1 | contig 42461 bp, 44 predicted proteins | sample eDN3rd30CBELigMG_FD_151338 | JGI IMG/M metagenome (GOLD analysis project Ga0180219, IMG submission 151338) | Enriched Miracle-Growth compost microbial communities from Emeryville, California, USA - eDNA 3rd pass 30_C BE-Lig MG (version 2)... ... | reverse complement strand
CGACGAGCAGGTGATGGGCGACGTGGCCGGCGCCATGGCGTTCCTGCGCGCCCAGGCCAATTCCAACGGTAAGGTCGCCGTCATGGGTTTCTGCTCCGGCGGCCGCCAGACCTATCTCGCCGCCTCCACCCTGGAGCATGTCGACGCCGCGGTGGACTGCTGGGGCGGCCGGGTCATTGTTGAGGACCCAGCCGACATTACGCCCGCCCGACCGGTGGCGCCGATCGAATTCAGCGCCGGTATCAAATCCCCCCTGCTCGGCATTTTCGGCAATGACGATCCCAATCCCAGCCCGAAGCAGGTCAACGAGACAGAGGCTGTGCTGAAAAAGCTCGGCAAGACCTATGAGTTCCATCGCTATGACGGTGCCGGACACGGCTTCTTCGCGGTTGATCGTCCAGCCTTCCGGGTGGAGCAGGCGAAAGCTGCCTGGGAGAAGGTGATCGACTTCCTCGACCGGACGATCGGCCCGCGCGCGCGCTTCAGCTAAAGGGAGATATCAGCATGTGCTCCTACATCGTCGAAAAAGTCGCCCTCTACGGCAGCGCCAAAGGCTTAAGTGATTGGAAGACCGTCGACACCGCTCATGTCTATTTCGATCACCCCTATCACGCGCCGCTCGATCATGCGCTTGGGATCGATTTCATCAACCAGGCAAACGGCGGCAAGGACAGGATCGCCGTCGAACTGTCGGCGGAAACGGCGCGCGAACTCGTCAAGGCGATCACCGCGGCGCTCGACCGCGGCGAGATGGAACATGCCGGGCTCAATCAATATTGAGCCGCACGTCATTTCAGGTGCATGCAAACCGGTTGGTGGGCGCGGCGTCCTGAAATGTCGAGAGCGTCTTGGTGATGTCCTCGATCAGGCGTTGCGTATCCGGTTCCGGAAGATCGTGACCGATGTTCCGGAGCCAGTCGATGAAACCCGTGCGGGCAGTTGCCGCACGCCCAGCGAGCGCGCCGGCAAGACGCTCCCGCCCCTGCGCCTGATAACGCGGCAGCAGATAGTCGAGCAGGTCCTGCTCAAGAGTGGTCGCGTCGATTGAAATGCCCATCGGCACGAGGCAGGAGCAGAACGGCGAATGGACCGGATTGGCCAGAACAAGTTCCCACAGCTCGGCGAGCGGCTGCCAAGGATCATTCCGGTCGTAACGCAATCCTTTCAGGTTCCGTCTCCTGTTCCAACCAGAGCATTTTCGAGCGAAGTGGCTGCCGGTTCGCGTGAAGAAAATGCGTCAAAACAAAAAACCAGAGCTCGGTTCTGATTCCATCAGAACCGAAAAAGCTCTAGGGGGAGATTTCCTCCAGCACCTTTCCCGATGTCTCTTCGGCGAACAGCGCACACATGATCCCGCCCGCCAGGGAAACCAGGCCGACGAAGAGAAACACGCCCGTCGTCCCACCGATCGGCAGAATCCAGCCGACGATCAACGGACCAAAGATCGACGCTACGCGTAGCCAGAATGTCGACCAGGCTGTGCCCAGCGCGCGCATGCGCGTCGGATAAAGCTCCGGCACATAGAGATAGAGGCCGCCTGAGCAGATCGACACAAACAGCATGCTTAAAGCCGCGAGGATGCGCACGCTGTCGGCCGTGCCGCCTTGCAGGTACCAGAGCATGAAAAGTGGCAACGATCCGACGATGAAGCAGAAAGCGAACATGCGCTTGCGGCCTGTCCAGTCGATGATCATCGCCGCAACCAGGAAGGCAATCATACTCATCACCTGCTGCAGCAGGGCGTAGTTGATCGAATCTTGCACCGAGAGATTGTAAACAGTGCGATAGATGGTCGGCAGCCAGACGATAAGGCCGTAGGTCACCATATAAGCGCAGATCCAAAGCGTACTGACGACGATCGTGCGCATCAGATAAATGCCCTGAAAAAGCTCTGTGATGCCGAGATGGATCATTGGCGGCGGCACCGCCAGATCTGGCACCGGCGGCAGCGGCCGGGCGCCATTGTTCGACACCGCCGCTTCGATTTTCGCCATCGAGGCTTCGGCTTCGGCCTGGCGACCGCGCGAGGCGAGCCAACGCGGCGATTCAGGGCACCACAGCCGCATGGCAATGACGATGAAGGCCGGAATGGCACCGAGATAGAACATCCAGCGCCATCCGTACGTCGGTACGACCCAGGAGGCGATGAAGGCGACCGCCAACAGGCCGGCCGGGAAGACGGCTTCATAGAACAGGAAGAAGCGCCCGCGCCCTTTGGCCTTGGCGATCTCGTTGATATAGGCCGCCGCCAGCGGTACTTCACCACCAAGGCCGATACCCTGCGCAAAGCGACACCAGAACAGTTGCTCGTAATTCTGCGCGTGGGCCGCCACCAGGCTCATGACCGCGAAGATGAGCACGGTGAGCATGGTCATCCGCACGCGCCCATAGCGCTCGCCAAGCCAGCCGAACAGCAGCGCCCCGACGGCCTGTCCGGCAAAGCCGATGGAAAACAGCGGCCCGATCTGCGCCGGCGAGAAATGCCACTCGCCCAAAAGCTGCGGTACGATATAGGCGATCGACAAGGCGTCGAAAGCGTCAAAGAAGGTGGCGACGCCGAGAATGACGCGCATCCTGACATGCCACGGCGAATAAGGCAGCCGCTCTATTCGAGCCGCTATCTTGATTTCATCATGCGCGGTTGCGCTGCTGACCAATGTCATAACTTCCCTCCCCCATAATCAATTGCCTATCCCCTCCAACGCATCGGCAGGATCAGCCGATGGGCGTGACGAGTTCTCCCAACCCCTCGATCTCGATGTCGATCACGTCGGCGCCGCCCGTAGCGCGCGGGTTCGCGCCTCATCGGCCTGGCCGCTCGCCGGATCGATGGCAACGCCATAGGCGCGGGCTGCAGCCTCCACACTCACATAACCTTCGGCGACATCGTGGATGACATCGGCCACCGGCCGCTCACGCGGATCGCCGAAGCCGCCGCCGCCGCCCGAACTGACGCGATAGGCTTCGCCGGCCTTCAGACGGTGCGACGCGATCTTGGCGTTCGGCATGTTCTCGTCCCAGACCTTACCGGTGCGCAAAGCAATCGCATTGCCGGCGCCCTCGTGGCCGCCATGCAGGCCCCAGGGCAGGCAATGCGAGCGCTCGATCGTCGAATTGACGGAAAGCGGCGCCAGCGCCTGGATGACGATCTCGGCGCCGAGCCCGCCGCGCTGCCGGCCCGGACCACCGGAATCGCGGCGCAGCTCATACTTCTCGATCATCACCGGATATTTGCTCTCGACCTGTTCGGTCGGGCTGTTGTGCGTATCGCCGTCGTTGATGCAGACGGTGACGGAGACGCCGTCTTCCGACGACTTGGCGCCCCAGCCACCGCCGACAGGGCCGATCGCGGCAATATAAAAGCGCCCATCTGTCGGGGAGACGCCATGCAGAGTGGACGTGACGAGATCGGCGTGATGGCCGGCGATGACCCGATCTGGAATGGCGCTCGCCAGCGCCTTGAAGATCGTATCGACGACCGTCATCGGGAATGTCATCCACCAGCGCATCGGCGCCGGCCGCTGCGCGCTGATGACGGTGCCGGCCGGCATGATCACATTGAGCGAGCGGAAGCTGCCGTCGTTGACCGGATAGTCGGTCGGCGTCGTCAGGCACTTGTAGGCGACCTGGGCGCAGGCATAGCCCGTCGTGATGCCGGAATTGTAGTAGCCGCGCACCTGGCGTGAGACGTCACTGAGATCGATGGTCATCTGGTCGCCCGCGACTTCGACCCTCACGCGGATGGGAATCCGCTTGCCGATCTCGATGCCGTCGTCGTCCATGAAGGATTCGGCTTCATAGACGCCGTCGGGGATCGACAGCGTATTGGCGCGCGCCGCAGCCTCCGTGTGATCCATGATCACGCGGATCGATTGCGTCACCGCGTCGCGGCCATAGCGGTTCAGCAGTTCGAGAAAGCGCCGCTCGCCGGTGGTGACCGCCGTCACCTGGGCGCGCAGATCGCCCAGGCCCAGGTCCGGCAACCGCACGTTCATGGCGATGATGTCGAGCAGGTCCTGGCTGACGACACCGGCGTTCTGATACTTCAGGATCGGGATCTGCAGGCCTTCGGAATAAATATCCGTGGTGACGGTGCCGATCGACCCGCCGATATCGATCCAGTGCGCCATGCAGCAGGTGAAGGCCACCAGTTCGCCACCGTGAAAGATCGGCATCGTGAAGGTGACGTGGTTGAGGTGGCTGCCGGTGACATAGGCGTCATTGGTGACGAGAATGTCGCCGGGATTGATGCCGCCGCGCGTCTCGAAATGACGGATCTTCGCCTTGATGGTTTCCGACATGCCGCGGATGAACATCGGCAGGCCGAGCCCGATCGACACCGTCTCGCCCGTCGCCGTGAACAGACCCACCGTGAAGTCGAGCGCCTCGTAGATGATCATGTTGTAGGCGGTGCGCATCAGGTTGGTCTTCATTTCCTCCGTGACGGCGAGAACGCCGTTGCGGACGATTTCGACCGTGATGGGATCGACCTCTAGACCGGCGTCCGCCGCTAAGCGCTCGTTCATGATTGACTTCCAATCGCGATATTGAGATTGCCGAAGCGATCGACGGAGAGCTTGTCTCCCGGCGCCAGGACCGTTGTGGATGCATGCTCCTCGATGAGGGCGGGACCTTCGATACGATTGCCGGCGAGCAGGCTGGTGCGCGTATAGACGGGCGTCGACACCAGGCCGCCGGCCTCGCGGAAATACACCTCCTTGCAGCAACGCAGGGCGTGAGCAGCGGGCTGGCTAGCGCCTTCCGGCAGATCACGGCGCGGCGGCTTGGCGACGGTGCCGATGACGGTGACGCGCACGCTCACCAGATCGGCCGGCTCCTTCGGCGCCGACGTGCCGTAGCGCTGCAGATGCACCGCATCGAACTGCTGCTTGATCGCACCGCGATCCTGGCGCTCGAACAACTCGCGTGGTAATTCAACGGTGACCGCGTGCTCCTGGCCGACATAGCGCATATCGGCATATCGCGTGATCAGCAGCTCCTCCGGTTGCACGGCCGAACTCTCGATCGCGGCGCGCCCCTGCGCTTCCATGTCGCCATAGAGCGCTTCGAGATCGCTGAACGGCGCAGTGGCAAGCTTCTGGAAGCAGGAGCGCACATAGTCGTAGCGCAGATCGCTGAACAGCATGCCATAGGCCGAGAAGTGCCCCGGCGAGAACGGGATCAGCACGCGGGTGATGCCGATCTCGCGGGCGATCGCGGACGCATGCAGAGGCCCGGCGCCGCCGTAAACCACCATCACGAAACTGCCGGCGTCGAGGCCGCGTTCCGTCGTCACGCCCTTGACTGCATAGGACATCGTCGTCGCGGCGATGCGGATGATGCCTTCGGCCGCCTGATAGATATCGAGCTTCAGTGGATCGCAGATGCGCGCCTTGATGACGCGCCGCGCCGCCTCCACATCGAGCACCATCTCGCCACCGAGAAAATGCTCCGGATCGAGACGGCCGAGCACCAGATTGGCGTCCGTCACTGTCGGATGATCGCCGCCGCGGCCATAGCAGGCCGGCCCCGGCATCGAGCCGGCGCTTTGCGGGCCCACGCGCAGCGCATTGCCTTCCGCCAGCCTCGCGATGGAGCCCCCGCCGGTGCCGACCTCGAAGATATCGATCATCGGAATCTGGATCGGCAGGGCGCGCTCATAACCGCCAACCAGGGCGCTGCCTGTCGTCAACGGCTGGTTGTCCTTGATGACGCCGGCCTTTGCCGTGGTGCCACCCATGTCGAAGGCGATGGCGTCGGAGAGGCCGAGCTGCTCGCAGACCGCCTGCGTGCCGATGACACCGGCCGCCGGCCCCGATTCCAGCATGCGCACGCAATCGCGCCGCGCATGGGCGACGGGAAACAGCCCGCCCGTCGACTGCACGGCGAAGAAATCACCACCGAATTTTTGGCGCTCGAGATGGCGCTCGAGTTCGCCCAGATAGGTGCCGACTCGCGGCCCCACATAGGCGTTGGCGACCACCGTCGAGGTGCGCTCGAACTCACGATATTCCTGCGACAGTTCATGCGAGGCGCTGACGAAAACGCCGGGAAGCTCGTCCTGGACGATCTCCTTGACGCGCTGCTCGTGGGCGGCGTTGCGATAGGAATGCAGCAGCAGGATCGCGACCGCCTCGACACCCCGCTCGCGCAGGCTGCGCGCCAGCGTGCGCACGCCGTCTTCATCGAGCTCCTTGTGAACGGCGCCGTCGGCGCGCAAGCGCTCGCCGACCTCGAACCGCCAGGACCGGCTCACCAGCGGATTGTGCTTCTGGAAAAACAGATTGTAAGCATCGGGCCGGTTGATGCGGCCGATCTCATAGATGTCGCGAAAGCCCTCGGTGATCAGCAGCGCCGTCTGCGCGCCCGTGCGCTCCAGCAGGGTGTTGATCGCGATCGTCGAGCCGTGCAGGAACAGATAGGCGTTCTCGAACGCAACGCCGGCCCCTTCCACCGTCTGCTGAATGCCGTCCACCAGCGCGCCATGGGTGGAGAGCGCCTTGCCGAACGACAGCGCCTGCCCGTTTTCGTCGAAGGCTGCCAGATCGGTGAATGTCCCGCCGATATCGACCGCAATCCGCAGACTGCGTTGCGCAAGCTTAGGCCCATCCAGCATTCATCACCTCCCGTTCGAACCGCAGGCATTCACTTCGCTGACGCGACAAGGCATTTGTTTTCATCTATGATGAATGCATTCACTAAAATGCACGGCGTGCGGATGGCGTCAAGTAGCTTGCTTCGTGTTTTGATCCCGCGTTTTGACTTGGCGTTTTTGACTTGGCCCGCCAAGTTGGGCTTTATCCCGAGCCTGCCCAGCTACTTAAGCAACGATCGAATCGGAAACCGCATGGCCGCCAAAACCACCAAACCGGCAAAACGGCAGCGTGATCCTGCGGGCATCCAGTCGGTGGAGATCGCGCTTGATGTGCTGCAGACCATGGTGCGGCTGCGGGGCGCGGCGAGCCTGGGCGACCTTTCACGCGCCACCGGGCTGCAGCCAAGCAAGCTGCACCGCTATCTCGTCAGCCTGGTCCGCACCGAAATGGTGACGCAATCGACGGCCAGCGGCCTCTATGACCTCGGGCCGACAGCGCGCCAGCTCGGCGTGGCCGCGTTCAACCGGTTCGACAGCTACGGGCAGGCGCAGGATCGCGTCAGCGAACTTGCCGACGAAACCGGGCATGACGCGCTGCTGTACATATGGACCGAACAAGGCGCCACCTTGGTGAGGCAGCAGAGCGGCGTTCACCCGATGCCGATGACATTGCGTCTTGGCGCAAGCGTGCCGTTGCGCCAGTCCGCCGTCGGGCACGTCTTCCTTGCCTATATGCCGGAAGACGCGACCGCGCGCCTTTTGCGGGAGCAGAACGAAGACGGTGACATCGAGGAAGACGAAGAAGCGTTGCGCCGCAAGCTCGAACAGATTCGCAAGGACGAATACTTCTGGTCGCCCAGCACCGTGCTTCCAAGCTCGGAAGTTCTGGCGGTTCCGGTATTCGAGATGCAACACCGGTTTCACAGCGTCATCGTGCTGGCCTTCATGCGGCGCGTGGTGACGCCCGCCCTGAAAGAGTCCTTGATCAAAAGAGTGCGCCAGGCGGCGGCGGACCTATCAAAGGAATTGGGCGATATTTAAAGCATCGCGGGCTTCTGAAAGAACGCACGATGCTCCGGCGTCGGCTGCGCATCAGTTGCGCGACCTGATCACCTCGCCCGAGGACGCCTCCAGGTTGAGCTTGATTTTGGCGCCGTTGCGATCGAAGCCCTGGACCTTCCAGCAGCCCTTGTCGCGTTTGATCTCCCTGATCACATAGCCGAGCGCCTGAACCTTCTCGACAGCCACTTCGGCGGCGATCCATGTCTGGCCGGCCACGCGGGAACACGCACCGTCGTCGGCCAACGCCGGTCCGGTGAATGTCACGCCGGACAGAATGACAACCGGCGCAAGCAAGGCCGCAGAAAAGGCCCGAGGAAAGGTCAGGGGAAACACGATGGCGGGAACCCGCATGATTTACTCCTTCGATGGTGACAGGCAGCGACGATGCCTGACGCTTGCCCCGCGACGCTGACAGCCGGCGTCAGCGATCCGTCAGCTACGTTCGACTAGCCTCGGTCCCGGATTTGAAACCAGGAGACCGGTCATGCCCGCTGCCTTGCTCATCATGTTCCTTGCTGTCCCGACACTCGCTGCCCTATCGCTTGATTTCGGCACCTTCGTGGCCTTTCTGCTGCTGCTCACCGCCGCCGCCGGCCTGAGCCTCGAGACTCGCGACGCCGACGAGGCGAACCTGCCGGAAGAAAAAGCCGCGCCCCGCCGCACCGGGGCAAGATTCGCGGTTCGTCCCGATAACAATCAGACTCCGGCCGCATATACTGTGTCGATCCGCCTCGCGGACAAGGCCGAATATACCAGCTTGCACACCGGCCCCTACCGGCCGTTGGAACTGTCACGATCCTGAGACGCCGTTCACATGCCGTTCTTTGCGCATCATCACGATAACAACATGCCCGACGTGCCTGGAGCAGACGTCCGCAATGGTGATCCGGCGCGCCGCTTCATGCGCGCGCTGCGGCTGGGCGTACTTGTGGGCGTACTCGGCTTTGCCATCATCGCATTGCCGCTCCACCTTGCATCCGCAAGAGACGGCAAGGACAACGACCACGATTGCAAGGGCAATCAGGAATGCGCGCTCAACGCGTTGCGCCAGGGCCAGATCAAGCCGCTGACCGAAGTGCTCGCCGCCGCGCGCGCGCAGGTGCCGGGCGAAGTCATCAAGGTCGAGCTCGACCGCGACGACGGCGTCTGGGTTTATGAAATCAAGATACTCACGCCCAACGGGCGGCGACGCGAGGTCGAGATCGACGCGCAGACGCTGACCATTCTCAAGATCGATTGATCATGCGCATCCTTGTCGTTGAAGACGAACCCCGCATCGCCGCTGACATCCGCGCCGGACTGGAGCGCGCCAGCTATGCGGTGGACGTCACCCATGACGGCGACACCGCCTGGTTCAAAGGCGAGACCGAGGATTACGACGCCATCGTACTCGATCTCGGCCTGCCGCGCCTCGACGGCCTGTCAGTGATCCGGCGGTTGCGCGGCGCGGGCGTCGCAACGCCGATCCTGATTCTCACCGCCCGCGACGGCTGGCGTGAAAAGGTGGAAGGCATCGATGCCGGCGCCGACGACTATCTGACCAAGCCGTTTCAGATGGAGGAATTGCTCGCCCGCCTGCGCGCCATCACCCGGCGCGCCACGGGACACGCATCCGCCATCGTCAAGGCAGGTCCGCTGGAAGTCGATACCCGGGCCCGCAGCGCCACGGTGGATGGCCAGGCGCTGACACTGTCGGTGCTCGAATACAGGCTGCTCACCTATCTGCTGCTGCATCGCGGACGCACGTTGTCGCAGGGCGAACTGCTCGAACACATCCACTCCGGCGACAGCGATCGCGACACCAACGCGTTGGAAGCCCTGGTGGCGCGCCTGCGCCGCAAGCTCGGTTTCCCGCTGATCGAGACGCGGCGCGGCCACGGCTATTGCATTCCCGACGAGCCCGCATGAGCCCGCGCTCGCTGTTCTTCCGGCTCGGATCCGCGGCAGCGATCCTCATCGTCCTGGCCCTGACCCTGGCCGGCTTCGGGCTCGCCGCGATCTTCCGCCAGGAGCTTGAACGGCGCGCCGCCGACGAACTGGCCCAGATCGTCAAAGCCCTGGCCGCACAGGTGCAGATCGACGCGACGGGAACGCCGGTGCTCAAGCCGGCGCCGCCCGACCCGCGCTTCGATGCGCCCTATAGCGGCCTCTACTGGCAGATTGACGCGCAAGCCGGCACAGCCGGAGCAACGACCGGAAAGACTAATCAGCGGCCCGCGCGATCGCGCTCGCTATGGGATTTCGTGCTGACCGTCCCCGGCGACAAACCGGACGGCGAACGCTGGGTGGCGTCTCTCGAAGGCCCCAACAGGTCGGCGCTGATCGCCGTGGTGCAGGATGTGGTGGTGCCCACGCGCGGCACCGATACCCATTTGCGGATCGTCGCCGCGCTCGACCGCAACGACCTCGCCGCGGCCCAGCATGCGTTCCTCAACCTGCTGGTGTGGTCACTGGCGGCGCTCGGCGTTCTGCTTCTCATCGCCATGGCGGTTTTCATCCAGCTCGCCCTGCGGCCGTTCTGGGCGCTCGGACGCGGCCTGCAGGCCGTCCACACCGGCCAGAGCCAGTCCCTGGCCGGCCGCTTCCCCGACGAGGTGCAGCCGGTCGTCGACGATCTCAACCGCCTGATCGCCTTTCAGGAGGCGGCGCTGGCGCGCGCCCGGACCCAGGCCGGCGATCTCGCCCACGGGCTGAAGACGCCGCTGGCAGTGCTGGCCGCCGTGGCGCGTCAGGCAAAGGGCGAAGGCCGCCTCGACCTGACCGGGCCGATCGACGAACAGGTCAAGCTGATGCAGCAGCAGGTCAACCGCTCCCTGGCGCAGGCGCGAGCAGGTCTTGCTCAAGGAGCCCTTGCTGCCGCCCTCGGCCACAAATCGACGCCCATCCGGCCAGCGGCGGACAAGGTCATCCGCGCCCTGGAGCGCCTGCCCGATACCACCGCCCTGGAATGGGAGAACACAGCGCAGACAGCCGCCATTTTCCCTGGCGAGGACGGCGACCTCATCGAGATCCTCGGCAACCTGCTCGACAATGCGCGCAAATGGGCGAGGCACCGGATTCGCCTCAGCGCCACGACAACGCCAACGGCCACCACATTGCAGGTGGAGGACGACGGCGCCGGCCTGTCGGAAGACCAGGCCGCCCAGATCGCTCGCGGCCGCCGCTGGGACGAAAGCCAGCCGGGCACCGGTTTCGGCCTCGCCATCACCCGCGACATGGTCGAATCCTACGGCGGCCGCCTCGTGCTCGACCGCTCCGACCTCGGCGGCCTGCGCGCCACGATCGTTATTCCCATATCGCGGCCGTTCGGCCAAAGCGATCGAAAGGCTTAATCTTCAGGATATTATGGGAAGTTTGGTGGAGCTGAGGGGATTCGAACCCCTGACCTCTGCAGTGCGATTGCAGCGCTCTCCCATCTGAGCTACAGCCCCGGACCTGACCGGTTAGGCGGGGAGCTTTACGGCCCGCTCATCTCCCTGTCAACGCATGAGTAGGCATTCGCGCAAGATTGCGGAGCTGCTTACTGCCGTTGCCGAAATCGCAATTCCACTTTCGCGGAAAATGCTCTAAATCGACAGCAGAGCTTCCTCCAGCCCGGTGACTCAATGCGCGCGATTCTGGACGTAATTCTCCTGGTCCTCGATCTTTACAAATGGGTCATCATTATTTCGGCGATACTATCCTGGCTGATCGCCTTCAACGTCATCAACTACCGCAATGATTTCGTCCGTTCGATCTGGAACGGCCTCCAGGCGGTGACGGAGCCGCTGCTGCGGCCGATCCGCAATTTCATGCCGAATCTCGGCTCGATCGATATCTCGCCGGTGATCCTGCTGCTGCTGATCTTCTTCCTCGAGCGGATCATCTATTATTACGTCTATCCATCGGTCATCGGGCTTTAGAGATAGCGCGCCCCTGGACGATCAGGCCCGGCGAGCTGCTGCTCAGCGTCCGCCTGACGCCGAAGTCCTCCGCCGACGCCATCGACGGGATCGCACGCCTTGCCGATGATTCCACGGTCTTGAAGGCGCGCGTGCGCGCGGCGCCGGAAAACGGCAAGGCCAATGCAGCCCTGCTGCGGCTGATCGCCGACACGCTGCAAGTGGCGAAATCCATCGTCACCGTGAAATCAGGCGCGACCGGCCGCACCAAGGTGATCGCGGTCGCCGGCGATGCGCAGGCCATGGCCGATCGATTGGAGGGGATGTTCGGTTAGGCGGTCACGTCCTTCTCCCGCTGGCGGGAGAAGGTGGCCCTTGCGCAGCAAGGGTCGGATGAGGGTGGTGACGCTTGAAAACTACGCCGTCTGCGTGGTCTCGACGCCGGCCTGCTTGAAATGGTCTGCCAGTTCGCCAGCCTGGAACATCTCGCGGATAATGTCGCAGCCGCCGACGAATTCGCCCTTCACATAGAGCTGCGGGATCGTCGGCCAGTTGGAATATTCCTTGATGCCGTTGCGGATGCCGTCATCGTCGAGGACGTTCACGCCCTTGTAGGCGACGCCGAGATAATCGAGAATCTGCACGACCTGGCTGGAAAATCCGCACATCGGGAACTGCGGCGTGCCTTTCATGAAAAGGACAACGTCGTTGCCGGTCACTTCCTGTTCGATCTGCTCGTGAATGCTGGCCATCTGGACATCCTCATTCCGGACGAAGGTCAAGGCTCCGCCTGTCAAATCATTATATATGGCCGCTGGCACGTCGTCACCAGTGGGTCAGATGCTCATTCCGGGGCGCTGGTCTGCAGGGCCAGCGCATGCAGGATGCCGCCCATCTGGCCTTTCAGGGCCGCATAGACGATCTGGTGCTGCTGGACCCGGCTTTTGCCCTTGAAGGCGGACGAGACCACGGTGGCGGCATAGTGATCGCCGTCGCCGGCCAGATCCTTGATTTCGACCTGGGCGTCCGGCAGGGCCGCCTTGATCAGCCGCTCGATTTCATTTGCTTCCATCGCCATTACGAGAATTCCGTCAGTTCGAGGGTGCGGGGCCGGCTTCGGCCGCGACCGCCGCTTCGATGCGGTCGGCCACGTCCTTGGCGGCTTCGCTACATTGCAGCAGCACGCCGGTGCCGAGCACGACCGTGCATTTCTTCGGGTCCACATATTGAACCGCGACCACACTGGAGGCGCGGATATAATTGACGCCGGCGAGCGATTTGACCTCGATGAAGACCATCACTGGCTCTCCTTGCCGTCGCCCGCCACATAGGCCGGCAGCCAGGCTTCGTGCGCCCGCTTGAGATCGGCCACCGGCACCGGCTGCATATCGGGCAGTGCTAGCACATCGCCACCGGTGCGCCCGATGAGGCCGGCGGTCACGCCCTGCGCCCGCAGGAAGCTGACCACATGAGCGACGTCGGCTTCCGAACAGGTGAGGAGATAACGCCCCTGATCCTCGCCGAACAGCCAGCCCGTGACGGGAATTTCCGAATCGGCCTGGGCGACCGTCGCGCCGATACCGGACGCCATCGCCATTTCCGCCAGCGCCAGCGCCAGGCCGCCATCCGACAGATCGTGACAGGATTTCACCAGGTTCTGCACGATGAGGCTGCGCACCGCGTCGCCATTGCGGCGCTCGGCCGCGAGATCGACCGGCGGCGGCGCGCCCTCGGCGCGGCCGCAGACATCGCGCAGATAGATCGACTGGCCGAGCCAGCCCGCCGTCTCGCCGACGAGCACGATCGCTTCATCGGCGGACTGGAAGCCGATGCCGACGGTGCGTGCCACATCGGCGACGACACCGACACCGCCGATCGACGGCGTCGGCAGGATGCCGCGGCCCTGCGTCTCGTTGTAGAGCGAGACATTGCCCGACACGATCGGGAAATCCAGCGCCAGCGCCGCTTCACCGATGCCTTTGATGCAGCCGACGAGTTGGCCCATGATTTCCGGACGCTCGGGATTGCCGAAGTTCAGGTTGTCGGTCAGCGCGCGTGGCAGAGCGCCGGTCGCCGTCAGATTGCGCCAGGCTTCCGCCACGGCCTGCTTGCCGCCCTCGACCGGATCGGCCTCGCAATAGCGCTGCGTCACATCGGTGGTGAGCGCCAGGCCCTTCGGGCCATCGCCGAGACGGATCACCGCCGCATCGCCGCCCGGCTGGCGCACGGTGTTGCCGAGGATGAGATGATCGTATTGTTCCCACACCCAGCGCTTCGAGCACTGGTCGGGCGAACCGACGAGGTCGAGCAGCGCCTGCCCGTGCGGAACCGGCGGCGTGACCGACGCAGCCTCGATGACGGGAAGCTTCGGGCTCGCCACATGCGGCCGGTCGTAGAGCGGCGCCTGATCGCCCAGTTCCTTGATCGGCAGATCGGCCTTCACCTCGCCCTGGTGCTTGATGACGAAACGCAAGGTGTCGGTGGTCTTGCCGATGATCGCGAAATCGAGGCCCCACTTGCGGAAGATCGCTTCCGCCTGCTCTTCCTTCTCCGGATCGAGCACCATGAGCATGCGCTCCTGGCTTTCCGACAGCATCATCTCATAAGCGGTCATGCCGGTTTCGCGGCACGGCACCATGTCGAGATCGAGCTCGATGCCGAGATCGCCCTTGGCGCCCATCTCGACGGCCGATGATGTCAGGCCGGCGGCGCCCATGTCCTGGATGGCGATGACGCAGCCGTTGGCCATGATCTCGAGGCTGGCTTCGAGCAGCAGCTTCTCCGAGAACGGATCGCCGACCTGCACGGTGGGGCGCTTCTCATCACTCTTGTCGTCGAATTCAGCCGAGGCCATCGTCGCACCATGGATGCCGTCACGACCCGTCTTCGAGCCGAGATAGACGATGGGGCGGCCGACGCCGGTCGCCTTGGCGTAGAAGATCTCGTTGGTTCGCGCGATGCCCACCGCCATGGCATTGACGAGGATGTTGCCGTCATAGCGCGCATCAAAATTCACTGAGCCGCCGACGGTCGGCACGCCGAAGGAATTGCCGTAACCGCCGATGCCCGCCACCACGCCTTCCAGCAGATGGCGCGTGCGCGGATGCTCGGGCGAGCCGAAGCGCAGCAGGTTGAGACAGGCCACCGGCCGCGCGCCCATGGTGAACACATCGCGCAGGATGCCGCCGACGCCCGTTGCCGCGCCCTGATAGGGCTCGATGAACGAGGGATGGTTGTGGCTTTCCATCTTGAAGATGCAGGCATCGCCGTCGCCGATATCGATGACGCCGGCGTTTTCGCCAGGCCCTTGGATGACCCACGGCGCCTTTGTCGGCAGGCCGCGCAGATGCAGACGCGAGGACTTGTACGAGCAGTGCTCGTTCCACATCGCCGAGAAGATGCCGAGTTCGGTGAACGTCGGCACGCGGCCGATCAAAGCCAGGATGCGCTGATATTCATCCGGCTTGAGGCCATGTTCGGCAACGAGAGCATCGGTGATGGCGGGTTCTTTAAGCAAGAGATCTCTTCCGTTTTGTTCGGCTTCTGCTCGGTGTCATTCCCGCCAAGCGAGGCGCAGAGCGGGAATCCAGAGGCAACGTGACGTCACTTGCTCCTGGTTTCCCGCTCGCCCGCTACGCGGGCGTCGGGAATGACAACCGTTCAATCACACAAAGCTCATCCTCACGCCGCAAAGCTGGCGAGGCTGTCGAACAGGCCGCGGCCATCGGTGCCGCCGACCAGCGCGTCGATCAGGTTTTCCGGATGCGGCATCATGCCGAGCACGTTGAGCTTTTCCGAATAGATACCGGCGATATCGTTGAGCGAGCCGTTGGGATTAGCGGCGCCGCCGACCTTGCCGGTCTCGTCGCAATAGCGGAACGCCACACGGCCATCGCCTTCAAGACGCTTCAACGTTTCGCCATCGGCAATGTAATTGCCTTCGCCATGGGCGATGCAGACCTTGATGACCTGGCCCCTGGCATATTTGCTGGCGAACGGCGTGTCTGTGCGCTCGACCTTGAGATGCTGTTCCTTGCAGACGAATTTCAGATTGGCGTTACGCATCAAGACGCCCGGCAGCAGGCCGCTTTCGCACAGGATCTGGAAGCCGTTGCAGATGCCGAGTACAAGCCCCCCACGTGATGCATGCGCCCGCACCGCATCCATGATGTTGGCGCGGCCGGCGATGGCGCCGCAGCGCAGATAGTCGCCGTAGCTGAACCCGCCGGGCACGACGACCAGGTCGGTGCCTTTCGGCAGCTCGTGCTCCGCATGCCAGACGATCGGCGGCTTCTTGCCGGTCGCCTGTTCGAGCGCCCGCGCCACATCGTTTTCACGATTGATGCCGGGGAAGAGAAGAACAGCGGCCTTCATCATCGCCTTCACAAAATCTCGACGCGGTAGTTCTCGACCACCGTATTGGCCAGCAGCTTTTCACAGGCCTTGGCGAGCGCCGCTTCGGCGGCGGTGCGATCGGTGGAACCGAGTTCGATGTCGAACACCTTGCCCTGGCGCACACTGTCGACGCCTTCGACGCCAAGCGAGCGCAGCGCGCCTTCGATGGCCTTGCCCTGCGGATCGAGAACGCCCGTCTTGAGAGTGACGGTCACGCGCGCTTTCATTCCAGACTCCACTTGCCAGACTCCAGATGGCGCCCGGCAGCAACGACACTGCCGGACTGTTTCAACAAAATTACTGAACGAGTTTCGGGCCGGTGCCGCGCACCGGCTCGTTGTCGTTCAGGATGCCGAGGCGGCGGGCGACTTCCGTATAGGCTTCGACCAGCCCGCCCATGTCGCGGCGGAAACGATCCTTGTCGAGCTTGTCGGAGGATTTGCTGTCCCACAGCCGGCACGAATCCGGCGAGATCTCGTCGGCGACGACGATGCGCATCATCTCGCCTTCCCACAGCCGGCCGCATTCGATCTTGAAATCGATGAGACGGATGCCGACGCCGAGAAACAGACCGGAGAGGAAATCATTGACCCGTATGGCGAGGCCCATGATGTCGTCGATTTCCTGCGGCGTCGCCCAGCCGAAGGCGGTGATGTGCTCTTCCGAGACCATCGGGTCGTTGAGCTGGTCGTTCTTGTAGTAGAACTCGATGATCGAGCGTGGCAGTTGCGTGCCTTCCTCGATGCCGAGCCGCTGCGACAGCGAACCAGCGGCGACATTGCGGACCACCACTTCGAGCGGGATGATCTCGACCTCGCGGATGAGCTGTTCGCGCATGTTGAGCCGGCGGATGAAATGCGTCGGCACGCCGATCTCATTCAGATGCTGGAAGACGAATTCGGAAATGCGGTTGTTCAGCACGCCCTTGCCGTCAATGACGTCGTGTTTCTTGGCGTTGAACGCGGTCGCGTCGTCCTTGAAATGCTGGATCAGGGTGCCCGGCTCCGGGCCCTCGAAAAGAACCTTGGCCTTGCCTTCATAGATGCGACGTTTGCGATTCATCGACGTTACCGTGGTTCGAGGAAGTAATCTGCTTTAAGACCCTGCTGGACGGCGCAATGCACCGCGGACGGACGGCCATTTCCGGCGATTCGGACTAAGCGCAACGCGCTCCGGGGAAGAGATTTCCTAGACCTTCCCGCCGGACATGACAATCGTTCGCCGGCTCCGATGCGCAGGTCTTAACCAACAATTGCACGTGAAATGCAAGCGAATTACGACCGGAGCGCGAAGGAGCCCGCCGCAACCCTCACAAAGCCCTGCTAAAGCTCTCACAGACTGTTGAAACGGCATGCTTTCAATCGTCGCCGACCATGGTTATATGGGCACGGATTCATCGCCCCGCCAGGAGGACAATCAGTGAGCAGCTTCGACAAGCGTGAAGACGGTTTTGAGAAGAAATTTGCGCATGACGAGGAACTCCGTTTCAAGGCGACGGCCCGCCGCAACAAGCGGCTTGGTCTCTGGGCGGCTGAGAAACTGGGCAAGAGCGGCGCCGACGCCGACGCCTATGCCACGGCAGTCATCAACGCCGACATGGAAGAGGCCGGCGACGAGGACGTCGTCCGCAAGCTCCGCAAGGATTTCGACGCGGCCGGCGTCGCCCAGTCCGACCACCAGATCCGCCGCACCATGGACGAAATGCTCGCCGTGGCGGCCGAGGAAATTAAGGCCGGCAAGTAATCCAAGGCGCCGGATAGAGAGAATTTTAAGCTTCTTCCGGCGAGGCTTGTCTGATGCAAGCAGAGCAGCAAGCCGTCGACGATCACGATGCAACAGAGATGGGCGGGTACATCCTGCCCGGCGCCGAGGCCGCGCTTGTGGCCGAAGCCCGGGCCTGGCTGAAGCAATTGGCGGTCGAGCGCCGCTATTCCGCCCATACGCTCAACGCCTACGCCCGGGACCTGCGCCAGTTCGCCGGCTTCGCCAGCGACCATTTCGGCCAACCGGCCTCGCTGGCCACCTTTTCAGCCATCGCCCCCGCCGATCTGCGCAGCTTCATGGCCTATCGCCGTGGCCTTGGCGTCGAAAGCCGCTCCCTGCTGCGTGCCCTGGCGGGCCTGCGCTCCTTCGCCCGCCATCTTGAGCGCAACGGCAAGGGCAAGGTCTCGGCCTTCACCGCCGTCAATTCGCCCAAAAAGCCACGCTCCCTGCCAAAGCCGATCCCCGCCGCCGCGGCGCGGGAGATGGCCACGCCGGAAAGCCGCGCCGGCGACAACAAGCCGCAATGGATTCTCGCCCGGGACGCGGCGGTCCTGTCTCTGCTCTACGGGGCGGGCCTGCGTATTTCCGAGGCTCTAGCCGTTACCAGGCGCGACGCGCCCATCGGCGCGGTGGATTCACTCACCGTTCTCGGCAAGGGCCGCAAGACCCGGATGGTGCCCGTCATCGCCCCGGTGCGCCAGGCGGTCGAAGCCTATATCGCGCTCTGCCCGTTCCCGCTGCCGCCGGACCGGCCGCTGTTCGTCGGCGCCAAGGGCGGACCATTGTCGCCGCGCATCATCCAGCTTTGCGTCGAGAACTTGCGCGGGGCTCTGGGTTTACCCGACAGTGCGACGCCCCATGCGCTGCGCCATTCCTTCGCCACCCACCTGCTGTCGCGCGGCGGCGACCTGCGCTCGATCCAGGAACTGCTCGGCCACGCCTCGCTGTCGACGACGCAGATCTACACGGCGGTGGATTCAAAACGCCTGATGGATGCCTGGCGCAACGCGCATCCGCGCGCCTGACAGCTAACCCGAGGTGCGTGCGCGACGGATGCGCTGCCGCAACCGTGCAACCGTGCGCAGAAAATCGTTGCGGCCGTTCGACTTGAACAAGGCACGCGCCTTTTCCCGCTGCTCCGCTACGAAAGCTTTCACCTTCGCCTTATAGGGATCGACGAGGCTATGCGCCCAGTCGCGCCATTCCATCACCTTGGCATAGAGCGTCCTGAACCACGGCAAGGTCATCAGCTTGGCCGACGTCAGGTCGAAAATGAACGCCGCCGCGCCGACACCGGCAACCTTGGCGGCAAAGAACATGCCGCAGCCAAGCACGATGTGCCCCTTGCCGATGAACCACAGCGCCGCGATCTTGAACGGAAAGATGACGATGGCGGGAATGCAGAACAGGCACAGCGCCGCATAGGGCGGCAGGCCCGCGATGAAGGCGACGACGGCGGCCTTCAGCCGTTCGAACGGCAGCGCGCGGGCGATCGCCATGCCGAGCGCATGGAAACTGTCCCAGATCCACGCCTCGAAAATGAAGAGCGCGGCAATGATGTAGAGCGGCAGGCGCCTGAGCGTGTGCATGATGCATTCCGTCATGGAATTGTGGCGAAGTTATTAGATTCTATCGCTTTAAGAGCAAATCTTGCCGCCAAATGAGGCTTGCGACGCCCCACCGGCAAACTACACCTGTATTCATTGCCGGTTCGATTCGTGTTGTGAGGGAGCGCACATGTCAGGTCACGGTCATGGTGGTCACGGAGCGGAAGAAGGCGGCGGCGGTCACAAGGGCGTGGCGCTGCTCATCGCCATTCTGGCCCTGATGCTGGCCTTCTCCGAAATGGGCGGCAAATATGCCGAGCGCGAAGCCGTCATCCATAATCTGGAATCGTCGAATCTCTGGGCCTTCTTCCAGGCCAAGACGATCCGCCGCACCACGGTGCAGGTGGCGGCCGAACAGATGGAATCGCAACTCGCCCTCGCCACCGATGGCGCAGTGAAGAGCGCGATGGAAAAACGGATCGCCGACTGGAAGCAGACCGCCGACCGCTACGAGAGCGAGCCCTCGACAGGCGAAGGCCGCAAGGAACTCGTCGAGCGCGCCAAGGTCGCAGAGGAACAGCGCAACCATGAACGCGCCCGCAACGAACTCTTTGAAGTCTCGTCAGCCTTGCTGCAGATCGGCATCGTGCTGGCCTCCGCCATGATCATCACCGGCATCGCCGCGCTGGCCTGGGTGGCCGGCGGCCTCGGTGGTCTATCGCTCATCGTCATGCTATTCGCGCTGCTGAAACCGGGCATCCTGCACTTGCTGCACTGACTCCTCGCAAGTGGGGCGACATTGGAGCTGACATGCTGAAGGAATTCGGCCCCGATATCTGGATTGCGGACGGACCCGAGGTGACGGCGGGATTGGGGTTTCACTATCCCACGCGCATGGCCGTCATACGACTGACCGGCGGCGACCTCTTCATCTGGTCGCCGACGAGGCTGACGGACGCGCTGCGCGCCGAGGTAGAGTCTCTCGGGCAGATCCGCCATCTGGTCGCGCCCAATTCGCTGCATGATGTGTTCATCGCCGACTGGAAGCGCGCCTGGCCCGATGCACATCTTTATGCTGCGCCGGGGCTGCGGGAGAAGCGCAAGGACCTCGCCTTCGATAGCGAGCTCACTGACGCCGCACAGACGCCATGGGCCGGAGAGATCGATCAGGCCGTCATGTTGGGCAATGCCATCACCACGGAAGTCGTGTTCTTTCACGTCAAGAGCGGCACCGTCCTCTTTACCGATCTGCTGCAACAGTTTCCGAAGGACTGGTTCTCCGGCTGGCGCGCGTTGATCGCGAAATGGGATTTGATGACGGCCGCTGAACCATCGGTGCCACGCAAGTTCCGCCTGGCCTTCACCAACCGGCGCGCCGCGCGTGCAGCGCTTGCACGTATTCTGTCATGGCCGGCGCAGAAAGTGCTGATGGCGCATGGAACGCCTGTCAACCAGGACGGCCGCGCCTTGATCGCCCGCGCCTTTCGATGGTTGAAACCGCAATAGCCTCTCAGGCAGATTGGCGCGTCTTGCGGTTCACGCGCGCCTTCGCTTGATCCTCGATCGCGCTCCATCCGAGCTGCACCTGCTTCATGCGTTCATTGACGGCGTTCTGCACGGCGCGGCGCAGAAACTTGCGCGCGTGCAGCACGATGCCGCCGGCCATGAACAATGTCATCGTGCGCGTCAGCGGCGGCGCAAAGCGCACCACAGCGAGCTTGCCCTGCTTGATCTCGTTCAGGAACCTGCCTTTCGGAACGATCATGCATTTCTGGTGATGCAGCAGCATCTCGGCCTTGATCGTTGCCGAGGAGACTTCAACGTCGATGTTCAACCGCGCGCCGCGCGCGTCCGCCACGCGCTTGAGAAACGGCCGGCTGCCCTGCTCGGCTGGACTGGCGACAAGCGGAATGCCTTCGATCTCCTCCAGCGCGACTGCGCCGCTGAGACCCTTCATCACACCTGGTGCGCCGACCAGCACGAACTCTTCGAGATAGAGCGGCACGACCTCGCAGCGCGCCTCGGTGGAACCTTCGTAACTCAGCGCGGCATCGATCTTCCTGCTGCCCAGAAGGCCCAGCAATTCGTCGCTGCGTCCTTCGAACAGGGTGAGATTGTAGCGCCCCTTGGCGCCCGTCCGGTTGGCGTCCCTTAGCAACGAGCCGGCCAGTTCGCGGCCGCTCGTCGTCGTCACGCCAAGACGCAGGTCGATGGGCGCAGCGCTCGACAGACGGTCGATTTCCAGCCGCGCGTCCTTCAGGTTTTCAAGAATGAGCTGCGCCGACTTCGCGAATGTATGTGCGGCCTGCTTCGGCAATAGGCCCGATGGCGTCCGCTCGAAGAGTTGCACGCCGAGATTCTGCTCGAGCGCCTTGATCTGGGTTCCCAGCGCCGGCTGAGACACGTTGACCTGCGTCGCCGCCCGGCTGAGCGAATGGCTGTCGTAGACCGCCACGAAATAGCGGATCTGCTTCAGCGTGATTCGATCTTCCGCTCCCATCACAGTCTCTGCCGCGCCGAGGGGTATAAGGTTTTCGTATACCCATTAAGACAATTGTTCTGGAGGGGCAACCGTTTTGCGCCCATTTTGGCGGCCAATCAGTGGCCAAGCCAAAGCGAAGATGCCAAAGCGGCGAAACGGGAGAGCACCATGGGCGTGACGCGGAACATGAAACGGGAGCTGACGCCCGCGACCGACGGCCCGGTCATCTTTTCGATGCGCGACGTCCCCATGCTCGAACAGGGCACGACCTACGAGAACCTGTCGACGGCCGAGAATCTCTGGCTCGCCCTCAAGGTCTATGCCAGCGGCGGCGAGAATGCGCTGCACGCTCATCAGGGCGAGGATCACGCTTTCGTCGTCATGCAGGGCAAGGCCACCTTCACCTTCGGCGACGGCCACACGGAAGTTGTCGGCCTGCATGAAGGCGTCATGATCCCCAAGGGCTCGGCCTACAAGTTCGAGGCGGACACGGCCGAAAACCTCGTCCTGATGCGAGTCGGCGGCGGCAACCGCAAGGTGACCGGGCTCGACCGCCTGACGCGCTTCGGCACGCCGAAGGATGTGTCGGAGCAGACGCTTGACGCCAGCGGTGCTGTGAAGAACGGCCGCAGCAAACAGAACGGCGAGAGCGGCAAGCAGAGCGTGATCGCGGAAGGCAAGTTCTTCTCGCCTTCGCCCCGGTGATCCCGCACCCGACAACCAATTCACGGAGGAAACAAGATGCCCGAAATCGTCGCAGACGCCCTTAAATTCGCAGGCATGTCATTGGAACAGGCCAGCACCTTCCCCCAGCGCACCGTTGTCGGCGCGGACATGACGCCCAACGCCGTTGCCGCCATGCCGAAGATGATCTCCACCGACGCTCATGTCATGGAGCCCGACGAGCTCTGGCTGGAACTGCCCAAGCGCTTGCAGGCGCATCTGCCGAAGGTCGCGTTCCGCAACTCGCCCCCCGGCGCGAGCAATCCCGAACTTCGCCTGCGCGATCAGGATACGGACGGCGTCGAGGCTGAGATTCTGTTCCCCAACTACGGCATGGCGCTGTTTGGCATCGACGACCGGGAAACCCAGCACGAGGCTTTCAAGCTCTACAACGACTGGATCGCCAATTTCTGCAAGACGGACTCCAAACGTCTCTATGGTTCGCCCTGCCTCTCCGTCTACGACATGAAGGCGACCTTGAAGGAATTCGATCGCGCCCAGAGCATGGGCCTCAAAGGCGCCATGTTGTGGCAGGTGCCGGACCCGGAGCTTCCCTTCACATCGGATCACTATGATCCGCTGTGGGCCGCCTGCGCGGAAGCCGGACAGCCGGTGATCTGCCACATTCTCACCGGCCATTCCTACACCAAGGAAGGCGGCAAGGCGCGCGGCGTCGAGCGCGTGCGCAACGCCGTCAACCGCAAGCAGGATGACTCAGCCAATACGCTCTTCGATTTCATCTTCTCGGGCGCCTTCGACCGGCACCCGAACCTGCGCCTGCTGCTCGCTGAAAGCGAGATCGGCTGGCTGCCCTTCCTGCTGCAGCAGTGGGACTATTACTTCGACCGCTTCCGCCGCACCGACGATTTCCCGATCAAGCGCAAGCCCAGCGAGATCTTCAACGAGCACGTCTTCGGAACTTTCCTGGAAGATTACGTGGGCACCCGCGCATTCCCCTGGTGGGGCGAGAAGAACTGCATGTGGTCGAACGACTACCCGCATTTCAACATGACGTTCCCGCATTCCCGCGAGGTCGTTGAGTTCCACCTTCAGGGCCTGCCCGAAGACAAGCGGCAGCGCCTCATCCGCGACAATGCCATCAAGCTGTTCGGCCTGAAGCTCTAAAAACACAATGGGCGCACCAAGCGCCCGGGAGGAAATGCCCCATGCGGCGAACGATAATGGCCGCGACGCTGTTGTGCTGCGCGATCAGCACAACAGCGCATGCGCAGATCAAGACACTTGAAATCCGGACGCTTGAAATTTATGTCGGCACCAGCGTCGGCGCTGGCTACGATACCTATGCGCGGCTGCTGTCGCGCTCGATCAGCCAGTATCTTCCCGGCACCCCGAGCGTGGTCGTGAAGAACATGGCGGGCGCCGGCGGCATGACGCTCGCCACCTGGCTTGATCGGGTCGCCGCCAAGGACGGTTCGGTCATCGGTACCTTCGGCCGCGGCAACGCCTTCGAACACCTGCTCAATCCGGCAAAGCCATTTCCCGACGGAAGAAGCTTCAACTGGATCGGCAGCATGAATGACGAAGTGAGCGTCTGTGTCGCCATGAGCTCATCGAACATCGCAAAGTTCGAGGACCTGCAGACGCAGCCCTTAACCGTGGGCGCGAGCGGCGCCGGCGGCGATACGTTTATCTTTCCCACCGTCCGTTCTCGGCACGCAGCTCAAGATCATCAACGGCTATCCCGGCGGCAACGAGATCAGCATGGCGATGGAACGCGGCGAAGTCGCCGGCCGCTGCGGCTGGTCCTGGTCGAGCCTGCAGGCGCTGCATGCGGACATGATTTCGAACGGCAAGATGCGCGTTCTCGTGCAACTGGGCCTGACGAAGCATCCCGATCTTCCCAACGTCCCGCTGGCCCAGGACTTCGCCAAGACGGATGATCAGCGCAGCGCACTGGAACTCATCTTCGCCCGCCAGGCCATGGCCTGGCCCTTTGCCGCGCCGGCCGGCGTGCCGAAGGCTCGCGTTGACGAATTGCGAAAAGCTTTCTCATCAGCGACGGCCGATCCGGAGCTGCTCGCTGCCGCGCAGAAGAGCGGCCTCGAACTCCGCCCCGTGTCAGGCGCCGATGTGGAGAAGATCGTCGACAAGGCCTATCGCACGCCAGCCCCACTGGTGAAGCTGGCCAGCGAACTGCTGCAGTAAGAACGTTCTAAGCCTTCTCCCGCTCCGCGGGAGAAGGATAAAGCGTCACCCTAAATATGAATCGAGCGCTTCTCGACGCCGAGCGCCGCTTCCTTCACCGATTCCGAAATCGTCGGATGGGCGTGACAGGTGCGCGCCAGGTCTTCCGACGAACCGCCGAATTCCATCAGCACCGAACATTCGGCGATCAGCTCGCCAGCCGCGAAACCGACGATATGGGCGCCAAGCACCTTATCGGTCTTGGCGTCAGCCAGGATCTTGACGAAGCCGTCGGTAGCGCGCATCGCGCGGGCGCGGCCGTTGGCGCTCATCGGGAACTTGCCGACATTGTAGGCAATGCCTGCCGCCTTCAATTCTTCCTCGGTCTTGCCGACGCCGGCGATCTCGGGCGTCGTGTAAACCACGCCGGGGATGACATCATAATTCACATGACCATGCTGGCCGGCAATGATCTCCGCCGTCGCCATGCCTTCGTCCTCGGCCTTGTGCGCCAGCATCGGCCCGCGCACCACGTCGCCGATCGCATAGATGCCGGCGACATTGGTGCGGAATTGATTGTCGATGACGACCCGGCCGCGCTCCAGCGCGACGCCAACCTTGTCGAGGCCGAGACCGTCCGTATAGGGCCGCCGGCCGGTGGCGACGAGCACCACATCGGCATCGAGCTTGGTCGCCTCGCCGCCGGCGACCGGCTCGAAGGTGATGGACGCGCCCGACTTGCTCTTCTCGATCGCCGTGACCTTGGACGACAGCTTGAAAACGAAGCCCTGACGCTCCAGGAGACGCTGCGCCTGCTTGGCGACCTCGCCATCCATGCCCGGCAGGATGCGATCAAGGAATTCGACGACCGTGACCTCGGCGCCGAGACGGCGCCAGACGGAGCCGAGTTCGAGACCGATAACACCGGCGCCGACGATGATCATCTTGCCCGGCACTTTGGCGAGCGACAGACCGCCCGTCGAGGAGATGATCGTCTTCTCGTCGAACTCTACCTTCACGCCCGGCGGTGTCGCCACATCCGAGCCCGTGGCGATGACGATGTTCTTGGTTTCCAGCGACTGCGTCTTGCCATCCTCGCCGGTCACATCGACCTTGCCCGGCGCGGTGATCGTGCCGGTGCCGAAGACCGTGTCGATCTTGTTCTTCTTCATCAGATAGGCGACACCGTTGACGTTCGCCGTCACGGTATCGTCCTTGTGCTTCATGAAGGCGGCCATATCGAGCTTCGGCTTGCCGACGACAACGCCGAAGGCCGGGAAGTCATGGCCTGCCTGCTCGAACATTTCCGACGCGTGCAGGATCGCCTTCGACGGAATGCAGCCGATGTTCAGGCAGGTGCCACCAAAGGTCTTCATCTTTTCGACGACGGCGACCTTGAGCCCGAGCTGCGCTGCGCGAATGGCGCAGACGTAGCCGCCGGGGCCGGTGCCGATAACAATCAGATCATAGGCCATGACAGAACCTCAAGTCTCGACACAGACTCGCGCCGGATGATCATCCGGCGGTCCGCGCGTTCATATGTTGTCTCGTTACACCTGCGGCGCAGCGAGCTGGAAACAACCGGCGAGTGCCGGATCAAAGATCGAGAACGAGCCGCGCCGGATCTTCCAGCGCTTCCTTGACTCTCACCAGGAAGGTCACCGCTTCCTTGCCGTCGACGATGCGGTGATCATAGGACAGCGCCAGATACATCATCGGCCGGATCTCGATCTTGCCACCGACGACCATCGGCCGTTCCTGGATCTTGTGCATGCCGAGAATGCCCGACTGCGGCGCATTCAGGATCGGCGTCGACATCAGCGAGCCGTAGATGCCGCCGTTGGTGATGGTGAACGTACCGCCCTGCATCTCGTCGATCTTGAGCTGGCCGTCGCGAGCACGGCGACCGAAATCACCGATGGTCTTCTCCACCTGCGCCAGCGACAGATGATCCGCCTCGCGCACCACCGGCACGACCAGGCCCTTGTCGGTGCCGACGGCGATGCCGATGTGATAGTAGTTCTTGTAGATGAGGTCGTTGGCGTCGATCTCGGCGTTGACGGCAGGGATATCCTTCAACGCCTGCACGCAGGCCTTCACGAAGAAGCCCATGAAGCCGAGCTTCACGCCGTGCTTCTTCTCGAACACATCCTTGTACTTGGCGCGCAGGGCCAGCACTTCGGTCATGTCGACTTCGTTGAACGTCGTCAGCATGGCCGCGGTGTTCTGCGCGTCCTTCAGGCGGCGCGCGATCGTCTGGCGCAGACGGGTCATGCGCACGCGCTCCTCGCGCGAGGCATCGTCGGCGATCGACGGCGCGCGCACGACGACGGGAGCAGGTGCAGGCGAAAGTGCAGCCTTGGGCGCGCTGGCTGCTTCCAGCACATCGCCCTTGAGCACCTGGCCGCGCTTGCCGGAGCCGGCGACGGCATTCACGTCGACACCCTTGTCGGCTGCGATCTTCGCGGCGGCCGGAGACGCGGGCATATCTGAAGACTTGGCCTCGCCGCCTTTCGCGACAGGCGCAGGCGCGGCAGCGGGAGCCGGCGCGGCTTTGGCTGGAGCCGGAGCAGCAGCCTTCGCGGCCGGCGCAGCGGCAGCGCCGGCGCCCCCCGGCGCGATCTGGCCGAGCAGCGAGCCCGCGGCAACCGTTTCACCATCCTTGGCGACGACCTCGGCAAGCACGCCGGCGGCCGGCGCATTGACCTCGAGGGTCACCTTGTCGGTCTCGAGTTCAAGCAAGGGCTCGTCGGCCTTCACCGCATCGCCGGGCTTCTTGAACCACTTTCCAATGGTCGCTTCCGTGACGGATTCGCCGAGGGTGGGAACGCGAATTTCGGTTGTCATGGGCACATTCCGCTAACAGCGGCCTTTCGAGAGAATGAATGCGAAGGAACGAACACTAAATTATTCAGCGAATGCTTCTTCGAGAAATGACTTCAGCTGCGCGAGATGCTTGGACATCAGGCCTGTCGCCGTCGCGGCCGAGGCCGGACGTCCGACATAACGGGCCCGCTTCGACTTGCCGCCCGATTGTCCGAGCACCCATTCGAGATAGGGCTCGACAAACGACCAGGCGCCCATGTTCTTGGGCTCTTCCTGGCACCAGACGACTTCCGCCTTCTTGAAGCGCCCCAGCTCGTTGACCAGAGCCTTCAGCGGGAACGGATACAATTGCTCCGTACGCAGCAGATAGACATCGTCGATGCCGCGCTGCTCGCGCTCCTCATAAAGATCGTAATAGACCTTGCCGGTGCACAGCACGACGCGACGGATCTTGTCGTCCTTGACGAGCTTGATCTTCTCGCTCGCCTTTTCCGCATCGTCCCACAGCAGGCGGTGGAACGACGAGCCCGTCGCCATATCGGCCATGGTCGACACGGCGCGCTTGTGGCGCAGCAGCGACTTCGGCGTCATCAGGATCAGCGGCTTGCGGATGTCGCGCTTCAACTGCCGGCGCAGGATGTGGAAATAGTTGGCCGGCGTCGAGCAGTTGGCGACCTGCATATTGTCTTCCGCACACATCTGCAGGAAGCGTTCGAGACGCGCCGACGAATGCTCCGGACCCTGGCCCTCATAGCCATGCGGCAGCAGGCAGACGAGACCCGACAAACGCAGCCACTTGCGTTCGCCCGACGAGATGAACTGGTCGAACAGCACCTGCGCGCCATTGGCGAAGTCGCCGAACTGGGCTTCCCACATGGTGAGCGCATTCGGCTCAGCGAGCGAATAGCCGTATTCGAAGCCGAGCACGGCTTCTTCCGAGAGGATCGAGTTGATCACTTCATAGCGCGCCTGGCCGTCGCGGATACGATTGAGCGGCACCAGCCGCTCCTCGTTCTCCTGGTCGATCAGCACCGAATGGCGTTGCGAGAACGTGCCGCGCTCGCTGTCCTGGCCGGACAGACGAACCGGCCGGCCCTCGTCGAGCAGCGAGCCGAACGCCAGCGCCTCGGCCGTCGCCCAGTCGATGTCATTGCCCGTTTCGATCGCCTTGCGGCGATTGTCGATGAAACGCTGGATCGTCCTGTGGACGTGGAAGCCTTCGGGAATATTGGTGAGGCGCTCGCCGATCTCGCGCAGCTTGGCGGCATCGACGCCGGTCTCGCCGCGACGCGGATCGTCCGTGATGCCTTCGCCGGCCTTCAGCCCGGCCCAGCGGCCATCGAGCCAGTCGGCCTTGTTGGGCTTGTAGCTCTGGCCTGCCTCGAATTCGATATCGAGACGGGCGCGCCAGTCGGCCGTCGCCTTGTCGACATCGGCGCGCGAAATCACGCCTTCGGCGATCAGCTTGTCGGCATAGAGTTCCTGGATCGGCTGATGATCGCGGATCTTCTTGTACATCAGCGGCTGGGTGAACCCCGGCTCGTCGCCCTCGTTATGGCCGTAGCGGCGATAGCAGAACATGTCGATGACGACCGGCTTGTGGAACTTCTGCCGGAACTCGATGGCGACCTTCGCCGCGAAGACCACGGCTTCCGGATCGTCGCCGTTGACGTGGAAGATCGGCGCTTCGATCATCTTCGCCACATCCGACGGATAGGGCGAGGAGCGCGAATAGCGCGGATAGGTGGTGAAGCCGATCTGGTTGTTGACGATGAAATGGATCGAACCGCCGGTGCGATGACCCTTCACGCCCGACAGGCCGAAACATTCGGCGACGACGCCCTGGCCGGCGAAAGCCGCGTCGCCATGGATGAGCAGCGGCAGCACCTTGGAGCGCTCGGTGACGTCGTTGAGCTGGTCCTGCTTGGCGCGCACCTTGCCGAGCACCACCGGATCGGCGATTTCCAGATGCGACGGATTGGCGGTGAGCGAGAGATGCACGCGGTTGCCGTCGAACTCACGATCCGACGAGGCGCCGAGGTGATACTTCACGTCGCCCGAACCTTCGACTTCGTCAGGCGTGAACGAACCGCCCTTGAACTCGTGGAAGATGGCGCGGTTCGGCTTGTTCATCACATTGGCGAGCACGTTCAGGCGGCCGCGATGGGGCATGCCGAGAACGATTTCGCGCACGCCGAGCGCACCGCCGCGCTTGATGATCTGCTCCAGCGCCGGCACCATGGATTCGCCGCCGTCGAGGCCGAAGCGCTTGGTGCCGCGGAAGCGCAGGTCACAGAACTTCTCGAAGCCTTCGGCTTCCACCAGCTTGTGCAGGATGGCGCGCTTGCCTTCCGGCGTGAAGGTGATTTCCTTATCCGGACCTTCGATGCGCTCCTGGATCCAGGCCTTCTCGGCCGGATCGGAGATGTGCATGAACTCGAAGCCAATCGTGCCGCAATAGGTGCGGCTGAGAATGGCGACCATCTCGCGGACGGTGGCCGATTCGAGACCCAGCACGTTGTCGATGAAAATCTTGCGGTCCCAATCGCTCTCGGTGAAGCCGTAGCTGGAGGGATGCAGCTCAGCGCGATCGGTCGGCGGCTCGAGGCCGAGGGGATCGAGATTGGCATGGCGATGGCCGCGCATGCGATAGGCGCGGATCATCATCAGGGCGCGCACGCTGTCCTGCGTCGCGCGCTTGATCTCGGCTTCGCTCGGAGCGGCACCAGCGGACTTGCCCTTGGCGACGATCTTATCTCCGACAGCCTTCTCGATCTGCGACCAGTTGCCGTCGAGGGCCGACACCAGTTCGCCATTCGCCGGGATCGGCCAGTTCGGCTTCTTCCACGAGGCGCCGCGCGCATTACCGATGATGTCGTCTGCATCATCGCCCAGGCTGGAGAAGAAATCTCTCCACTCCGCATCGACGCTGGCCGGATCCTTCTCGAACCTCGCATAGAGGTCTTCGATATAGGCGGCGTTGGCGCCGTCGAGGAAGGAGGTCTTAAGAAGCGCTGCGTTTGAATCCTGACGTGACATGGTCATTTTCCCTGCCGCGTGAGCGGCGATCATTCCTGCCGCTCGCGCGGCAATCGGTCGACACCTGCGAACCCCCTGGCCCGCAGGCGTTAGTCTTTGTTTCCGACCGGACGTTGCGCCCGGTTAGCGCATTTTCAAGCGAAGTGGACACCGGTTCGCGTGAAGAAAATGCGCTCTTAAATAACTAGACGCGTTTTCCGATCCGATGGATCGGAAAACGCTATGATGTTCAACCTTTCAGCAACTCGGCCAGGGTGTGGCCAAGACGGGCAGGTGACGGCGAGACTTTGATGCCTGCCGATTCCATCGCCGCGATCTTGCTTTCGGCCCCGCCTTTACCGCCCGAAATAATGGCGCCAGCATGACCCATGCGACGGCCCGGAGGTGCGGTGCGGCCGGCGATGAAGCCGACCATCGGCTTCTTGCGGCCGCGCTTGGCTTCGTCCTTGAGGAATTGCGCTGCATCTTCCTCGGCAGAGCCGCCGATTTCGCCGATCATGACGATCGACTTGGTGGCGTCATCAGCCAGGAACATTTCCAGCATGTCGATGAACTCGGTACCCTTGATCGGATCGCCGCCGATGCCGACGGCCGTCGTCTGGCCGAGGCCTTCGCGCGTCGTCTGGAACACCGCTTCGTAGGTCAAGGTGCCGGAGCGTGAGACGATGCCGACCGAGCCCGTCTTGAAGATGTTGGCCGGCATGATGCCGATCTTCGATTCGCCGGCGGTGACGATGCCCGGGCAGTTCGGCCCGAGAAGGCGCGACTTCGAACCCGACAGCGAACGCTTGACCCGCATCATGTCGAGCACCGGAATGCCTTCCGTGATGCAGACGATCAGCGGGATCTCCGCGTCGATCGCTTCGCAGATGGCGTCCGCCGCGCCCGGCGGCGGTACGTAGACGACCGAGGCATCGGCCTTGGTCGCATCGCGCGCCTCGGCGACAGTATTGAACACCGGCAGGTTGAGATGCGTGGCGCCGCCCTTGCCCGGCGACACGCCGCCGACAACCTTGGTGCCGTAAGCAAGCGCCTGCTCGGAATGGAACGTCCCGTTCTTGCCGGTGAAGCCCTGGGTGATGACGCGGGTATTTTTATTGATCAGAATGGACATCGGGGCTCCTTACGCGGCGGCCTTGACGGCGTTCACGATTTTCTGTGCGGCATCGTCAAGATCGTCGGCCGGAATCACGTTGAGGCCGCTCTCGCGGATGATGGTCTTGCCCTCTTCCACATTGGTGCCTTCGAGACGCACGACCAGCGGAACCTGCAGTCCCACCGTCTTGACGGCGGCGATGACGCCGCGCGCGATGACGTCGCACTTCATGATGCCGCCGAAGATGTTGACCAGGATGCCCTTCACGTTCGGATCGGCGGTGATGATCTTGAACGCCGCCGTCACCTTCTCTTCGCTGGCGCCGCCGCCGACGTCGAGGAAGTTCGCCGGCTCCATGCCGTAGAGCTTGATGATGTCGAGCGTCGCCATGGCGAGACCGGCGCCGTTGACCATGCAGCCGATGTTGCCTTCGAGCGCGATGTAGGCGAGGTCATACTTCGACGCCTCGATCTCCTTCGCATCTTCTTCCGTCGTGTCGCGCAGGGCGACGATGTCGGGATGCTTGTAAAGCGCATTGCCGTCGAAAGAGATCTTGGCGTCGAGCGCCTTGAGCTGACCCTGCTTGGTAATGATCAGCGGGTTGATCTCGAGCATCTCCATGTCCTTCGCGACGAAGGCGGTATAGAGCTGCGTCACGAGCTTGCCGGCCTGCTTGGCGAGATCGCCTTCGAGGCCCAGCGCTTCTGCAACCGTGCGGCCGTGATGCGGCATCACGCCGGTCGCCGGATCGACGGAGAAGCTGATGATCTTTTCCGGCGTGTCATGGGCCACCGTCTCGATGTCCATGCCGCCTTCGGTGGACACCACGAAGGAGACGCGGCTGGTCTCGCGGTCGACGAGCGCCGAGAGATAGAATTCCTTTTCGATGTCGGAACCGTCTTCGATATAGAGCCGGTTCACCTGCTTGCCGGCGGGGCCGGTCTGCACGGTGACGAGCGTGTTGCCGAGCATCTGATTGGCGAAGGTCTTCACTTCCTCGATCGACTTGGCGAGGCGGACGCCGCCCTTGTCGCCGGCAGCGGCTTCCTTGAACTTGCCCTTGCCGCGACCACCCGCATGGATTTGCGATTTGACGACCCAGAGCGGCCCGCCGAGTTCCTTGGCAGCGGCTTCCGCGTCGCTGGCCTTCAGTATCGGCACGCCCTTGGAAACCGGAACTCCGAATTCCTTGAGGACGGCCTTGGCCTGGTATTCATGGATATTCATGCAAACCCCCGCAAATCCGCTTTGGGTAACGTGTCTGGCAATGGCGACCGGGGCGGCGAACCTCCCCGGCCGAGAGGCTCTAAATCAGGCGAACGCCGGATTGATGGTCTTGCAGGCGTCGACGAGCGTCTTCACCGAGGCCACCGACTTGGCGAACATTTCCTTCTCGGCCGCATCGAGCGAGATCTCGACGATCTTCTCGACGCCGTTCTTGCCGATGACGACCGGCACGCCGACATACATGTCCTTGACGCCGTACTGGCCGGTGAGGTGTGCAGCGACCGGCAGCACGCGGCGCTTGTCGCGCAGATAGCTCTCGGCCATCGAGATCGCCGAGGAGGCCGGCGCATAGAAGGCCGAGCCGGTCTTCAGCAGATTGACGATTTCGCCGCCGCCGCCGCGCGTGCGCTTGACGATGGCGTCGAGCTTCTCCTGCGTCGTCCAGCCCATCTTGATGAGATCCGGGAGCGGAATGCCAGCAACAGTGGAGTAGCGTACAGAGGGAACCATGTCGTCGCCATGACCGCCGAGCACGAAGGCGGTGACGTCTTCCACCGAGACATTGAACTCTTCAGCAAGGAAATAACGGAAGCGCGCCGAGTCGAGCACGCCGGCCATGCCCACCACCTTGTTGGTCGGCAGGCCGCAGGCCTTCTGCAGCGCCCACACCATGGCGTCGAGCGGGTTGGTGATGCAGATGATGAAAGCGTTCGGGGCATATTGCTTGATGCCGGCGCCAACCGATTCCATCACCTTGAGGTTGATGCCGAGCAGGTCATCGCGGCTCATGCCGGGCTTGCGCGGCACACCGGCGGTGACGATGATCACATCGGCGTCCTTGATGGCCGAGTAATCGTTCGCGCCGGTCATCTTGGCGTCGAAGCCCTCGACCGGCGCGGCTTCAGCGAGGTCGAGCGACTTGCCCTGCGGCGTGCCTTCCATAATGTCGAAGAGGACGACGTCGCCCAGTTCCTTGATTCCGGCCAGAAGCGCAAGCGTGCCGCCAATCTGTCCCGCACCGATCAATGCAATCTTGTTTCGCGCCATCGTTCGACGTCCTTCGCAAACTGAAGCAATTAGAATTTGGCCCGGATCAAGTGTGGGCCGGCGGCCGGTCTTTGACTCGTAATCCCTGACGTGGCAAGCGCTTACCTCGGCCTTGATTGCCACAAACACGGGCATTTGAACGCCTGGAACATTCAGAATGGCCCTCGGCCATCTGAAATATCAGATAGTTATGCGGAGATTTTGGGGCAACAGCAGGCCCGGTACGTGATCCAAAAATCGTGTTACAATTTATAAATTTTGTAAATTGTAACCTCTATTTCAAGCCGCTGACCAGCGCCCGATTGACCAGCCCGGCGACCCGCTCCAACCGCACTTGCATCTGCGCCCGCGGCACCTCGCGGTCGTGCCAGACGGCCGCCGGATGCACGAAGCGGTGAAAGGCGTCGAAAACCAATGCCATGGCGCGGCGCTGATCGCCGGAGAAGAACACCCCGCTGGCCATGCCTTCCTCGATCACCTGCTGAATTTCCTGCTGCAGCCGGCCCCGGTGCCGGCGCGCTCCGGCGCGGCCGTGCGCGACGGAATCAACGAAGATCGCGAACAGCTCCGGCTCGGCCTCGATCTTGTCCCGATAGGCGCGATGCAGGCCGACGACCAGACGCTCAAGCTTGTCGTCCGCCGGATCAGGCCCGTCGGCGATCTGCCGCAGGCTGGCCTCGACCGGCTTCAGCCAACGGTCGCCCAACGCCTCGACCAGGGCCCATTTCGAGGCGAAATAGCGATAGACATTGGCGTGGGACATATGCGCCTCGGCCGCGATCGAGACGATCGTCGTGCGCTTGATCCCGAACCGCTTGATATGGGACGCGGCGATCTGCAACAGGCGCACGTCGACCGGCTCCGGAGGCGGTTGAATCGACTGCTGCTGAAGCGCCATGGCGTCCTCGTTATGTATCGATCAGTCCGGTCGTATCGTCGGACGCTGCCGATGTCGCGTGGCCGTGCGGCAGCGCCAGGTAATCCTGCGAGCGCATTTCGATCAGGCGCGAGGCGGTGCGTTCAAATTCGAACACTTCGCGGCCGTCCGTGCCCGCATAGAGATTTTGCGGCTCCGCCGCCGCCGAGGCAATCAGTTTGACGTGGCGGTCGTAGAGCGTGTCGATGAGATTGATGAAACGCTTGGCTTCATTGCGCTGGTTGGCGGCGATGACCGGGATGTTCTCGACGATCACCGTGTGAAAATGTTCGGCGACGCAAAGATAATCCGCTGACGCCAGCGGTTTTTCGCAAAGATCGCTGAAAGAGAAACGCGCCACATTGGCGGCCTGCTCGGGCACCGGCACATCGCGCCCCAGCACGCGCAGGGTTGACGGCGCGCCATGGGCGACGCCGGTCAGCGCCTTGAACATGCGGTCGATCGCGGCATGCGCCGCCGCATCGGCCGGCACATGATAGACCGGCGAGCCTGAGAGTTTCTCAAGCCGGAAATCCGTGCGCGACGCCAGCGACACCACATCCATGCGCTCCTGCAGCAACTTGATGAACGGCAGGAACAGCGCCCGGTTCAGGCCGCCCTCATAGAGCCGCGCCGGCTCGACATTCGATGTGGCGACAACGACGACGCCATGGGCGAACAAAGCCTGGAACAACCGGCCGAGCAGCATGGCGTCGGCGATATCGGTGACGCTGAATTCATCGAAGCACAGCAGCGAGGCCTCTTCCGCCAGCGCATCGGCGATCGGCGTGATCGGCTCGTCGCCCTTGGCGGTGCCTTCCTTCGTCTGCTGCCGCCATTCATGCACGCGCACATGCACATCGGCCATGAAGGCATGGAAATGCACGCGGCGCTTGCGCAGCGGCGGCGCAGCCTCGAAGAACAGATCCATCAGCATGGTCTTGCCGCGCCCGACCGAGCCCCAGATGTAGAGGCCGCGCACGAAGGATGGCGCCTTGCGCTTGCCCAGCAACCAGCCGAGCGGATTGGATTTGCGTGCCCGCTGCTCGGTCAGCTCGTCGACCATCCGGTCGAGGCGCGCGACGACCTCGCGCTGCGCCGGATCATCCTCGATATGCCCGTCACGGACATGGCTGGAATACAGATCCGAGACAATATGGGTCACTGCTGGCGCGCTCGGGAAAAGGGCGGGTTGGCGAATGCCCGGACAAGACGCGAGCAGGTTCGGCCCCCTCGTAGCGGTTCGCTGCCATCAAACGCAAGCCTGAACGCCCCCGGCGCGCGGCAGGCGGCTAATATGAGCTGGCATCGCGATCCGACATAATTTGCGCACGTTTGCAGCGCAGCATAAGAAATGCCTCCAATAATCGACTGTTTCAAAGGGAGTTTATTTTAATTCTGACCCGATCCGGCTAGATTCCGGCGTGGTCGTCGAGAAGGAATGATGCGATGCAACATGAGTTTTGGCGCGACACTGAGCCGACCCCGGCGCACCAGTATGAGCCACGTTCCGGGGAACAATTCCGCCGCCTCTGGCCGGCCGACAAGGACAGCTTCCAGGACCATCTCGTCCGCCTCGATCCGGAAAGCCGGCACGACCGCTTCGGCATGGGCGTCTCCGACACCTTCCTGGCGACCTATGCCGAGCGCTGCTTCGGCATGGACGATGTGATCTACGGCTTTTTCGTCGATGGCGTCCTGCGCGGCGCCGGCGAATTGCGCGGCTTCGGCCACGGCCTGCCGCTGGCCTTCGGCGGCGCGGCGGAAGCCGCCTTCAGCGTCGAGAAGGAATTCCGCGGCCGTGGCGTCGGCACGCAGTTGATGGAGCGTATCGTGCGGGCGGCGCGCAACCGCCGCGCCGGCGAGCTTTACATGACCTGCCTGCCGCACAACACGCCGATGCAGCGCATCGCCCGCAAGTTCGCCGCCGAGCTGCAGCACGAGACCGACCAGGTCGATGCCGCATTCAGGCCGACGGCTGCCTCGCCCGCATCGATGTGGCGCGAGATCGTCGAGGACAGCGCCAGCTTCGCCATCGCCATCGTCGACCTGCAGCAGCGCAAGTGGCTGAAGCCGGTGGGTTAATAAGAAAGCCCCTTCCTTCTCCCGTTTCTTAACGGGAGAAGGTGCCCCTCGCATCGCGAGGGGCGGATGAGGGCTCTTGTCCGACGCTAATTCAGCTCTGCCGCGCCACCATCATGTTCTTGACCTCGGCGATCGCCTTCGCCGGGTTCAGGCCCTTCGGGCAGGCCTTGGCGCAGTTCATGATCGTGTGGCAGCGATACAGGCGGAACGGATCTTCCAGATTGTCGAGCCGCTCGCCTGTCGCCTCATCGCGTGAATCGATCAGCCAGCGGTAGGCCTGCAGCAGGGCGGCGGGGCCGAGATAGCGGTCGCCGTTCCACCAGTAGCTCGGGCACGAGGTCGAGCAGCAGGCGCACAGGATGCACTCGTAAAGGCCGTCGAGCTTGAGCCGGTCGTCGTGCGACTGCCGCCATTCCTTCTCCGGCTGCGGCGTCACCGTCTTCAGCCACGGCTCGATCGAGGCATGCTGGGCATAGAAGCGCGTCAGGTCCGGCACCAGATCCTTAACCACCGGCATGTGCGGCAGCGGATAGATCGCGACCGTGCCCTTGATCGTGCCCATGTCCTTCGTGCAAGCCAGCGTGTTGGCGCCGTCGATATTCATCGCGCACGAGCCGCAGATGCCTTCGCGGCAGGAGCGGCGGAAGGTCAGGGTCGGATCGACCTTGTTCTTGATCCACAGGATGGCGTCGAGCACCATCGGGCCGCAATCGTCCATATTGACGAAATACGTGTCGATGCGCGGGTTCTGCCCGTCGTCGGGATTCCAGCGATAGACGCGGAACTCGCGGACGTTCTTGGCGCCCTGCGGCTTCGGCCACGTCTTGCCCGCGGTGGGCCGTGAATTTTTCGGAAGGGCGAATTCGACCATTGCAGCAGATCTCCTGACGCAGCGTTTTCCGATCTCGTTGAATCGGAAAGACGCGTCTGATTCCTAAACGAACACGCTCAGTACACGCGGGCTTTCGGCTCGATGTAGCTGATCTCGTTCGTCATCGTGTAGGTGTGGACCGGGCGCGAATCGATGGTGATCTTGCGGTTCTCATCATCGGCCCAGGCCAGCGTGTGCTTCATCCATTCCTTGTCGTCGCGGTTCGGATAATCCTCGCGAGCGTGCGCGCCGCGGCTTTCCTTGCGCTGCACGGCGGAATCCATCGTCACCACCGCCTGGATGATGAGATTGTCGAACTCCAGCGTCTCCAGGAGATCCGAATTCCAGATCAGCGAACGGTCGGTGATGGCGATGTCCTGCACGCCGCTCCACACATCGTGGATCAGCTTCGAACCTTCCTCGAGCACTTCGCCGGTGCGGAACACGGCGCAGTTGGACTGCATCGTCCCCTGCATCTTGGCGCGCAGCTCCGCCGTCGGCGTGCCGCCCTTCGCCCAGCGGAAGCGATCGAGACGCGACAGCGCCAGATCGGCCGAATCCTTCGGCAGGTCCGCCTGCTTCTCGCCGGGCTTGATGAGCTCGGCGGCGCGCAGGCCGGCTGCGCGGCCGAACACCACGAGATCGATCAGCGAGTTGGAGCCGAGACGGTTGGCGCCATGCACCGACACGCAGGCCGCTTCACCCAGCGCCATCAGGCCGGGGATGACGAAATCCGTATCGCCGTTCTTTTTCGTGACCACTTCGCCGTGGAAGTTCGTCGGAATGCCGCCCATGTTGTAATGCACGGTCGGCAGGATCGGGATCGGCTCCTTGTTCACGTCGACGCCGGCGAAGATGCGCGCGCTTTCCGAAATGCCGGGCAGGCGCTCATGCAGGATCGCCGGGTCGAGATGTTCGAGATGCAGGAAGATGTGATCCTTCTTGGCGCCGACGCCGCGGCCTTCGCGGATCTCGATCGTCATCGCGCGCGAGACGACATCGCGCGAAGCGAGGTCCTTGGCGGATGGCGCGTAACGCTCCATGAAGCGCTCGCCTTCCGAATTCGTCACATAGCCGCCTTCGCCACGCGCGCCTTCGGTGATCAGGCAGCCTGAGCCATAAATTCCTGTCGGATGGAATTGGACAAATTCCATATCTTCGAGAGGCAGACCGGCGCGCAGCGCCATGGCGTTGCCGTCTCCGGTGCAGGTGTGCGCCGAGGTCGCCGAGAAGTAGGCGCGGCCGTAACCGCCGGTGGCGAGGATCACGAGGCCGGCGCGGAAGCGATGGATGGTGCCATCGTCCATCTTGATGCAGACGATGCCGACGCAGCGCCCTTCCTCATTCATGATGAGGTCGATGGCGAAATATTCGATGAAGAATTCGGTGTTGTTGCGCAGCGCCTGGCCATAGAGCGTGTGCAGGATGGCATGGCCGGTGCGGTCGGCGGCGGCGCAGGTACGCTGCGCGGTGCCCTTGCCGTAGTCGGTGGTCATGCCGCCGAACGGGCGCTGATAGATCTTGCCTTCCTCGGTACGCGAGAACGGCACGCCCCAATGTTCCAGTTCGTAAACGGCGGCGGGCGCGTTGCGCACGAGATATTCGATGCTGTCCTGATCGCCGAGCCAGTCGGAGCCCTTGACGGTGTCGTACATGTGCCAGCGCCAGTCGTCGGGGCCCATGTTGCCGAGCGAGGCGGAGATGCCGCCCTGCGCCGCGACCGTGTGCGAGCGCGTCGGGAACACTTTCGAGATGCAGGCCGTGCGCAGGCCCGCCTGCGAACAGCCGACCGTGGCGCGCAGGCCGGCACCGCCGGCGCCGACAATCACCACATCGAACGTATGGTCGGTGATCGGATAGGCGCTGCCGTTATAGGAAGGCGCCTTGCCGTTGCCGGCTCCGTTTGCCGCAGAATTGGCCATAGCTTACCCTTTTCGTAGTAGATTTTCTGCGCCCTTGCGGGCGATCAAACGAAACTCAGACGCAGCACCGCATAGGCGCAGGCAAGGCCGACGGCAATCGCAAAGCAGGTGTTCGCTGTCAGCGACCATTGCTTGGTGTGTTCGCCGTAGATGTAATCCTCGATGATCATCTGCATGCCCAGCATCATGTGATAGATGCCGGCGAGCAGGAACAGCAGGATCACGATCGAGACGAAAGGATTGCCGAGCGCCGCGCGCACGGTGTTGTAATCCTTGCCGACGAGCGACACGACGATGCAGACGAAGATGATCGACAGCGGCAGCAGCGCCGCGGCCGTCAGCCGTGTGTGCATCATGTGGCGCGTGCCGGAACGGGCGGACCCGAGATAGCGGACCTTGCTCATCGGCGTGCGGAGGGAGGGGGATTTATCTGTCATGGTGATCTTCCAATTATCTTGGCGATAATCTTATCGAATTCGGTTCAGCGGATCGCGTAGGCGATGATCCAGACGACGACGCTCAGGATGATGCCGCCCCAGATCGTCATCTGCGCCAGATATTCGCGCTGCGGATGTTCCATCCCGTAGCCCGCGTCCCAGATGAAATGGCGGATGCCGCCCATCATGTGGGTGAAGAGCGCGCAGGTGAACCCGAACAGGACGAGCTGGCCAATGATCGACGACAGCAGCCACGACACGGTCTCGAAGGATTTCGCATCCGTCGCCGCCGCGATCAGCCACCAGGCGAGGAGCAGGGTGCCCAGATAAAGCACCATGCCGGTGACGCGATGCACGCCGGACAGAAACATCGTCAGGGTCATACGGTAGACCTGCAGATGCGGCGACAACGGCCTGCGGGCTTCGTTTGCCATCGGATTGGGATTTGCGTCGGCCATCGGGGCCCCCTTCGATCTGAAATTCGTCGTGGTTTCAGTAATCGACTTGGTTGCACCGCGCAATGCATCCGTGGGCATGCCTCGGATGCCGGGAAATGGATCGGGGATGCCAACAGAAGCCCTCATCCTGACAGGCTGTGACTTTATCGATTTTGACATTCTGCGACATGAGTCAAATCAAACACTTATGACCCGGCAAAATGCGGAAAATCGAATAAAGTCACAAACTCTGAGGAGCGCCAAAAGGGCGGGTCTCGAAGGCAAGTTATTTCTTAAAAAATTGGGCGTCAGGCCGCAACCTCCCAACCGCGTCATGCCCGGCCTTGTGCCGGGCACCCACGCCGTGGTGCCCGATGTGATGATAGAAAGGCCTGCATCATCGGACTTTTCTTTGCGGAAGCTGCCGCAGCCTCACCGCGTGGATACCCGCGACAAGCGCGGGCATGACGTACCGGAAGGTTGCGGCCTGACGCCCCCCTTCCTTCGAGACGCGGGACATAGGCGCGGCGAATCTTAGGATTTTATCCCTGCCGCCGCCTGGATCAGCTTCAAGGCGTCGTCGGAAGCCCATTCCGCCGGACCGGCCATGACGCCGAGTTCGCAGCCGCGCGAATCAATCAGGATCGTCGTCGGCAGGCCGGTGACCTTGCCCGCCTGGCGCAGCACCTGGAACACGGCGGCCTTCGGATCGGCGTAGAAGGCCAAAGTCTTGACGCCGGCCTCGTCGAGGAAGGCCTGGCGCTTTTCCAGCCGGACGGTGTCGATATTGACCGCCACGACCTCAAAGTCCTTGCCGCCGCGCTTGGCCTGGAGCTGGTCGAGCGCCGGCATTTCAGCCCGGCAGGGCAGGCACCAGGTCGCCCACAGGTTCAAAAGCACGGTCTTGCCGCGGAAATCCGACAGGTTGCGGCGGACGCCGTCCGCCCCGTCGAAACTGATTTCGGTGGCGCGCTGCGGCCTTTTCGACACCATCAGCCCGGCGACGTGGCCTTGCGACAGTTTCTGCAGCTCCGCCATCGCCGTGGCGCTCACGCCGCAATCGGTATTCGCCGTTTCCTTGCCGCCGGTGGCCAGTATCCCGTATAGGACAACCGCAACGGCGACGCAGGCGACGCCCGCGAGTGCGAACGTCCGGCCGGACAGCCGCGACCCGCTCTTTTTGCCGAGGGCGCCAGACCTGTCGTTTTCCAGTTCAGCCATGCTTTTTGATCCGAGAGACCTGAGATGAGCAACAAAATGTGGGGCGGCCGCTTCGAGACCGGCCCTGACGCCATCATGGAAGAGATCAACGCTTCGATCGGCTTCGATTACCGGTTCGCCGCCCAGGACATTGCCGGGTCGAAAGCGCATGTTTCCATGTTGGCCAAGGCCGGAATCCTCACAAATGCCGACGCCAAGGCGATTTCCACCGGTCTAGACCAGGTAAAGGCCGAAATCGAGGCCGGCACGTTCACGTTCTCGCGCGAGCTCGAGGACATTCATATGAATGTCGAATCGCGGTTGGCGACCCTGATCGGCCCGGCCGCCGGCCGGCTGCACACGGCGCGCTCGCGCAACGACCAGGTGGCGCTCGACTTCCGCCTCTGGGTGCGCGACGCCATCGATGAGATCGATAGCCAGATCAAGGAGTTGCAAAAGGCGCTGGCGACCCGCGCGGTGGAATTCGCGGGCGCCGTCATGCCCGGCTTCACCCATCTGCAATCTGCCCAGCCGGTCACCTTCGGCCACCACCTGCTTGCCTATGTGGAGATGCTGGCGCGCGACCGCGGCAGATTGACCGATGCCCGCCGCAGGCTGAACGAATGCCCGCTCGGCGCGGCGGCGCTCGCCGGCACCTCGTTCCCGATCGACCGGCACGCGACCGCCGCCTCGCTCGGTTTCGACCGGCCAACCGCCAATTCGCTCGACAGCGTCGCCGACCGCGATTTCGTCATCGAGACGCT